>JAEEGK010016970.1_pt1 | contig 15935 bp, 14 predicted proteins | sample 8958771 | NCBI WGS metagenome assembly JAEEGK01 (sample SAMN16246547, study PRJNA631951) | gut metagenome | biome: gut microbiome; feature: rumen; material: SC-attached | host: Bos | place: Iran: Karaj | collected 2018-10
GGGTATGAAATAAAGATCAAAGAGCATTTTAAAAAGATAAAAGGTAAGGAGAACTAAAATGGGTGTAAATGAAGAAGCACTTGCAGCACACGAGAAATGGAACGGAAAGCTTTCGACCGAAGCTAAGTCCAAAGTAGATTCAAGAGAGGCACTTGCGATTGCCTACACTCCCGGTGTTGCAGAACCTTGTAAGAAGATCGCAGAGGACAAGGAGCTTGCATATAAATATACTTGGAAGGCTAATACCATCGCTGTTGTATCCGACGGTTCTGCGGTACTCGGTCTCGGAAACATCGGACCCGAAGCTGCAATGCCCGTTATGGAAGGAAAGGCAGTTCTTTTCAAAGAGTTCGGCGGAGTAAACGCTGTACCCATTTGTCTTGATACCCAGGACACCGAAGAGATCATCAAAGCGGTTAAGTACATCGCACCGGGCTTTGGCGGAATCAACCTTGAGGATATCTCAGCACCCAGATGTTTTGAAATCGAGGAGAGGCTTAAGGCAGAGCTTAACATCCCCGTATTCCACGATGACCAGCACGGTACCGCTATCGTTGTACTTGCAGCATCCATCAACGCTCTTAAGGTTACAGGTAAAAAGAAAGAGGATTGCAAGATCGTAGTTAACGGCGCAGGCGCAGCAGGTGTAGCAATCTCTAAGCTTCTTCTTAAGTATGGTTTCGGAAGCGTAACTCTTTGCGATTCAAGAGGAATCGTATCTGCAGACAGAACCGATCTTAATGATACCAAGAAAGAAATGCTTAAGATCACCAATCCCGAGAACAGATCCGGTAAGCTCGCAGACGCTGTAGTAGGAACCGATATCTTCGTTGGTGTATCCGCACCCGGAGTTCTTACTCAGGATATGATTAAGTCCATGAACGCAGATCCCATCATCTTCGCAATGGCTAATCCCGTTCCCGAGATCATGCCCGATGAAGCAAAGGCAGCAGGCGCAAGGATCGTAGGAACCGGAAGAAGTGACTTCCCCAACCAGATCAACAACGTAGTTGCATTCCCCGGAATCTTCCGCGGAGCACTCGAAGCTAGAGCACCTCAGATCACCGAGGAGATGAAGCTTGCAGCAGCCGAGGCAATTGCAGCAGCCGTTCCCGCAGACAAGCTCTGTGAGGACTACATCATGCCCGAAGCTTTTGATACCAAGGTTCGTGATTCAGTAGCTGAAGCCGTAAAGAGGCTTGTTAAATAATGGATGCCGAAAAGCTTACACAGGTAAAACTTATCATCCTCTATATGCTTGCGAGGGTTGATTTCCTCATGACCGCTTCCCAGATATCGGATTTCGTACTGGGTAAGGATTATGCGGACTTCTACGTTCTTACGCAGGCACAGGGTGAGCTTATCGATAACGGACTGATATCGCAGGCTCCCCACTCCCACAATGCGACGGAACTTTCCATTACCACCGAAGGAAGAGATACCATCAAATTCTTCGGATCCCGTCTTCCCGATTTCATCAAGAATGACATCGAGAATTATTTTGCCGATAAGGCGTTTGAACTCAGGAACGAACTTGCGGTAAAGGGAGATTATGTCCAGAACAGCGCGACCGGTGAGTATGAGACAAGACTCATAATCAAGGACCGTGATGTTACGACCCTTGATATGACGCTCTCTGTTCCCACCGAGGAAATCGCTGAGCATATAGTTGACGTGTGGAAAGAAAAAGCTACCGGCGTTTTTCAGTACATTACTAATGAATTGTTTTAAATTGTTTTCTTTTGCAAAGGATATTACATGAGAATCGGAACAGGATATGATGTTCACAAATTCTGTGAAAACAGACCGCTGATCATCGGAGGCGTGACCATTCCTTACGAAAAAGGATTGCTTGGTCATTCCGATGCGGATGTTCTTACTCACGCGATAATGGATGCACTTTTAGGTGCCGCAGCACTCGGAGACATCGGAAAACTTTTCCCTGATACGGATGAAGCGTTTAAGGATGCGGATTCCATTAAGCTTCTTGAGGAAGTCGGAAAGAGATTGATGCAGGAAGGCTATGTTATCGAAAACATAGATTCCACCATCATCGCACAGGCTCCCAAGATGAGACCTCATATCGACGACATGAGGAAGAATATCGCCGATGCTCTGGGGCTTGATATCGGCCGGGTCAATGTCAAAGCAACCACCGAAGAAGGTCTTGGATTTACAGGCGCAATGGAAGGAATCTCCTCGCAGGCGGTATGCATTATCAACAGTGTTTATGATCAGGGCGGCATGAACTTCGGCTGCGGAGGTTGCGCTCGATGTCCGGGCATGAGCAGATGAAACGTATCGGACACCTATCTTAATGAAAAGAGGATAAATCAATGCAACTGTATAACACTGCAAGCAGACAGATAGAAGAATTCAAACCCCGTGTGGAAGGCAAGGTATCGATGTATACCTGCGGCCCCACCGTTTATCATTTTGCACACATCGGAAATCTTCGCACTTATATCTGTGAGGATATGCTGGTGAAAACCCTTATCTATGCCGGCTATGATGTAAAGCGTGTCATGAACATAACCGACGTGGGACATCTTACCAGTGATGCCGATACCGGCGAAGATAAGATGCTCAAGGGTGCTAAGCGTGAGCATAAGACCGTACTTGAGATCGCCGATTACTATACCAAAGTATTCTTTGATGATTTCTCCAAACTGAATATTCGTATGCCTGATGTTATCGAGCCTGCAACTCACTGCATCCCCGAATTCATCCATATGATCGAAGTTCTTTTGGAGAAAGGCTATGCTTATCAGGCCGGAGAGAATATCTATTTTGATACTTCAAAACTTGATAAGTACTATACGCTTTCCAATCATAACGAAGAAGATCTTCGCGTAGGCGTTCGCGACGATGTTGATGAGGACAGCAACAAGCGCAATAAGGCGGACTTTGTTCTGTGGTTTACCAAGTCCAAATTTGATGATCAGGAACTTAAGTGGGAGAGCCCCTGGGGACGCGGATATCCCGGCTGGCACATTGAGTGCTCATGCATCGGTATCAAACACCTAGGCGAATATATGGATATTCACTGCGGCGGTGTAGACAATATCTTCCCCCATCATACCAATGAGATCGCACAGAGCGAAGCGTTCCTGGGACATCCCTGGTGCAAATACTGGTTCCATGTACATCACCTGGTAGAAAAAGACAAGGGTAAGATGAGCAAGTCCAGCGGTGAGTTCCTTACCGTTTCACTGCTTCAGCAAAAAGGATACGATCCTCTTGCATACCGTTTCTTCTGCCTTCAGTCCCATTACCGTAAGCCTCTTGAGTTCTCGTACGAAGTACTTGACCAGATGAGTGCGGCATATCAGAAACTTTTGAAGCGTGTTTCCGAATTAAAAGAAGACGGTGCGGTAGATGAGGCAGTATTTGCAGACTTCCGTAAGAAGTTTACCGATGCTCTCACCGATGATATCAATACTTCCATGGCTATCACTGTTTTGTATGATGCTCTGAAAGCGGATACTAACGATGCCACCAAGCGGGCTATTGTTGCAAGCTTTGATGAGGTCCTTTCCCTTGATCTTCTTAAGGGCGAAGAAAAGCTGGCTCAGGATAACAGCGTTGATGCTGAGCTTGAAGCATGGATCCTGGAACGTATCGACGCAAGAAAGGCTGCGAAGAAGGCCAAGGATTTTGCACAGGCAGATGCCATCCGTGACGAACTTCTTGCCAAAGGAATTGTTCTCGAAGATACCAGAGAGGGTACCAAGTGGAAGAAAAACTAACACTTTCTCCGCTGTCATTTGCTTTTGTAGGGGATGCATACATGAGTCTGGTCATCAGACGTATGCTCCTCGAAAAAGGTGACATGCCTGTCAATAAATTTCATAAAGCATCGGTTAAATATGTAAGTGCCGATGCACAGGCCGCAGTTCATGATGCGCTTCTCGAAAAAGAGTTTTTAACCGAGGAAGAGCAGGAAGTTATGCACCGCGGCAAAAACCATGCACATCCCACCGGAAGAGGTGCGAATTATGCATCCTACAAAAGGGCCACGGGACTTGAATCGCTCCTTGGATGGCTGTATATGACCGGAAAGACGCAGCGTGCTGATGAGATAATAAGATTCGGAGTCGAATATGTCGAAGGATCAGTTTAAAAACGAAGATCTTGATTCATTCAAGAGAAATAAAAACGAAAATGCCATAGAGGGAAGAAATCCCGTTCTCGAAGCGTTCAGGGCAGGTAAGCCTGTAGACAGACTTTATGTTCTGGACGGATGCAGGGACGGAGCGGTTCTTTCCATCAAGAGAGAAGCAGTAAAAGCCGGAACCGTCATCAAGTATGTTGATAAGGAACGTCTGGATCATATGTCCGAAACGGGACATCATCAGGGCGTTATCGCCATCACCGCAGCTTATGAATACAGCACCGTTGAAGATATCTTTGCGAGAGCTGAGGAAAAGGGAGAAGATCCTTTTGTCATCATATTAGACGGCATAGAAGATCCTCATAATCTCGGTGCCATGATCAGGACGGCCGATCAGGCAGGAGCTCACGGCATCATCATCCCTAAAGACAGGGCGGTCGGACTTACCGCATCGGTTGCAAGAGCAAGTGCGGGTGCCATTAATTTCCTTCCCGTTGCAAAGGTTACGAATATCGCAAGAACCATCGATGAACTTAAAGAGAAGGGATTGTGGTTCGTATGTGCAGCAATGGACGGAACCGTAATGTATGATCTTAACCTTACAGGCCCAATCGGACTTGTAATAGGTAATGAGGGAAGCGGAGTATCGAGACTTGTCAGAGAAAAGTGTGACATGATCGCATCCATTCCCATGAAAGGTGAAATAGATTCGCTTAATGCATCTGTTGCATGCGGCATTCTTGCATATGAGATTGTTCGAAGACGCTTGAAGGGCTGATTTTGGATAAGAATACGGATAACAAAATAAAACCAAAGACCTTCGATTACCGCAATATGTCTGATGAAGATCTGATCGAGAGGTTGCACCGGGAGACTTCCGAGTATCCCGCCATCATGAATCATCTGATATCGAGGCATACCGGGCTTGTCAGATACATTGTTAAGACAATCGGCATATTGTCATCCGATACCGATGATCTGATACAGGAAGGTATGATAGGCCTCTTTGATGCCATATCAAAATATGATCCGTCGAGGGGAGCATCTTTTAAAACCTATGCTTCTCTTGAGATCACCGGCAATGTATATAATGCGGTGGCATCCGGAAACAGCAGAAAGAATCTGATGCTCAGGGATTATGTGAGAATTGATACCGCAAGCTATGATCCCGAAAGCGAAGGCTTTACTTATAATCCTCCTTCCGATGAGATGACGCCCGAAGAAAACGCCATCTTCGAGGAATTAAAGGATCATCTGATGGAGACTATCAATACCAAATTATCCGATACCGAAAGACATGCACTTACCTTGAGAATGAGCGGTGTTCCGGTCAAGGAGATCGCACAGCTCATGAACATATCGGAAAAATCCGCGGAAAACTCTCTTCTCCGCGCAAGAAACAAACTCAGAGAATCTATTTGATATGAGGGTTCCCAATGCTTAGTATTCTCATAATATGGGCTTATATTTTCATCACCGTATTTATCATGGGATTGGCCTGTCATCGCATTTTCGCGGGAAAGGCACTGAAAGGCAAGATCGTATCAGGCTCATATCATGTTGAGGATATCTGTATGACCGGACTTGTTGCGGTCACCGTCTATGCCGAAGCCTTCAGCCTTTTTGCGGGCGTGGGACTTATCGCAAATATTCTTCTTGTAATAATCTGTTTTATCGCAGCCATTTTTTTGTTCACCGGAAAAGAATATGCTCCTTACTCGGATCTTAAAGGGATTTTTTCGGATCGCTTTTTTATGATCTTTGTTTTCTGTGCAATTCTTGTTATGGCTTACGGTTCATCCAGAGGTTATTTTCACTATGATTCGGATCTGTATCACGGACAGGCCATACACTGGATAGAAGATTACGGCGTGGTTAAGGGACTCGGTAATCTTCACGGAAGACTTGCTTACAACTCATCTTCGTTTGCACTTTCCGCACTTTACAGTTTCGCATTCTTAGGCGGAATGTCGTATCACACCTGCGCGGGTTTTATGGCACTTCTTGTGCTTGTATCCTGCAGCCGTATAGTGAGAGTTTTTAAGGAGAAGAAGGTCAGGGTTTCGGATTTAGTAAGAGCTGCAGGTATCTGGTATATCTGCAACATATATGATGAAATGGTTTCCCCCGCATCGGATTATTTTACGATGCTTACATTTATCTATATTGTAATAAGATTCCTGGACGGATCGGAAAAGAAAGAAGATGCCGATTATTACGGAATGTATGCACTTATGGCATTCTTTGGTCTTACGTTAAAGCTGTCGGTTGCTCCCCTTGTGATACTTACCATTGTTCCTCTTGTCATGCTTATCAGGGAGAAAAGGTATTCCAAGATTGTGGTCTACGGTGCTGCGGTTCTTGCTGTTGTTCTTCCTTTCCTCATCAGAAACGTGATCATATCCGGAAGACTGTTTTATCCGTCTGTAGCACTGGATATATTTAATGTTGATTGGAAAATACCTGAGGAGTCCGCACTTTCCGACAGTGCATATATCATTGCTTTCGGAAGAGGCTATTCCAGCATGGATGCCGCGTCCCTTCCTTTTTCGGAATGGTTTTCCAATTGGTATTTTTCTCTGGATAAGATATGGAAAATGCTGTTTTACGGCGGTATGATGGGCAGCATCTTCTGGATGATCGACAGACTTAAAGAGTTTGGCAAAAAGAATAGGAAGGAAGAGAATTTTGTTACGGATTTTACCGTATTTGCGGTTATCGTCTCTTCGGTATTCTGGCTTATGTCATCGCCTCTTATAAGATACGGACAGGGATATCTTCTTGTGCTTCCCGCCATCACATTGGGAAGAGATTTTTTGCCGTTGTTTGATCAGATAGGAAATGAGAAAGTAAGAAAAACAATAAGTGGTGTCATTGTGACGTTCATAGGCTTGTTTATCGTCTATAAGGCGGCCATGACAGGACTGTATATAAAAGATACCCGTTATATGGGCTATTACCTTCATCCTCAGGATTACGGCGTCTATGAGACTCATACTGTGCCTTTGGGCAATCTGAGCGTTTATGCGCCGGATTCGGGGGACAGGACGGGATATTACGAATTTCCTTCCGTTCCTTCGGATCAGTATCTGCCGGAGCTGTATGATCCGGATGATTTTTCCGCAGGATTTAAACCGTGACGCTGAAGGTATATGCGCAAAAGGGTGATGAAACAGGGGGACGGTTCTGTCGTTCCACAAAAATTTGTGGAACGACAGAACCGTCCCCCTGTTTCACAGTCCACACTGTCATTATTATTTCATCTTGGGAAGAGGAGTTTCAATCAGGTGAAGATTGAAATCCTTAACCATCTTCATTGCTTTTTCTTCGGCTTCTGGTACATCGATCATTCTTACGTGATGAGCATCGAGTGCCAGAACAACATCGTTTCCGACTTCACCTACAAGCTTCCAGAAAACGGGATTGGGATAGAATCTTCCTTCGCCGATTCCGAGAAGGTTGATCTCCAAAGGAATCTTGTGATCGTATGTATATGCACAGATCCTTTCCATTTCCTTCAGATAAATCTTTTCATCGCCTACATAATTCATAAGGTCGGGATGAGCAAGATAGAGGAATTTTCCGGTGGAAAGTCCTTCTATAACCTGATCTACATATCTCTTGAGTCTTGATACATCTTCGGTGGGCTCACCGGGCCAAACTCCGTCATACTCATTGTTTAAGCTGTGCTGGCCGAGGATCATGTATTCAAGAGGATAGTCGCTCATGAATTTCATGAGGCTGTCGAAAAGAGCAGGGTAGTACTCGACTTCAAGACCGAGGTAGATATTGATCTTGTCTGCGTATTCTTTTCTCAGACCGAGGATCGTATCGGTGTAATCCTGCATCTCTTCAAGCTTCATTCTGATGCTTGATTTGTAGGTCTCGGGAAAGGTCATGGGAGTATGATCGGAAAAACCGAAATCCGTCATGCCGATCCTGATCGCTTCTTCAACAAATTCTTTTTCCGTTCCGGATGCATGACCGCATCTGGTGGTATGGGCATGTAAATTGATCTTCATTTTTTAATTCCTTACTACTCAAAAATACAAAAGACACAAGACGTACTCTACTTTGTTTCAACATAAAATTCAAGTGCGCCGGTTATTTGAAATATGATATTATTAATAAAAGGCGGTTGGGCCGATAAGAACCGTAACCATCTGCCCAGGGAGAATAAATATGAGAAAAATATTACTGACAATATCAGCGGTTTTATTCCTGAGTCTTCTTCCCGGTATTAAGGCTGAGGCTGCAGTTAAGACTATGCCTGACGGAGGGCTTTTCGATCCTTCTTTTTATGCGGCTACATACAATGATGTCTACAAGGCATTCGGCATGAATGAGGCTCTTTTGTACCAGCATTATCTTCTCTGCGGTATCAAGGAAAAGAGACTTCCTTATGCGGGCTATATCTATCCGACTCCCGATGAGCTTGCTGCTTCCGGAACCATAATCACCATGCCTGACGGTGCACTTTTTGATCCTATATATTATGCGGCCAAGAACCCCGATGTTGTCCGGTCATTCGGACTTCTTCCAGAGAATCTGTATGCTCACTATCTGTATTGCGGTGCGGCAGAGGGAAGGCTTCCCTACGAAGGCTACAAAGCATCCGAACTTAAACTGAGTTTTTCGACCACAGGTGCGACCGCAAATGTTGTAACAGAAGCCGATGTTATTGCGGCAATAAGACAGGCCGCTATGTACAGAGTTACGAATCTTACCATTACCAGTGTATGGCAGGGGAGATTATCATCCGAAACCATCACAGCTCTTGTGAAGGCTCAGGCTCCTTTCCTAAAGACCGCATACGGAGCGAAGATTACCGTATCGGATCCCAGAATGTATGGCCTTGCTACCAACCCGACGATTGAGATCGGGGTAACGTTAAAATTCTAAATACAAGATATGACAACGGGGACGTAGCCACTCCTGACGGAGGCGTACGTCCCCGCAGTTATGTCTATTTCTTATTGACGGGAAAAATATTCCGTGTTATAAATCTCTTGTAGTTAATTCTTTGTTCTAAACATTCATTTGTTTCTGAAATTCGTATTCCGAAACATACCAACAAACATTTGAGAACAATTTAGATCGCAACTTTATATTTTTCTTTTTTGAAAGGAAACTGTTTTTATATGAGAGAAAAACTCCAGAGCTTTACCCTTGCACAGCTTAAGGAAATCGCTAAGTCTGCAGGACTTAAAGGTGTTGCGAGCCTTAAGAAAGAGGAACTGATCGACCGCCTTGTTGAGCTTGATGAGAAGATGCAGGCACAGAAGGCAACAGAGGAAAAGAAAGCAGAGAGTAAAAAGACACCTGCGGAGAAGAAGCCTGAACACAAGAAGGCGGCTTCTTCCGAGAGCTCTGATGACAGGAAGTCCGGTGAAAAGAAATCGACCGGAGATAAGAAGGGGGCTTCAGGAAAGCCTTCTCATAAAAAGGATGCTCAGAAAACCGAGCCTCCCAAAAAGGATGCGCCCGCAGAGACCAAGGCTCCCGAGGCTCGTCAGCAGGCTAAGACTGAAAGCGCGCCCGCTCAGGAAAATAAGCCCGCAGGAGAAGCCAGACCTGCACAGGAACCCGCCAAGAAGGAAAATGTCTATAATCCTCAGGAAGGCGATGAGCCTGCAAACGGAATCCTGGAGGTTATGCCCGAAGGATACGGCTTTATCAGATGTGACAATTATCTTCCCGGAGAAAATGATGTATACGTATCACCCGCACAGATCCGTAAATTCGGTCTCAGAACGGGCGATGTTCTCGATGGTGTAAAGAAGGCCAAGTCCCCCACCGAGAAGTTTTCTCCTCTTATCTTCTTAAATGAAGTAAACGGATATCCTCTTTCAGAGGCAATGAAGAGAGTCGCTTTTGAAAACATGACTCCCATCTTCCCCAACAGCAGGATCCGCATGGAGACCGATGACGAGAAGAATATCGCCATGCGTGTAATGGACCTCGTTAGCCCGGTCGGTAAGGGACAGAGAGGAATGATCGTTTCTCCTCCCAAAGCAGGTAAGACGACCCTTCTTAAGTCCGTTGCACAGTCCATTTTGTATCACAATCCCGATATGCACATCATCATCCTTCTGATCGATGAGCGTCCCGAGGAAGTTACCGATATGAAGGAAGCCATCAAGGGCAAGCATGTAGAGGTTATCTATTCCACATTCGACGAGATGCCCGAGCATCATGCAAGAGTATCGGAAATGGTAATCGAGCGTGCGAGAAGACTTGTTGAGCACGGCGAGGATGTGGTTATTCTCCTTGACTCCATCACAAGACTTGCAAGAGCTTATAACCAGGTAATTCCTCCCAGCGGACGTACCCTCTCAGGTGGTCTCGACCCCGCAGCTCTTCATATGCCCAAGAGATTCTTCGGTGCAGCCCGTAATATGAGAGAGGGCGGATCGCTTACTATTCTTGCCACCGCACTTGTAGAAACCGGATCCAAGATGGACGATGTTGTCTACGAGGAATTCAAGGGAACCGGTAACATGGAGATGATCCTTGACCGAAAGCTCTCCGAAAAGAGAATCTTCCCTGCCGTAGACCTTGCAAAATCCGGAACCAGAAGAGAAGATCTGCTCCTTACCAGAGAAGAACTCCGTGCTATGGAGATCGCACGCCGTGCCCTCAACGGTCTCAAATCCGACGATGCGGCGGACAGACTCCTTGAAGAGTTTAAGAATACCCGCTCCAATGCCGAGCTTGTACGCAACATCAACGTGAGAAACCACGTATAAAGATTCGGTACATGCAATAATGCAATAAAAGCTTTTCAACCAGCCCGCGTCACAAACTCATGTATATATTATTGCGATTTTTGTGTGAGTTTAGCTGTTCTTAGGAATGCATTCCTCTAAGCACAATTTCGCCCGGATGGCGAAATTAGCAGGCACTGAGACAGGATGTCGAATGCCTGCGGTGCGAAGTCATTGCGATATATGTATTTCCTAGAACAGCTTAGCGAACGGAGCCGTGAGGGAAAATGCATACATAATATGTGGATAAGGCCGTGATTTGCATAAATATTCAAAAAAAGCAATATTTAGGTGAAATTGGATACATCTGAACCTTGAAAAATAGAATTCTTTCGAATATAGTTGAAATGTCGCACTTTTAGAAGAAGGAGATATGCCATGAAGCTTAATATTGTTTGTATTCCCGGTGACGGAATCGGCCCTGAAATTGTGACTCAGGCCAAGAAAGTTCTTGAGAAAGTTGCATCCGTTTACGGACATGAAATTATATTCAAAGATATTTTGATGGGCGGAGCATCAATTGATGCATGCGGTGAGCCCCTTACCCAGGAAGCTATTGATACCGCAAAGGCTGCAGATGCAGTTCTTATGGGATCCATCGGCGGAAATACAACCACCAGTCCCTGGTATAAACTCCCTCCCGAGAAGAGACCCGAAGCAGGACTCCTTAAGATCAGAAAAGAGCTCGGACTCTTTGCTAACTTAAGACCAGCATACCTCTTCCCCGAGCTTGCGGCAAGCTGCCCCCTCGCAAGTGAGACCTCGGATAAAGGTTTCGACCTTCTTATTATGAGAGAACTCACCGGAGGACTTTATTTCGGAGAAAGACATACAGAGGTTGTTAACGGACTCAGAACTGCCGTTGATACACTTACATATAATGAAGAAGAAATCAGAAGAATTGCCATCAAGGCATTCGAAGCTGCAAGGATCCGCAGAGGTAAAGTTACTTCCGTAGATAAGGCAAACGTTCTTGATTCTTCAAGACTCTGGAGAGCCGTAACCGCTGAGGTTGCTAAGGATTATCCTGATGTAGAGCTTGAGAACATGCTCGTTGATAACTGCGCAATGCAGCTTGTTAAAGATCCCGGTCAGTTTGACGTAGTTCTTACCGAGAACATGTTCGGAGATATCCTTTCAGATGAAGCAAGTATGATCACAGGTTCCATCGGAATGCTTTCATCAGCATCACTTAATGAGACCAAGTTCGGACTCTATGAGCCCAGCCACGGATCTGCACCCGATATCGCGGGAATGGATATCGCAAATCCCATCGCAACCATTCTTTCCGCTGCAATGATGCTTAAGTTCTCTTTTGACCTTAATAAAGAAGGTGAAGCAATCGAAGCTGCGGTAAAGCAGGTTCTCAAGGACGGTTTCAGAACAGGAGACATTTATTCCGAAGGTTGCACCAAGGTAGGATGCACTCAGATGGGTGATCTTATCTGTGAGAGAATAAAATAAAACAGTATTACTGATTAAATAGTGTAGGAGAGGTAATAACCATGAGAAGTGATTCCGTAAAAGTAGGTGACGCACAGGCGCCCCACAGAAGTCTTTTTAACGCACTCGGATTTACAGAAGAGGAGAGAAAGCGTCCTCTTATCGGTATCGTTACATCTTATAACGAGATCGTTCCCGGTCACATGAACCTTGATAAGATCGCTGAAGCTGTTAAGCTCGGCGTTGCAATGGCAGGCGGTACTCCCGTTCTTTTCCCTGCGATCGCTGTTTGCGACGGTATCGCAATGGGACATATCGGAATGAAGTACAGCCTTGTTACCAGAGATCTTATTGCCGATTCCACAGAGTGTATGGCAATGGCTCACGGTTTTGACGGACTTGTATGCATTCCCAACTGTGATAAGAACGTTCCCGGACTTCTTATGGCTGCTGCAAGAGTAAATATTCCTACCGTATTCGTATCCGGCGGCCCCATGCTCGCAGGACGTGTTCACGGATGCAAGAGAAGCCTTTCTTCCATGTTCGAGGCAGTAGGAAGCTATGCTGCAGGAAGCATCACCAAAGAAGAACTCACCGAGTTCGAAGAGAAGGTTTGCCCTACCTGCGGATCATGTTCAGGTATGTACACCGCAAACTCCATGAACTGTCTTACCGAAGCAATCGGTATGGGACTTAAAGGAAACGGAACCATTCCTGCGGTTTATTCAGAGAGAATCAGACTTGCTAAGCATGCAGGTATGAAGATCATGGAGCTTGTTGAGAAGAATATCCGTCCCAGAGATATCATGACTGACAAGGCATTCAAGAATGCACTTACCGTTGATATGGCTCTCGGATGCTCAACCAACACCATGCTCCATATCCCCGCTATCGCAAAAGAAGCCGGAGTTGAGCTTAACATGGAAATGGTTAACGACCTTTCCGCTAAGACTCCCAATCTTTGCCATCTTGCTCCCGCAGGTCCTACTTATATGGAAGACCTCAATGAGGCAGGCGGTGTTTATGCAGTTATGAACGAACTCTCCAAGAAGGGACTTATCGAAGAAGATTGCATGACCGCAAATGCAACCACCATCGGAGAGAATATCAAGAATTGCATCAACAGAGATCCCGAGGTTATCAGACCTATCGACAATCCTTATCAGGCAACCGGTGGTATCGCAGTACTTAAGGGTAACCTTGCTCCCGATACCGGAGTAGTTAAGCAGTCTGCAGTTGCTCCCGAGATGCTCGTACATGAAGGCCCCGCAAGAGTATTTGACTGTGAGGAAGATGCAATCGCTGCTATTAAGGGCGGCAAGATCGTAGCAGGAGATGTTGTTGTTATCAGATATGAAGGACCTAAGGGCGGACCCGGAATGAGAGAGATGCTCAATCCTACCTCAGCCATCGCAGGTATGGGACTCGGATCAACCGTAGCACTTATTACCGACGGTCGTTTCTCGGGTGCATCAAGAGGAGCTTCCATCGGACATGTATCACCCGAAGCAGCAGTAGGCGGACCTATCGCACTTGTTCAGGAAGGTGACATTATCTCCATCGATATTCCTAACAGAAAACTTGATGTTAAGGTTTCCGATGAGGAAATGGCTAAGCGCCGTGAAGCATGGACTCCCAGAGAGCCCAAGATCACTACCGGATATCTTGCACGTTACAGAGAACTTGTAACCAGCGGAAACAGAGGCGCTGTTCTCGAGATTCCCAGGAATTGATATACAGAAATAAATTAGTAGGAGAATTACGGACTATGGAAATGAATGGTTCTGAAATAGTAATAGCCTGTCTCAAAGAACAGGGTGTTGATACCGTATTCGGTTATCCCGGCGGTACTATCCTTAATATCTATGATGCACTTTACAAGCATCAGGATGAGATCAGACACGTGCTTACCAGCCATGAACAGGGTGCTGCTCATGCGGCTGACGGTTATGCAAGGGCTACCGGTAAGGTAGGTGTCTGCATGGCTACTTCAGGCCCCGGTGCTACCAACCTTGTAACTGGTATCGCAACAGCTTACATGGATTCTGTTCCTCTTGTTGCGATCACTGCAAATGTAAACCTTCCTGCTCTCGGAAAGGATTCATTCCAGGAGATCGATATCGTCGGTGTAACCATGCCCATTACCAAGCATGGTTTCATAGTCAAGAATATTAACGATCTTGCACCTACCATCCGTAAGGCATTTAAGATTGCAAAGACCGGTCGTCCCGGTCCTGTTCTAGTAGATATTACCAAGGATGTAACTGCAGCCGTTTGCGATTATGAGCCTGTTAATCCTGCAGAACCCGATAAGGTTGTTAAGTTCGAAGATAAGGATCTTACCGCAGTTGCCGAGATGCTCTGCAAGGCTAAGAAGCCTTTCATCTATGTAGGCGGCGGAGCGATCATTTCCGATGCTTCCGCAGAAGTTGCCGAGCTTGCGGAACTTCTTGATGCTCCCGTTTGCGATACCCTTATGGGTAAGGGCGCATTCGACGGACATTCCAAGCGCTATACCGGAATGATCGGTATGCACGGAACCAAGGCATCCAACCTCGGAGTTACCGAATGCGATCTTCTTGTTGCACTCGGTGCAAGATTCTCCGACAGAGTTATCGGAAATCCCAAGAAGTTTGCAGAGGGAGCTAAGATCGTACATATCGATGTCGATGCTGCAGAGATCAGCAAGAACATCTGTGTTGATGCATCACTTGTAGGTGATCTTAAGACCACTCTTCAGAAACTCAATCCCCTTGTAACCAAGCAGAATCATCCCGAGTGGATGCAGAGGATCGAAGAACTTAAAACAAAGTATCCTCTCGGATATGATGACAGCAAGCTTACCTGTCCCTATATCATTTCCGAGATTGACCGTATTACCGAAGGAAAGGCTGTTATCACCACCGATGTAGGACAGCACCAGATGTGGGCTGCTCAGCATTATCTTTACTCCAAGCCCAGAACATTCCTTTCATCAGGCGGACTCGGAACAATGGGTTACGGACTCGGTGCATGTATCGGTGCACAGGTCGGACGTCCCGATGATATCTGCATCAACATTGCAGGTGACGGATGTTTCAGAATGAACATGAACGAGCTTGCTACTGCTTCCAGATATAACATTCCCATCATTCAGGTTGTTATCAACAACCATGTTCTCGGAATGGTACGTCAGTGGCAGACTCTTTTCTACGGAAAGAGATATTCTCAGACCGTTCTCAACGATGCGGTTGATTTCTGCAAGGTTGCTGAAGGTCTCGGATGTAAGGCAATCAAGATCACCAAGAAGGAAGAGGTAGAGCCTGCTCTCAAAGAAGCAATCGAAGCTAAGTGCCCTGTTCTTCTCGAGTGCATCATTGAAGAAGATGATAAGGTATTCCCCATGGTTCCTGCAGGAAAGCCTTTAAGCGAAGTCTTTGACGAAAAGGATATGAAAGAAGATTAAGTATGTCCTCCCTCAAAGAAAAGATTTCCAAAAATAAAAAGAAGTTCGTATGCATCGGCGTGATCTTAGCCGTACTTCTTGCCGGATATTTAGGAACTGCATTTTATTTCAAGAACAGATTCCTGCCCAACACATGGCTAGGAGATGTTTCTTGTACCGGCAGAAG
>JAEEGK010016971.1_pt1 | contig 15933 bp, 14 predicted proteins | sample 8958771 | NCBI WGS metagenome assembly JAEEGK01 (sample SAMN16246547, study PRJNA631951) | gut metagenome | biome: gut microbiome; feature: rumen; material: SC-attached | host: Bos | place: Iran: Karaj | collected 2018-10
AGCTCCTTCAAAACTGCAAGCACCTTTAAGCGAGACAGAATCGAGAGATTTTTGCTTCGACGAGTGATGACGGGCTAACGCCCGTCGAGCGAGGAGAGGCAAAAAGCGCCGATTATGGCCGCTTAAAGGCGGTATGCGCTCGGCCCTTCTCGCCTTCAAACGAGAGCCCAGCGAAGCGGGTCTCGTTTGAAGCGGGGCGAAGCCCCGCAAAAAAATTCTGTAATAAAGCGGCACATTCTTCGGCGAGGACACCGCCGTAAACGCGGGGCCTGTGGCCGTAATTTTCCTCGAAAAGATTGATGACGCTGCCACAGGAGCCGCTTTGAGCCTCCTTCGCGCCGTAGACTATCTCCGGCACGCGGGCGTTGATTATCGCCCCGGCGCACATGGGGCAGGGCTCGAGTGTGACGAAAAGCGTGCAGCCGCCGAGCCGCCAGTCCCCGAGCTTTTTGCAGGCCTCGGATATGGCGAGCGTTTCCGCGTGCGCTACGGCGTTCGGCCCCTCTTCGCGAGCGTTCCTCGCGCGGGCGATTATTTCGCCGTCCTTTACTATCACGCAGCCGACGGGAATTTCCCCGTGCTCCGCGGCCTCGCGCGCGAGAAGGATGGCCTCGCGCATGAATTTTTCCCTGTCCTCGGCGCGCGTCATTTCAGCTCCACGCCGTCCATATTTATGCCGAAGCGCTCGCGCAGGAATTTGCGGCGCTCCTCACCCTCGACCTCGTAATGCGTTTCCCTGCCGTTTTCGAGGACGGTGGCGTATTTGTCGTAGATGGTTATTTTGCCCGTATCCGTGGGGAGGGCGCACATGACCATCATCTTGAAGCCGGACTTCGGGCTGTGGTTCGTGTAGAAATTGCCGAGTTCAAAATCGACGTCCAGCGCCGGGATATCGTAAAAGCCGAGCATATCGGTGAACGCGCCGTCCTTCTCTATCTGGACGGAATACTCAACGGCGCTTTCCTTTTTCACGATGCGGTAATTATTGCGCCCGTCGCTCTGAACTATGTCGGTGACGAGGCGCAGCGGCCTTGTGAAGCAGTCGCCCCCGAAGCCGACGTCCGCGACGAAGCGCTGCCCGTCCGCCTCGGCGATGTTCATCCTGTGCGTGAAGGCGCCGAAGGGGCCGTTCATCGAAACGCGCGCGAGGACGCCGTAGGTCTTTATCCCGGCGGCATTGAGGGCGCTGCAAAGCAGAGCGTTCTGCTCGAAGCAGTAGCCGCCCCTGCGGCGCGCCACGAGCTTATCGAAAACATCCTCCGGCGCGAGAGAGATTTCCACGTCAAGGTATGCGTCGAGGTCTTCAAAGGGGATGGAGGTGATGTGCTTATACTGAATGTTTTCCAGAATTTCCGCCTGGGTTTCGCCTCCCGAGGGACGCCAGCCGATGCGTTCGTAGTATTTATCAAGGTCAAAGCTCATGTGTTGCAAACTCCTTCATCAGTTATATTTCAACAGCCCGGTATTCCTTGCCGAGACTTAATAGTTCCGTTTCTCCGGCGCTTATTTCCGCGATACGCGCGTTAACGCCGTCTAAGCTCCCGTCCGGCAAAAGCGCCTCGATGGTAACGTCGGAACCGAAGTCCGCGCTTTTAATCACCGCGCCTGCGCCCTCAAGCTCGCGCCGCAGCCTTTCGTAAAGACTGTAGGGGCAGGCGAGGGCGACGTTTTCCCAGAGCGCCATGCGGCTGATGCCCGCCGCCTCGAGCGCGAGCTTCGCCGCCTGAGAATAGGCGCGGACGAGCCCGCCCGTGCCGAGCAGGATGCCGCCGAAATAGCGCGTTACGACGCAGCAGACGTTGAAAATTTCGCCCGCGCGGAAAACCGTGAGCGTCGGCATGCCCGAGCTGCCGCCGGGCTCCCCGTCGTCAGAATAGCGCATTATGCCGCCCTCGCGGATGATGTAGGCGTAGACGTTATGCGTGGCGTCCCAGTGTTTCTCGCGCATTTCCTTAATGCGCGCCACGGCCTCCTCCTCCGTCTCCACGGGCCATACCCTGCCTATGAAGCGGCTGTGCTTTTCGGTAAATTCCGCCTCCCCGAAACGGGAGGGTATAAGATAAGAGCTCATTTTACAAAATCCTTGACGGAAGAATATATTCGCGCGGGGCAGACGAGCTTTAAGGAAATGCCGTCCTCGGCGTAGTTCGTTTCGAGGATGCGGCAGTTTTTGTGGATGAGGTCGAGTACGCCGCCCTTATCGTAGGGGATGAGCAGCTCGAGCGTCTTGGTTCCGGCGCTTAAAACGCCGAAGATGCGCGCCTTCAGCTCGTCTAAGCCTTCGCCTGTTTTAGCCGAGACCTTCACGGCGTCCGAGTCTGTGAAAAGCTCGTCGGCGCCGGCTTTGTCGCATTTATTGTAAACCTCGATGCGCGGCGTTTTCTCCGCGCCGAGCTCGGTTATGAGCGCGTTTACCACCTCGGCCTGCTCGCGGTAATTGGGGTTTGAGGCGTCGATAACGTGGAGAAGGAGGTCGGCGTAGCTCAGCTCCTCCAGAGTGGCCTTGAAGGCCTCGACGAGCTGGTGCGGGAGCTTGCTTATGAAGCCGACGGTGTCGGACAGCAGAACCTCCAGAGTTTCGTCAAGGCGCAGGCGGCGCGTCGTCGTGTCGAGCGTATCGAAAAGGCGGTCGCCCGTCTGTATGTCAGAGTCGGTCAGCGCGTTTAGGAGCGTGGACTTCCCGGCGTTCGTGTAGCCGACGAGCGCGACGGTGAAAACGGAGTTTTTCTCCCTCAGACGCCGCTGCGTCCCGCGCACGCGGCGAACCTCTTCAAGCTCGGCCTCAAGCGCGTCTATCTTGCGGTGGATGTGGCGGCGGTCGCTTTCAAGCTGGGTCTCGCCGGGGCCGCGCGTGCCTATCCTGCTGCCGCCAGAGGCCGTCTGGCGGACAAGGTGCGTCCACATACCGACGAGGCGGGGCAGAAGGTATTTATACTGGGCAAGCTCCACCTGAAGCCGGCCCTCGCGCGTCTTTGCGCGCCCGGCGAATATATCGAGAATGAGGCCGCTCCTGTCGAGCACCTTCACGCCGAGCTCTTCGGACAAAACGCGCATCTGCGAGGGCGAGAGGTCGTTATCGAAGACGACCATTTCCGCGCCCTGCGCGCTTAAAAGCTCCTTGACCTCCGTAACCTTGCCCGCGCCTATGAAGCTGCGCGGGTCGGGTGCGGCGCGGTTTTGCATGACGACGCCGCAGGAGACGCCGCCCGCCGTTTCGAGCAGCGCTTCAAGCTCCGCCATGCTTAGCTCCGTCGCGCTTTCGCCGGGGCCGAGAACGTCCGACGAAAGCCCGACTAGCACCGCCTTTTCCGGCGCGCGGTTGATGGTTTCGTATTTTTCGTTGAAGCCTATACCAGTATCCATGAAATAACCTCGTGAACTTAGTTTTTGGGAGTTGGGAGTGTTAGGGCGGAAAAAGTATATTGCTGCGCCGATAATCGCGGCGCACCGGGGTCGTCGCGCCCTACGATGCGGCGGGAATTTTACAAATATCAACCATATGAGATTTATTAAAACGGCAACTGCCATGCCGGGGGCAAGCCCCCGGCCCACATTGCTGCGCCGCAAAACAGGTTTGTTTGTAGGGGTCGGCGCCCACGACGACCCGCATGCAGGCAGCGGGATTTTGCGGATGTGTGATATGGTTGATGGGCAGACCGCAGGAATGCCGGGGGCAAGCCCCCCCGGCCCACAGGTGGGTGCCACCGCGCCATATTACATTAATTCTATAATATAACGGGCGAAATGTGAAGAGTTTTTCGTATTATCTGTATTTTTTATGTCTTTATTAGATAAAAAACTGCCTCTTTAAGCTTTTCGTACTGTGTATATGTCCAGTTTGCTGTTGATTTACCTACTATTTAGTAGTACAATATAAAGAGCGGGCCTCATAAGCCCCGCGCAGGAAGCAATCTTATGTTTTACAAAAAAGGCCGTCTTGTTCGGCTGCCTATAATATTTTTTGGAGGTACTTTAAAGTGACTAAGGAAGAAATTCTTGACCTTTGCGAAAAAACAGCGCGCGAAGCCCAGATCCGTGACGACGTATGCTCCAGAAGCACGCTCATAGGGCTTAAAGCTTATTTTGACTTTATCCCCGACGAGCTTATCAGAGCCTCCATGTCCCTTTGCGGCGGAGCGGGAGCGAGCAGCGGAAGCTGCGGAACCTATACCTGCGGACTGCTCGCCATCGGTCTCAAATACAATGTTCCTCTTGCCGAGGAGCTCAAAAACCCCGACCTTCAGGACGTCGGTGCGGCGAAGTTCATGGAGTTTCGCGACAGATACCTCAAGGCCATGGGCACGACCATGTGCCCCGAATTCCAGAAGAAGGTCTTCGGGCGCTCCTACATATTCACGAAGCCCGAGGACTGCGAGGAATACTGGAAAATCACCGACCACGCCGAAAAATGCGCCGACGTCGTCGGCAAGGCTACCCGCGTTATCGCGGAAATGCTGCTTGAAGACTGAGCGCAGGGGAGGTTATAACGAATGAGAATTTTAGTTGTCGGCGGCGTCGCCGCCGGTGCTTCCGCCGCCACGAAGGCAAGGCGCACAAGCGAGGAGGCCGAGATAATCCTTTTTGAAAAGGGCTCTTACGTTTCCTTCGCTAACTGCGGCCTGCCGTACTATATCGGCGGCGTTATCGAGGACAGGGACGAGCTTCTGCTCGTAACGCCGGAGATGTTCAAAGACCGCTTCAATATCGACGTTCGCATAAACTGCGAGGTCACGGACGTGGACGCCGCGGCAAAGACCATTACGGTAAAGACGCCCGAGGGCGAGAAGAAGGAAGCTTACGACAAGCTCATCCTCGCCACGGGCGGGCGCCCCATCGTCCCGAACATCAAGGGCATAGACTCCGAGGGCGTTTATAACGTCTTCACCGTGCCGGACGCGGACAGGATAGTTTCCCGCCTCGAGGCGGGCACTAAGAGCGCCGTAGTCGTCGGCGGCGGCTTCATCGGGCTTGAAGCGGCGGAAAATCTGCGCGAAAAGGGCGTGGAGGTCACGGTTATCGAGCGCCTGCCGCAGATAATGGGCAATATGGACCCGGAGTTTTCCGACGTTCTTATAGGCCACTTTGCCGAGATGGGCATAAAGGTAATTACCGGGGCCTCCGTCGCCGAAATAACGGGCGGCGGCAAGGCTGACGGCGTAACGCTTGAGGGCGGCGAGCATATCGCCTGCGACATGGTAATCATGGCGGCGGGCGTTCGTTCGAGCATAGAGCTCGCGCAGAAGGCGGGGCTCAGAATAGGCGAGACGGGCGGCGTCTGGACGGACGCGACCATGCGCACGAGCGACCCCGATATCTACGCGGCGGGCGACATGGTGGAGTCCGTGAACCTCGTTTCGGGCAAAAAGGTACGCATTCCGCTGGCCGGAAGCGCCAATAAGCAGGGTCGCGCCGCCGGAGCTAACGCCGCGGGCGGCAAGCTCCTTTTCAAGGGCGTTCTTGGCACGGCGATAATCAAGGTCGGCGCGCTCACCGCCGCGAGGACGGGTCTCAACGCGCGCGAGGCTGCGGCGCTCGGACGCGATTTCGAGATGGTCTACGTCCCCGGCTTCAGCAACGCCACCTATTACCCCGACGCGATGCCAATGGTTATAAAGCTCACCGTCGAGAAGCAGACGGGCAGGCTCCTCGGGGCGCAGGCCATCGGGCGCAAGGGCGTTGACAAGCGCATTGATGTCCTCGCAACGGCTATCTATTCCGGCCTCACGGTCTTTGACCTTGAAAACCTCGACCTTGCCTATGCGCCGCCCTATTCCTCCGCGAAGGACCCCGTCATCCTCGGCGGCATGATAGCGGCGAACATGGTTCGCGGCGAGCTCGATTACGTCCTGCCCTCCGATATTCCCGCCTGCAAGGCTGCGGGCGACGTCATCCTCGACGTTCGTTCGCAGGAGGAGTATGACATGGGGCACATCGAGGGCGCTGTCCTTATCCCGATAGACGAGCTGCGCGAGCGCTTCGGCGAGCTCGATAAATCCAAAAACTACGTCGTATACTGCGGCGTCGGCTACCGCGCGTACAATTCCTGCCTTTTCCTCAAGGCGCACGGCTACAAGGTGAAGAACATGAGCGGCGGTATGCGCGCATATAAAATGAACGTATAAGGAGCAGAAGAAGATGGATTTGAAGAAGTTTAACGAGTACGGCAAGGAGCTTGAGACCATGTTCAAGCTTCGCAGCCTCCCCATCGCCCTGAAATGGTGCGAGAAGCTGGAGGACGTTCCCCAGGACGCCATTTTCCCCGTAAAAACCATGGGCAAGCACATGGCTCTTTGCCAGGCTTTTTCTTACGCGAGGATGAAGGGTATGACCATAGCCCTCGGAAAAGAGGATCACTGGTGCTGGAACCCGCTCATCGGCTTCGGCAACGTCGAGTGCGTGCCCGGCCAGCCCCAGTTTGACGAGGTGTGCAAGTTTATCGGCATCCCCGATAAGGACAAGGCGGCGAAGTTTTTCGAGAATTTCCCGCGCCTGCCGCTCGGCAAGTATGATTACGTCGTCGTCGCGCCGCTCGCCCGCGCAAGCTTCGAGCCGGACGTCGTGCTCATCTACGCCGAGGTTGCGAAAATCAACCACATGGTTCGCTGCATCAAGGGCGCGACGGCAAACTACGTCACGAGCGTCTTTGACGGCATAGATTCCTGCATTTACTGCACCGTTCCTTCGTTCCAGAAGAACGAATACCGCATAACCTTCCCCGACCCCGGCGACCGCGAGCGCGCAAGAGCCAGAGACGACGAAGTTATCCTCACCGTACCCGGCGGCAGGATGAAGGAGTTTATGGATTCCATCGAGGCGACGGACAAGTTCATGCCCTTCGGCGACCAGCTCTTTGAGATAAGCCTCGATTTCCCGCGCCCGCCCTTCTATAATACCCTCTTTAAAATCTGGGGTCTCGAGCAGGGCAAGGACTGGTAAGACAACATCAAACGAGACTCGCCTTGCGAGTCCCGTTTGAATACTCGCGCTCATCGCGTCGGCTCCGCGTTCCGCTCCCGCCTCCTTGGTCGGCGCGAGGGGCAGGTGTTTTTGCCGAGGCAAAGCCCCGTCAAAAACGAATATAACAAACAATATGCGGCATAAAGCCGAACGCATTAAAAAACGACGTTTCAAGTGAGAGTGGCTCCGCGTTCCGCTCCCGCCTCCTTGGTCGGCGCGAGAGGCCGGTGTTTTTGCCGAGGCGAAGCCCCGTCAAAAACAGAAATTACAGCAAGCGACATAATAACGCTTGGCGGCAAGCGCCAAGCTATGCGAGACCCGCTGCGCCGGGCTCTCGGTATAAACAATATTAATTAATTAAAATTTTAAGGGAGATGAACGGTTTTGAATCTGAAGAATTACCCGCGGCGTGATTACGCCATCGATCAGTTCACCCAGCCGCATTGCACCGAGCTGGAGGGCAAGGATTTTTACTTTGTTTTTGACGGCGGATATGATTTCGAGCTTCATATCACCGGCAAGGACACGCTCACATGGAACAAGGTCGGCGATAAGCCCACCGAGGCCAAGTACGAATGCCTCAAGGGCGACGATACGACCTACCTCCTCGATTACGATATCGTCGAGACTCAGGGCACGGACCATTATACGAACCATCTTTTCATCATCGACCTTGAGCAGCGCCTTGTCACCAAGGCCGTCTGCTACGACGGCTATAACCCCCGCATCCCGTTCCTTATCAAGTCCGAATACGATTTCGGCGCGATAAAGGTCGAGGGCAAGGAGCTTCCCTACAAGCGCCACAGCTTCACCACCCAGATGGTCGGTACCCGCGCGGAGTGGCACTGGAACATAGATATGTGGACGCACCACAATTATTATTCCACCGCCTTCTATACCCTCACCTGGCCGGACGACAGCGCCGCCGTTCAGAAGCTCGGCGGCCCCTTCGAGATGCTGCCCTGCCACGACGACGTGAGCCAGTATATCAAGATAAAGGAAAACCTCTATGTATACTGCCTCACCGAGGAATACATGGAGCGCGTCCTTCTCGGAAAGGGCCCCTTCCGCTCCAACAACATGATTTTCCTCCAGAATTACGAGCGTATGTACCATGTCGGACGCACCTTCGGCAACGTGACCTTCGGCGACAAGACCGGCCCCTGCCGCACGCTCTTCGGCGCCTTCGGCAACCCCGTCAAGATTCCCGACAAGGTTCTCTACGCAGAGAACGCATACACGGTGTGAGAAAGGAGTAAGCCAACATGAGTAACATTTCAAACTATACCTACGATGAGGGCGGCGTTTATATCAAGGGCCTTCAGAATACCGCCGAGCAGCTCGGCATCGGCCAGTACCGCTTCCCCCACTGCTATGAGCTCGAGGGCAAGGACTTCACCGTTACCGCCGGCGGCAAGGATTACGCAATCTCTTTCGAGTGCAAGCATTTTGCCAAATTTAACGGCGTAAAGTGCGATTATGAGATAGAAAAGCTCAATAAGGAGCTGTATTTCGTCCGCTTCGGCATCGAGGCCGTCGCCGTGCTCGACCTTGAGGCCGGGCAGGCCGCACTCGTCGTCGGCGACGAGGTTCTTCCCGGCGTTATCGCGGGCTCCGGCGCAAGCGCCCCGAAGTTTACGACGGACGACATGGTGGAGACCAAGGTCCGCTGGATCCTTGGCTGCGGCCGTTATATCACGCAGGATTTCATCGCCGCCGACAAGCTCCGCGCCTCATGGTCGCCCCTCGACGAGAAGTTCACCGAGGTTCCGTATAAGGCGGTGAAGTTCAGAGATTCGTTCTATTTCGTCGCCGAAAGAAGCTACGAACTCAAGAATGTCTGCGCGCCGTTTTTCACCAATAAGGTGTTCATGCTTCAGGATTACGAGCGCTGCATGACTGTCGGCTGCGTTATGGGTACGGGCTTCGACCCCATCATGATTGCAGGCTACGCGAAGTTCGTGGACTGAGCGCGTTCGCGGAGCTTTTCAAAATGTGAATATGCCGGACCGGGCTGCGGCGTTTTGCTGCAGCCCGGTTTTTGCGCGCCCGCCGTTTGTCGGCTCACGAATCGTGGCGTGTGCCGCAGGCGGTACGATTTACCTCTCGGTCTCGCGTTTCGCGCCCCACCCACAAACGGCACAAAAAAACCGAGGCGGCTGAATACAACTGCCTCGGTATACGATATGAAGCTTTTTTTATTTTTTCCCGCTGAGCGCATTTAGCTGCTCCGGCGTTATAATGCTGTCGGGGTGAAGGTCGTCGAAGTTGCAGCCGCGCGCCGTATCGTTGAGGACGCAGAGCTGGTTTTTCGCGCGGATGACGCTGCGAGCCGAGCTGTGAATATACGCAAGGGGCTGGCGCGTTTCGCGGTCGCTGATTTTTTCGTTCGCGAAGCGGTATTTCAAATCGCCGGAAAATTCCCTGTCGCAGGAGCTGAGCTCGTCGCGAAGCGGGTTCCCGGTTTCCAGCTCGAAGCAGTGCTTCTCGCGGAAACGCGCAAGCTCACGGTCTTCAAGCGAAGCGGTGACGATGTCGCCCCTTTCACGCAGGACGGCACCCGTTCCCTGCTCGCGGGCGGAATGGCAGGGGATAAGGAGCTTCCCGTCGAAAAGCCATTCGCGGACGGAGAAGTTTCCGTCGTAACGCGGGGAGATGGAATTTTGCGCATCGAAAGCCGCGAGGTCGTTCGTGGCGGTTATTTTGATATAATTATCCGGTTCGGCGATCCTGATCTTGCATATCTGCCAGCGCGCGGGCATATGAGTTGAAACGTCCCCCAAAACCTTTGAGGAGAGAGGGTCGGCGGGGTTTATTTCCATTATGGATCCGCCGCAGGCGGCGAGACAGCGCCCGTTTTTTACGTCTATGGCAAATCGGGGCTCGGCGTTGCGGGCAAGACCGGGAATTTCGTATTTTATGAAGGAATCGAAGCGTATGAGACTCTTTTCAAAGCGGGCGCTGAGGCCCATGGAGGAGAGCGCAGAGCTCGAAAGGTCGCACTCCGTGAGGTCGAGACCCGAAAGGTCAACCCCGCAGAGCGAGCCGCGCGTGAGCTCAAAAATTTTCAAAATGTTCTTTACGAGGACGCACCAGCGATGGTTCGGCTGAACGTAATTCCTTACGTTGTTCAGAACGTCCGTGAGCAGGCTGGATTTTATGTTGAGCGAAGCGTTCGCGTCGCCCACGGTGAAGCGGTTCATCGTCTCGCCGGAATAAACGGCGAGCTTTTGCAGCACCTGGGTGGGCAGATATGTCCCCAGCAGCTCGTATTTTCCCGCGCGGAGTCCATCGCATGCCGTATGCGCGATTTTTGCGTATAACTCGTCATTTTCCATTATAAAAGGGAAACCCATAGAACACTCTCCCCAAAGAATCTTAATATTATAATTATATCATTTAAATAGCACAATATCAATTTAAATTTTTACATAAAATGCGCAGTTAGACACAAAATTATCGTTTTGGCGCGCAAAAGCTGCGCTGACGGTCCGCGGAAGAGCGGATTTTAATAACAAAATATATTTGATATTGTGTTACGAATATATTATACTAATGTCGAAACATAACGATGAATACAGAAAATTGGCAGAGCAGAAGGTCAATGCTGCAGCACTTAACGAATCAAAACGCTTATTCAGCGGCAGATTTATGTGTTGGAGCTTTTGAGAAAGGAATGGTCATATAAAAATGAAAAAAGGTCTTGCTTTTCTTTTGGTTTTTGCTTTTTTGATTTCGCTTTGCGCTTGCGCGAAGGTTGAGCCCGCGCCCTCGAATCCCGAGCCGGCGGCGACGGAAGAGCCCGCCGTGCCGACGGAGGAGCCGGAGCCGATAAACGGGCCGGATTATGAGTTCACGATGGAGAATTTCCCCGTGATGGACGGCTCCACCTCTGTCGTCCCGCTGGCGAAGGCGCTGGCGCAGAAGCTTCTCAATATCAGCGCCGAGGAAGCCGACACACTCATTGAGTTTCACCGCACGACGACCTCTTACAAAAACCTCATGGACGGCGCCTGCGACATAGTAATCGCCGGCGAACCCGCGATGGAGGTATTTGCGGAGAAGAGCTCGCGCGGATTCGAGTGGGAAAAATCCCAGATTGGCAGCGACGCGCTCGTTTTCGTCGTGAACGCGAATAACCCCGTCTCTAACCTTACCACGGAGCAGATTGTCGGCATATACACCGGCAAGATAAAGAACTGGAAGGAACTCGGCGGCGACGATAACGAGATTATCCCCTTCATCCGCAATTCCACGGCGGGTTCTCAGGCGCTCATGGAAAAAAGCGTCATGAGGGGCGCGGAGTTCGGCGAGACGCCGAAAAACTACACGATAGAGTCTATGGCGGGGCTCATGGAGGGCGTTAAGAGCTATGATAACTCCGCCGGAGCGATAGGCTATTCCGTATATTATTACGCAAACGACATGAGGATGGCGGAGGGCCTCAAGCTCCTTTCCGTGGACGGCGTCGCCCCCTCGGATAAGACCATAGCATCCGGCGAATACCCGCACCTCACCTCCTATTCCGCGACCATTGCGGCCTCCACGCCGCAGGACGCCCCGGCGCGCATTCTCTACGATTGGCTCCTTTCTGAGGACGGACAGCGTTTTATTGCCTCTCATGGCTATGTCAGCAGCGCCGGAGAATTTGTCCCCGCAAAGCAGGAGAGCCTTTTCACCCGCCTGCGCGACGAGCAGATCGACGATCTCGTTCCATCGGCTGATTACGGGCCGATAAGCCCCTTCGCCGGAGAAAAATTCGAGGTAGAGGGCGATTACTATGAATGCCTGTACGGTTTGTGTACGGCAAAGGGCGAAATAATCGTTGACCCCGTATTTTCCGACGTTTATCTTTTCACAAACGCAGAGCGCGATATGGGAGCGATTGCCGAAACCATCGAAACCTATCCGGCTATATGCCTTGAGCGCACGACAAACGAACTGGACGAATACGACTGGCCGAAGGTGCTTTACGGCGCCGCTGCGCTGGACGGGGCATGGTACACCGGCTGCATTTACGACACGATTGTGGCCTCGCCTAAATATCTTTGCTGCCGCGCCGGGGTGAAAATCACCGTTCTGGACTATTCAGGGAAGAAAATTTCGGAGTTCGACATCCCCCGCGAAAGCTATGTTTCCCGCTTTGACGACCATGATATGGCGCTCTTCCAGCGCTGGGACGGCGGGCAAAGCACATCGTATTTCATCAATATTTACGGCGACAAAATATCTCCCGAGCATAATAACTATAATGATTTTTCCTGCGACAGAGCCGTTTTCTTTGACGACAACGGCGACGTCGGCGTCGTGGACAGGAGCTTTAATGTTGTTGTCGAGCCTGGAAATTACGCCTATATCAGCAGCTTCCTGAATGGTTCCGCAGTCGCAAACATCAATAATGGCTCGGAATACAGCTACTACATTATAGACACGAACGGCAAGGTCATGTTCTATTCCGACAAATGGCTGAGCTATTCGGGCGGAGACTTCTATGAGTATTATTCCTATGACGATACCAGCGGCTCCTCCAAGAGCTATTACATCAAAAACGACGGCTCAAAAATTATTTCTGATGAAAACACACACTATTTCAACGGATTGTTCTGGAAAAACGACGGCACTTTAAGCATATCCATTGATAATGGAGAGACCTTTGTCGATACAGGCTTAGATGTCGGCGACAGTTGGGCTCAGGTAGAGCTTCTGAAGGACGACGATTACCTCATAAGCGCTGGCAGCGCGGCCTATATCTGGAACGCCAAAACCGGGAAGCTTCTCTTTATCACCGGCTGCGATTTTGCCTATTCCTTAGGCGAATATATAATGGCCGGCGACTATGATGATTCTTCGGCGAATTCCGTTTATGACAGAACCGGGAAAAGGCTGGCCTCCGGCTACGCGATGGGCGGCATGGAATTTACCCCGGATTTCACCGTCCTTTCCTCTCTGAGCGACAGCTATGTGATATACAAGGATAAGATTATCCTCCACATTGATAACAGCGAGAACGCCCCGGAATGATAAAGACCGAAGCCGGCTTCTGCCTTTGGCGCCGATGCTGAAAGGAATAGTCAAAAAAATGAATTTACGGCTTGTTAAGCGCGTAAAAGGGTTGTATAATATTTTTGGTGTTAGATACGACAGGAAGCGGCTTTTGCCGATTCCGGATTATATAACGGAGGCGTATTGCATTGTTTGAAAAGCTTATAGACATTCTGAAGAAAGACCCGCGTAAAATAGTTTTCACCGAAGGCCCCGATCCCCGTATCCTCGAGGCTTCCGCCCGTCTGAAGAAGGATGGTTTCCTTACGCCCGTCCTCGTCGGCAAGGTTGACGAGGTAAAGGCTGCCGCCAAGGCCGGTAATTTCGATATAGACGGCCTTGAGATAATTGACCCTGAGACCTATCCCAAGATGGATGAAATGGTTGACAAGATGGTCGAGCTCCGCAAGGGCAAGATGACGCCCGAGCAGTGCCGCGACGCGCTCAAGAAGGGCAATTATTTCGGAACCATGCTCGTTAAGATGGGCGTCGCGGACGCTCTTCTTGGCGGCGCGACCTATTCCACCGCTGATACCGTCCGTCCCGCGCTCCAGCTCATAAAGACCAAGCCCGGCAACAAGATTGTTTCCTCCTGCTTCATCCTCGTAAGAGGCGAGGAAATGATCGCCATGGGTGACTGCGCCATCAATATCACCACCGACGAGGACCAGCTCGTTGAGATCGCTATCGAGACGGCAAAGACCGCCGAGACCTTCGGCATCGACCCGAAGGTCGCCATGCTCAGCTATTCTACGCTCGGCTCCGGCGCCGGTCCCGACGTTGACAAGGTTCGCAACGCCACGGCGAAGATTAAGGCCGCCGCGCCCGACCTCAAGATCGACGGTGAGCTCCAGTTCGACGCCGCGGTTTCTCCCGTCGTCGCCAAGACCAAGTGCAAGGGATCTCCGGTGGCAGGCCAGGCCAACACCTTCATCTTCCCCGAGATTCAGTCCGGCAATATCGGCTATAAGATTGCCCAGCGTCTCGGCGGCTTCGATGCTTACGGCCCCATCCTTCAGGGCCTCAACGCCCCGATTAACGACCTTTCCCGCGGCTGCAACGCCGAGGAGGTCTATCAGATGGCCATAATTACCGCCGCGCTGAAGTAAGCGCTGAGCAGAGATTAATACAGTAAAAAACGGAGAACTGAAGGAGGCACTTCGTAAGGAAGTTGCCTCCTTTTGGGTGTTTGAAAGTAACGCAATAGAACAACAGCATATTTTGATGCAATTGACCATGCAGAGTAGGGATAGTATAATCATCCTTACAAATGGGGCTTTGAGGGAGGAAATGAGAATGGAAGTTAAGTTTTATAACGAGGTAGACGACGCCTCGTTAAAATTTGCCGTTATCATTTCAAAGGCTGATAACAAGTGGGTATTTTGCAAACACAAGGAACGGAATACTTTTGAAGTGCCTGGTGGTCACAGAGAGTTTGGGGAATCCATTGTCGATACTGCAAAACGGGAATTACATGAGGAAACAGGAGCAGTTGACTTTACAATAGAGCCCGTGTGTGTGTATTCTGTCATTGGAAAAAATAGAGTAAATGATACCGGCGAAGAAACGTACGGAATGCTGTATTTTGCAAAGATAACAGAATTTGAAAAAGAATTGCATTCGGAAATGGAAAAGGTATTTCTATTTGATGAACTCCCAACAGAATGGACATATCCGCTTATTCAGCCCAGGTTAATTGAAGAAGCACAGCGCAGAGGATATGTGTAACTTTCAGATTGTAAAATAATCTGCCACTGTCCACAGTTATAACGAGCATCGGATTTTGCCCCACAAAATCCGATCTAATCCGACAAAACCGGCGTGACCGCCATGGTCACGCCGGTTTCATGTCTTTTTAGGTAGTAATGACCTGCCTCAAAGCAACTTCCTTACGAAATGCACCCCGACAGGTTCTCCGTTTTTTTTCGCCAAATTTTTTATTCTTCCGTTTCGTTCGGGATAAACTCCGTGAACTGGCCTGCTATTACGAAGCGCTCGGTTCTGTTGCGGCTTGTGCAGGTGGAAAGCGTCATTATATTCTCTCCATTCGGCTCAACGCCGGTATTGTAGACGGAATAGCGGCGGAGCATGGAGATATGCTCGGAAAACGCCTCGGGAGAGCTGAAATTGAAATCATATACTGAGCTGAGCGCGTCCGTTACAAGGGCGGCGAAGACTGTATAGACGTATTTGCCCTCGGGCGTTATGTACTCAAAAACGCTGTGCCCGGAGTAATAATCCTGGCTGCGATATTCGCTCAGGCTGCCGAACATTGTGTCGTTTTTCATGTTGTGGCCGTATATGACGGTGTTCGCGTCGCTGAGGTCGGGGGAATTGCGGTAGTCCATGAATATGCTGCCCGCGGCGGCATAACTGCCGTCGTAGGCCGTGTGGATATAGCTGTCGTTGCTCGTGCCGCGAAGGACGGGGTAGCTTATCTCGGTGCCGGGGATGTAGAGCCACGCGATTATATCGCCGTTCACGGATTTAAGCGCGTCGAAATCGACGGTAAGCGTTTCTTCCTCTGCTTCCTCCTCAAGCGGGGGCTCCTCGCTGTCAGACTCCGGCTCGGCGACAGGGACGTGACGGACGAGCTTGGCGGGCGCGGTGAAGGAGGTCTGTGCGTCGGTATAAAGCTTCTTCTCGCGGACATAGCCGAGATACTGCTTTATAAAGAAGTATCCGCTTACGAGCAAAACAAGCGCCAGCAGGCAAATTGCTATTCTTAAAATGATTTTTTTCATATTATCTTGCTTACCTCAAAACATCACAACACCGCACAAGTTCTTTGTGCGGTGTTGAGCAAATCAAACTAAGGCAACGCCGCATAATTCCGGCGCATAGATTGCGCCGTCAGAATTTTCGTCAGATTGTTCAAAAAACGCAGGTAATACTTTGTGTATTGCCGAGTATTTTTGGACGATATGACGGAAC
>JAEEGK010016972.1_pt1 | contig 15933 bp, 8 predicted proteins | sample 8958771 | NCBI WGS metagenome assembly JAEEGK01 (sample SAMN16246547, study PRJNA631951) | gut metagenome | biome: gut microbiome; feature: rumen; material: SC-attached | host: Bos | place: Iran: Karaj | collected 2018-10
ATCTTTTTCGATTTCAGAAATTTTTAAAAAATTTTCTTCATTATTTAATTTATCTGAAAAAATTATATTTAAATTATTATTTTTATAATTCAATAAAAAAATATCATTTGATTTAGATGAACAAAAAATAAAATTTTCATTATTTTTATTATAAATTATTTTTATATTTTCAGGAGAAGAATAATAATTATTTTGAAAATGTTTTAATTTATTTATTATTGTATTTTCAAATATAAATTTATTTTCATTTTCTGAATAATTTAACATTAATAAATTTAATTCACCATTGAAATTTCCAAATAAAATTATAAATTTATTATTATTATAATCATTAATATAATTTAAACAACTTAAAAATTCAATTTTATATTCAAAAATTATTGAAAAATCATTTAAATTAATAATATTTATTAAATTATTTGAAGAATAAATTAATAAAAAAAATTTATTTTTATATTCAAAAAATTGTGAAAATAAAATTTTATATTCAAAATTTTCTTTTAAAATATTACAATTTATTTGTGAAAAATCTGCATCAATATAATTTATTTCTATAATTTTTTGAGATAAAATAATTAAATAAGTATGTAAATTTTTATATTGATAAATTGCAATAGATTTTTGATTTAAAAATTCTTTTAAATTAATTAAATTATAATTTGGTTTCATTGAATATAAAATAGAATTGTTAAAATAATTAAATAAAAATATTTTTTTATTTTCATTATTATTTTCACAATAAATAATATTTTGAATTTTATTTAAATTTTTATTTTTATATAAATTTATATTATTATAACCATCAATATATTTAACTATTTTTGAATCATTTTTTGTCAAACCAGTCAATGAAAAAATTGATAATAAATTTTGTTTATATTTTATTATTTTACTATCTAATGAAATTAAATTGTCATTAATATTATAATTATATTTATTTTTTATTAATATTTCTTTATTATTAATATCTAATTCAATATTTATTATTGAAGATATTCCTTTTATATCATAAAGTATTAATATATTATTATTATTATATATAAAATTTTTTATGCTTTTTGAATGAAAAATATTTTTATCTTCTTTTTTCAATTTCATTTTATGAATAATATTATCAATTTCAGTGTAAAATTTAATTTTTTTTTCATATATAAAAATATGATTAATGTAATTATTAATTTTTATTAGTTTATATTCAATAAAATCATTTGGATTTTTTTTAAATAAATGTTCTTTTTTAAAATTTAAATTTTCTTCTTGGGAATTTTCATATATATCATTTTCTAATTTATATATAATAAATCCATTTTCTATGATAAAAAATATATATTTAGATTGATCTATTTCATAATAAATATCAAATATTTTTTTATTATTATTTATTGAATCATTAATAATTTTATTTAAATTATCAAAATTTTTTTGAAAATTTTTTAAATTAATATTTTCTTCTATATTAATATTTTCAATAATATTATTTTTATATTCAAAATAAAAATTTTCTATAGAATAATTAATATTATTTTGTTCTAAAATTGAAAAAATTAAAAAATTATTTTTATATTCAAATAAATTAATATTTCTTATATATTTTTTTAATATAATATTTTTTAATTTTATAATTTTTTCATTTTCTATTTTATATATACATAATAAATGAGTATTTGAATATATATAAAATATATTAAAATTTTTATTAAGTTTAATATTCATAAATTTATCTTTTAACTCTGAATTTATATTAAAAATTTCATTTGATATTATTGTAAAATTATTATCATTGATTAATTTTAATAATATTAACCCTATTGATGTTAATAATATTAAATTATTATTTAAAATTTCACTATCAAAAATTATAAATAAAAATTTTTGATTTTTTATTTCATTTTTTACATAATTATTAATAATTTCATCATATTCAATATTATATAATAAAATTTCAGATTCATAAATTTCAACAAATAAATTATTTTTTAAATTATGTAATTTTTTTAATATTTTTGAGTTATATAATTTTTTGACTATCATTTTTTAAAATAAATAATATTTAAATTAAAATAATATTATTTTTTATTATTTATATGTAAATATTTATAAAAAAATAAAAAAATTTTTATAAAATTTTTAAAACAAAATTTTTATTCTTGTTCAATATTTTTTTTAAATAATTTAACAAATTCATCTTCTTCTTTTAATTTTTTTTTCTTTTTTCCTTCTTTATAAAAATTTATTTCAGTTTTTATGGGTGAAAATAATAAAGGAAATTTATTATTTGTTCTACTTCTTGGAATTTTACTATTAAAATTATTTCTATTTGTTATAAAAGGAATTTCAGATTTTAAATTTTTTTTATGTGATTTTTTTATAAAATTAAATTTATTTTCATTTTGATTATTATTTAATTTCATATTTGAAATTCCCCAATTTTTATTACCAACTAAAGTTTTAGTAAATTGATTTATATTAGTTAAATTATTTTTTTCATTATTTTCTTTATTTGTTAAATTATTTAAAGTTAAATTTCTATTTCTAATTTTAAAAAAATTTTTTGTTTTATAAAATTCAGTTTTTGTTTCATCATCAGAAATTAAATCTAAATTACTTAAAGCAAAATGTAAATTATCTGTTTTTATATGTAATAAATTATTAGAATTTGATGGTTCTAAATTTAAAAAACTATTTTTTTTATAAAAATTATTTAATGTTTTTGGAGGAGAAAATTCATTATTATCTAAAATAATTTTTTGATTTATATTATTCATATTAATATTTCTTGAACTTAAAATTGAATTTCTTACACTTTCATTTTTTTTATTTATAAAAAAATTTGAATATGTTTTATTTCTATTCATTTCGAAATTTTCTAAAGAAAATTTATGAAATTTTTTATAAAAATCTTTACCACCCGATTTAAATTTTGAATCTTCAATATAATTAACACCAATTTCAGGAATAAGTAAATTAAAATTTGAGCCTGTTGCATATTTTGTATTTTCATTTAATTTAATATTTTCTTGAATATTTTTTTGATGATTATTTAATAAACTAATTCTAGCAACTTTTTTTATATTTTTACTTAATTTTTTATTATTTTTATTATTTTTTTTATTTTCTTTTTTAATAATATCATTTTTATTTTCTATCTCATTTTCTATAATTGAATTTTTTTCTACATCTATATTTTCAATATCTTTATTTTCTAAAGGATTTTCACCTAAAATTTTATTTAAATGTTTTAATTTTGAATTGCTTTCTTGAAATTCATTTATTAAATCATCTAAACTTAATGGTCTAATATTTACAACATTTCCTTTTACATCTGTTGTAAAATTTTTAAATTTCTTTTTTTTATTATTTTCAAGTTCTTTTTGTTTTTCTAATTCAATTCTTTCTTTTTCTTTTTCAATTTCTTTTTGAAGTTCTATTTTTTTTTGTTTAATTTCTTCCTCTCTTTCTATACGTAATTTAGTTAATAATTCATCTGATAATTGATTTGTTACAACTGGAATATCTAAATTATATGAAGGATAATCAATAACTATGTATTTTTTATTTTTATTTTCATTATTATTATTATTATTATTTTGAATATTATTATTTTTAATTTGTTTAAATTTTGATTTTTTAATATTTTTCATTATTTTAGATTTATCATTATTTAATTCAATTTTTTCATTTATTGTATTATTTCTATGTAATTTTTCTATTGAAAGTTTATTATATTTAATTAAAGATGAGGCATATCTATCAAATGTTTTTGGTAAAGGTTGTTGAATTTCATCCCAAAAATTTTTATAATTAGGGTCAACAAAATTATCAAAAAAAATTTTTTTATTTAAAATAATTTGATTTCTATTTTTAATATCAATCACAGACATTCTTTTATTTTTTTTAGTGATTATATCTAAAATAAAAAATGAATCATCTTTCATTTTAAATTCATCATAATTTTCAATTTTATTTATTACTAAAGAATCTTGAATACATGAATTATTTAAATCAAAATATGTTAAATTTTCAAATAAATCATTATTTTTAGATTTAATTTCAAAACTATTTGAATATCTTTTTTGTTTCTTTTCTTTTAAATCACAATCATCAATATCATGTGAAATAAAATTTAATTCTATAAAATTATTAATTGAATTTTTTAAATTTTTAAAACAAAATTTTGGAATTGTTTTATCAATATAATTTGCTTTTGATTTTGATATTGTTAATGAAATTAATTTTTCTATGAATGGTCTTATTATAGATTCACTATTTATTGAAGGTTTTGTATAATTTAAATCTTTTAAAAAATTTTTTCTTTCAATTTCTAATTGATTTATAGAAATTTCACTTTTTTTTAGAGTTTTTTTTAATGTTTTTTTTCTTGTTTTCATATAAAATTTATATTATTTAATTAAATGTTTATTTAATAATAAAATTTTTAAATTTAATTTAATATTTAAATAATTTATTTATATTACATTTTTCAATAAATAAAAATATTTTTATTTTATTTTTTATTTTTCATGATTAATAAATTACTTTTATTTGAATTTTGAAATTTTTTAATAATATTTAAATTTTTTATTTCAAATTTTTTATTAGTTTTGTTCATTCCAAAAAATTTTCTCATTTCTTCGAATGTTTTATTATTAATTAAAGGTAATTTTTCTAAATTTTTTTTTTCTGATTTTATTTTATCAGCATATGCATTATAGTCATTTAAAGTTAAAACATTTAATTTGGTTTTATTACTATTTTGAAAAATATTTTTATTTGTTTTTCTTTTTCTTAAACTAAATTCAGAAGAAATACTTTTTGTAATATTATTACTTTTTATAAAAATTTTTTTACTTTTATTTAATAAAATATTACTATTAATTGATTCTGTTTCAGAAGGAATTATTTTATTTAAACTATTTGTTATATTAGATTTAATTACTTCATTTTTAAATTTTATATTATTTAGTTTATCTTTTTTTTGATTTAAATATCCAATTACATTTATTTGATTTTTAATAAATTTTAATATATGATTTAATCCTGTTGAAAAAGGAATTAATCTTGGAAATTGATTCATTGGTGCCAATCTATTTAAAAAAAAATTCAAAGAATTTATATTTATTTTATTATAATCGATTTGTTTCATTTTATTTTTAAGATATAAAATATCGTTTATTTTTTTCTTAAAATTAAACCAATTAAAATTTTTATCTAAAAAAATTATATAATTAAATGTTTCTAAACATACTTTTTGGATATTTATTAATTTATCAATTGAAATAATATCTAATAAAAGATCTGAATCGAAAGATAAAATTAATTTGTTTATTTCAATTAAAGAATTTTCATAAATTTCTTTAGGAACTTTAAACGAAGAAAAAAAATTATTTTTTGGATTCAAATTTTTAAATGTTTTATCTGTATACAAATTATTGAGTGTTTTATATATTTTTGGTTCATAAAAACCATTAATATTTAAAGTTTGATTATTAATAATTTGAATTTTATTTCGATTTTTATTAATATGCATATTTATTATTAAATAATTATTAAAAATTATAAATTATTAAAATATTAATATTATATTAATATCAATTCATTAATATTAAATATATTTTATTATTATACTAATTAAATAACTTAAATATAATTAATATACCTAAAATATTTTTTTATTCAATCATATATTTTTTAATATTATCACAACATCTTTGATAAACAATTAAAATTTTTTCATCTAATATATTATTTTCTTTTATTAAATTAATAAATTTTTGAAAATAATCAGTTGTATTTGGATAATCAATAATATTATTTTTGAAATTTACTAATCCTAAAACTATTCCATGTTTAATATCTTCTTCACATATAAATTGATTTTTATAAAAATGAATAATACAATTCATAATTATATTTGCATTTTCATTATTTTGACTAAACATAATTTCTAATAAGTGTCCAATAGCAATAAATTTTTCACATTGAACTTCTTCCATCATTTCATCAAAATATTTTTTTATATTTTTATCTTTTGATATATTATCATTATTATTTTCTTTAAATAACCCTAAAAATTTTTTGTTATATTCTTTAATTAAATCAAATTCTTCATCTGTTAATCTAAAACATTTATAAAAATCTATGTCTGTTTCTAAATAATTTACTAATTCATCCATTAGACCTGGTTTTTCTTCTTTTTGAGTTTTTAATTCATCTACTCTTGAATTAAAACGAGTTCTAGATTTAATTTGTTCTACATTTTTTGGATTTATTGAACTTTTTCTTCTTGTTCTTAAATTTGAAAATTTTCCATATTTTCTTACACCTAAATTTATATAATCATTATTATTTGATAAAGCATCTTCATTTTTTAATAATTCTTCAGAATTTTTAAGGATTTTATCTTTTAATTCTAAAATATCCATAATAAAAAATTTTTCTTTATTATTTAAAGAAGAATTTTTATTATTAAATAAATATTCCAAATGAGAAATTCCTTTTTCTAATAAATCTTTTCCATCAATAATTAATTTTTTATATGTATAAATTATTAATTTACATAAAATTGCAATAGATAAACTATCTTCTTTTATATTTAAAACTTCAAAACAATCGCTTATAATTTTTTGAGGAATTAAAGAATTATTATAAAATTCAGAAATTAATTTAATATTTGAAAATTTGATATTTTGAATAAATTTTTGCTTTTCATATCCACTTATTGTAAATGGATAATTTATATTAGTATTATAATTATCTAAAAATTCTTTTTGAATACTTATTAATAAAATTGATTTTAAATTCATTTTTGGTTCATTTGAAAAAGTTTTTTTATTATATAATTTACACATTTGAATACATATATTTATATAAATGTAAAAATATTTTTTTTCAGTTAAAATTTTTGTGAAAATTAAATTTTTAAAAATTTCTAATAATTTTTCATCATATTCAAATTTTAATATTTGATTTAATAATTCATCATAATTATCAAATGTTATTTTATTTAAAATTTCTCTTAAAATTTTAGTTTTATTATTTATTTCTTCTTCATTTAATTGAATTTTATTAATATAGTTAATAGATAAATTTTTATGTTCTGAATTTTCATCTAAATAATTTCTTGTAAATCTATAAGCTTCTTCAGTAACTACTTTAGCTCTACTTCTTATTTCATTTTTTTGAGGAATTTTTATTTCTTTCATGTTTGTTGGTTTTTCTTTATATTTTTCACGCAAGCTTAACATAAATGGTAAACTATATTGTGTTTTTGAATATTGTTCTTTTTTCATAACTTTTAAAAAAGTTTCATATCCTTCATTTGAAGGAAGCGGATAATATGGTAATGCATTTTTATTAAAATTTAATACTTTTTCTGGTTCTTCATTATAAAATGTATCTTTAAGTAAAAAATCGGAATTTGGTTTAAATGATAATTGTTCTTTAATTTTTTCTGTTGTGTTATATGGTTTATCATATTTATTATTTTGATGATATTGTTTTCTATATTTTTTATAGCTCATTAATGATTGAAAAAATTTATTAATTATATTTTATTTATTATTTAAGCAAATTATTATTTTTTTATTAAAAATAAATTATTAAAATATCAATTTTTATAATTTTATTTAATCAATTATTTAATTATATAAATTTTAAAATAAATTCTTATATTTTATTTTTATATTATTAATTTTTGAAATAATATTTATTTAAATTATTAGTAATTAAAAATTGTTTCAAATTAAAAAAATTAAAAAAAATATTTTTATTATTATTAATTTTATTTTTTATTAATATAATAAATATCAATTGAATAAATATATTTTAATTTAAATATAATGTAGAAATTTCAGGTTTTTTTATTTCTGAATAATCCCAAAGTAATTTATTTTCATCTAATTGTTGATTATTTAAAAAAATATTAAAAAAGTTGTTTAATCTAAATTTAGCTTTAATTCTATTTTTTAAATCTTTAATTTTTTGATTAATACCTATTTCAAATAATTCATATTCATTACTATTATTAATTATTAATGTTTTAATTCTTTCTAATATTAAATAATATTCAAATTTTAAATTTTGATTAATATTAAAATAGAAAGTTTTATTATTTTCTAATAAATAATTTTCATTTTCTAATTTTAATATAATTTCAGAATAAGGAATGTTTAATTCATTTGCTAAATCATTTTTTAAATCTTCAATATATGTATCTGCTCTAATACTTTTTTCTATTGTTTTAGAATAATATTTTATTTTTAAATTAATTTTAGTTGTTACTTTTATATTAATAGGTTTTGAAATTTCCCTCAGATTATTAAAATTAAATGAATTAATTTCATTATTATTTTCATCAAAAACTAAAAGATTTTTAATAATATTATTTTCATCAAAAATATTATTTTCAAATTTTTCATATTCTAATTTTTTTAGTTGATCATAAATTTTTTTTTTCAAAACTTCAAAAGATAAATCATCATATAAATCAATTAAAAAAGATTTTAGATCATTATAAATTACAATAAAAAATAATTTTTTTTTCAATTCAATTACATCATTAATATTCCTTTTTTCTTTATATCTTTGAAAGCTTCTATTATCAATAATTGATATCATTTTCTGTTGATATAAGGGAATATTAGTTTTTTCTTCTATTTTAGATTTAAATTCATAAATATTAGATTCACTTGATGAAAAAATCGATATTCTTTTATCTTTTATTTTTAAATTAAATAAATCTAATTCTTTAAAATATATAGTATCTGAATATTTAATATTATAATCATTTAGAGTTTTCTCGTTTTCTAATATTTGATTATTGAAACTTAATTCAATTGTTTCATAAAAAATTTTTAAATCTTTATTTAATTCCATTTTTATATCTATAACTTTATCTTCTAATTTAATATTTCTAAATATTTTTGGTTTTTGGTCATTTATTTTTTTTAAATATAATATATTATTTTCTGGGTTTTCAACTAAATTTAATTTTATTGGATTATCTAAATTTGGATAATCAAGTAATGTTTGATTATTATTTAAACAAATTTGATCTTTATTATATAAAAGAAATGAATTACAATCTATATCAAGTTGTTGTTTTAAATTTTGTTTTATATCTTCTTTTAATTTTTCAATGTATATATTTGCGTCTGTAATCATTTCAATTTCATTTTGATTTTTTTTATTTTTTATATTAAATTTTATATAAATCTTTTTTTTATTTGAATTCTCATAATAAAATCTATCAAAATTATCTTCTTTAAATGTTATTTTTATAATATCATTATTTTTTATATTTAATTCTTTTAGATTTTTATTTTCTTCAATTTTATTATTATTTTTATCCAATAAATCAAATTTATCTATAGGATAATTTTTCAATTGATTTATTCTTAATTTTATTTCTTTTAATGTATCATTATTATCTAAATTTAGTTCAAAATCAAATTCATCTATTCCTATTTTTCCTTTAATAGTTACTTTTATTTTTTTTTTTATTATTTTTAAAACACAATCACTATTATTTATATTATAACTTTCTAAAGTACAGTCATCATTTAATAATAAATTTCCAAACATTAAATCTATTTCATCAATTTTTAAAGTATTTATTATTTTTTCTTTTAATATTTTAATTGTCATATTGCAATCAACCTCAAATTTCTCTTCATGTCCATCTTCATTTTTAGTTTGAATATAAAAATTTTTATTTTCTTCTTTTGACATTATTATTATTATTATTAAAAGTAATATAATATAAAATAGCTTTTAACAAAATTAAAAAAATAAGATATTAAAATATTTATTTATATAAATTAATATTTTAATCAAATTTTAAACTTAAAAATTAATGAAACAAAATATATAATAATAAAAAGAATATTAAATTTAAAATGTAAATTTTATTTTTATATAAATTACATTATCTAATATAAATTTTATAATAAATACAAATTATTATTTTTTATGCTTATTATTATTTGTTTAAATTAATTTATTTATTTCTTTTATTCAAAATTCTTTAAATATAATTAAAAAAATTAATTATTTATAAATGCATTATTATCATAGTTTTAATCAAAATAATAATTATTCCAAATATAATAATGCAATAAAAAATAAATTATTATTTTCAAAAATAAATAATGATTATTCTTATTCAAATTCTTTATTATCATCCTCTTATTCAACAATAAATTCAAATTTTATTAATTATAAAAAAAATAACAATAATACATATAATAAAAATAACATTCATATTAAAGCAAGTGATTATGAAATATTAGATATAACATCAAATCTAAATTTATTAAATCATGATTTAAAAAAATTTAATAATATAATATTACCTAAAGAATATAAACCATTAAATAATAAAAAAGATTTACTATTATATTTAACTTTATCAAATTCAAATATTGATAATAATAATAGTAAATTTGAACATTCAAATAAAAGTTTATCTGATAGTGATTTAAGTAATTTAGCAGATGATTTAATTAATACATTTGAATTAAAAGATAATTCTAATAAAATGATAAAAGAAGAATTAAAATATATTAATAATAGCAATTTAAATAATAATATTGAAAATGAACTTAATAGTAAAGAAACAAATAATATAATTATAGAAAATATAAAAGAAGAAGAATTAAAAAATTTAAAAAAATGTGAAGAAGAAGAGAAAATAAAAAAAGAAGTTAAAAAAGATGAAAATGAAGAAGATGATGATGAAACAGATTTAATATTAAATTTAATAAAAGATAAAGCAGAAAAAGAAAGAAAAGAATCTGAAATAACAATTGAAAAAGAAAAAAATGAAAGAAAAAAAAAATTAGAAAAAAAATTAAATCGTAAAAGTAAAGTAACATTTGATGATGAAGTAATAATAATAAAATATGATCAAAATAATCTTATTAATGATTTAAATATTTATAATAATCAAAATAAAAAAATAAAATATTCTCATTTTAATTATCAAAATTATTTAGAATTTTTAAAATCAAATAAAATTCCTGAATCAATTTTTTTTAACAAAAACAAAATTAAAGAAAAAAAAATTAATTATTTTGAAATGATAAGAAAAACCAAAAATTTAACCGAACTTAAAAAAATATTTAACACAAAATTATCAAAAATAATGCAAAGAAATATTGATTTTTTAAAAATTATAAATGAAAAAGGTTTATATAAACAAAGTAAACATAAACCTTTAAAAAAAATATGTATACATCATTGTAAAAAATTTATTGAAAATCCAAATAAATTTTTTTCTGATAAATTATGTGATTCAATATTAAATTCATATTTTGATAATGATCAAAAAATTATATCTAAAATAAAACATAGTTATTCATTAAAAAATAATAAACAAAAAAAAATTAAAAAATTAATAAAAAAAAAATCATGTGAAAATTTTAGACATAATTTAAAAATAAATAAAGATGAAAAAAAAGAAGATAAAAATAATAATTTAAATCAATTAATAAATAATATAAAAATAAAAAACAATTCAAATAAAAAAAGAATTAATAATATTAAAATTATAAAAGAAGATAATTTAAAAACAATATAAATTTTTTATATAAATTATAATATATTATTATTTATTATAAATTTAAATTAATTAAATAATAAAATAACAATAAATGTCAATGAATCAACAAGATTATTCATCAAATCCAATATGTGAAAGATGTAAATTAGAAAAAAGTATTTTTAATTGTCAAGAATGTTCACCTTTTCATTATTTTTGTCAAAGATGTGACACAATAGTTCATAATTCTCAACATAAATTTAAACATTCAAGGAAAAATCTTTTAAGTTTTAATAATGAAAATCTTCCTTCGAATGTTAATTCATTTGATAAAAATAATAATAATTTCATTTCAAATTCTCCTTTAATTTATTCAACAGATTATTCATCAATTAATGGTGTAATTCCTAATGCAATTTCAAATCTTAATAAAAATGTTGATAATTCAATGGTTTATAGTAGAGAATATGTTTTAAATTTACAATATTCATTTGAAAATGAAAAATCAGAATTATTATATAAAATTAACTTCCTTCAAAATAATTTAGAAAGAATTAAATCATCTTTTAGTAGAGAAATATTAAGGCTTCAAAATGAGCAAAGTGATGAATTTAAAAAAAATCAAGTTAAAGAAAATGAAATGAATTTTAAATTTAATTCAATAATTTCAGAAAAAAATGAAAAATTAAATAAATTAAATGAAGAAAATTTAAATTTAAAAAATATTAATGATAATTTAAATAATAAATTAGAAGATTATAATTCAAATAATATAAAAAATCAAAATGCTTTTAATAATAAATTAGAAAATTTAAATAATGAAATTAAAAATTTACAAGAAGAAAAAAATGTTATGCAAAAAAATCATATAAATAGAATAAATGAAATAATAAAAAATAACACAAAGGAAATTAAAGAAATTGAAGAAAAAAATCAAAAAAAATTAGATGATATTTATTATGATGGTTTATATAAAGAAGATAAATTAAAAAGAGAAATAAATAATAATATTAATGAAATTAATAATCTTAAAGAAGATAATTGTAAATTAATTAATTGTTTAAATGAATATGAACTTAAAAATAAAAATTTTGAAAGAGAAAATAATATATTAAAAAATGATTTAAAAAATGCAAATAATGAAATTGAAACTGATATGAAAAATTTATTAAATTTAACAAAAAAATTTGAAAATTTAAGTAAAAATAATGATAATTTACAAAATGATTTTAATTTCTTAAATAAAACAGCAAATAATTTAAAAAAAGAAATTTCTCTTTTAAATGAAATTAATGAAAAAAAACAAAGAGATTTTAATTATTTATTAGAACAAAGTGAAAAAATGAGAAAAGATTTTAGTCAAAATATGTTTTATAATGAAAAATTAGAAAATAATATTATGTGTTTAAAAAAAGAAAATGAACATTTAAGATGTATGTTAAAAAGATTTGGCCATATATGTGATGTTTCATGTTTTTGTCATAATAAATAAATTTTTTATTTAATCAATATTTTTATAAATTAAATTTTTCAATTTTGGTTTTTTAAGAATCATAAAATAAATAACTATTATTATTAAAATTTTTTAAAATAATTTTTTATAATTTAAAAATATACAATAAATTATTTAATTTATAAATAAAAAATTTCAAATTAATATAAAAATAAAAATAATTAAATTTATATATTTTAATTTTCTTTAATAAATTAAATGTAAAAAAATTAAATAAAATTATTTTAAATATTTAAATATACTCTTATATTTTTATAATATTTAAATAATATTATTAAGAAAAAATAATATTTATTTCTTACTTAATATATATTTTCATTCATATTCATATAATTTGTATTTACATTTTTAACTATAAATAAAATTTCAATTTATTAAAAATTAAAATTTTATTTATTCTATTCTTTTTTCTTTTTTAATAATTCATCTCTTTCTTTTATAGCTTTATTTATTTTATCCTTATTTTCTTTATTATGTAAATATTTCTCTAATCCTTCTAATCCAATAACAATACAAGTTAAATTATCTCCAGATAATTTAACCATTGAATTTTTTATTATCATATTACATACATCTAAACTTATCAAATTAATATCATTTTTTCTTTCTTTTGCCATATTTTGTATAGTATACCATGCACAATCAATAATATCTTTATTACTAAGCATATCAAAAATACCATCACATCCCATTATAATAAAATCATTATGTGGAGAGCTGTCAATTATTGTTACATCTGCTGTATTTATAAGCAAATTAGGATTTCCTCCTAAAATTTTTTTTTTATTAATTATATCTCCAACTGTTCTAGCTACTGCCAAATCATTTGGATAAATTCTATAAACAACTGTTTTGTCATCAACATATTTATCAAATTCTTTCTCATTTTCTATTACTTTAACTTTATTTATATCTCTAATAGGATCATCATTATCAATATAAACTTTTCCTCCATTTTTTATTACTCTTTCAAATTCTTTTGGATTATTTGGTTTATGATCTATAGATAAAGTTTTAAATTTGGTTCCATTTTCCATAGAAATTATAGAACGACTATCACCAACATTTGCAATATATATTGTATTATCACATATTAATATTACATTAACACAAGAACCACTTTTATCATATATCTCTTCTGGTTTTTCTGCTTTATTATTTTTATATTCTTCATTAAATGCTTCTTCACATTTGTCAATACTTGATTGTAAACTTGATTTAATATCTACTGGAAAAGATGGATTATTAATTAAAAAATTTTGAAAATTATTTTTAAAAAATTTTGAACATTCTTCCCCCCCATGTCCATCAAATATAGCAAAATATGATAATTTTGGCCAATTTTTAAGTTTTGAATTAGCAGGTTTTGTTATATGTTCACATACTGAATACATATCTTCGTTATAATTTTTTAAAAGACCACAATATGTATTTGCTGCCCAAGATTTTACAATGTTAAATGGTTTTGAAGACACTTCTCCTTCTGTATAATTATCATATTCTTTTTTTAGAATATCTAAACTTAAATCATCTCCTTCTTTTGATTCTTTTTTACCAAAATTCAAAGTATTTATAATAATTTTACTTACAAAATTATCTGCATTATAAGAAGATTTTCTATTTGAGGTTCTTTCTTTAAATGTATTTTTTGATTTTTTCGAACCTTCTATTGACTTTCTTTTCATTTTTATTTTATAAAATTATTATTTATTTTAATAAATAAGATATTAATTTTATAATTACATCTTCATTTTAATATTTAAAAATTAAATATTTATAATGTAATAATTATTTAAAATGAATATTTTTAAACCTTTTAATTATGAATTTAAATTATTTTGTTTTAAATTTAATTTTATTTTTAATAAATGATTGAAAATAATTTAAATTTTTTATATTAAATATTTTTTTTCTATTATCAACAATAGTTTTTATATTATTCGTTCCATATATTTCAAGCCATATAAAAAATATATTTAAAAAAGTATACAATAAATAAATACAATAATAATATTGAGAATAATCAAAAAAATATAAACTTTTTTCAATAATTTTATTATTCAATTCATCACTTTTATTATAAAAATAATCAATATTTTCTATAAAAACATAATTTTGTAATAAAAAATGAAATATAATAAAATTTATAATATTTATTAAAATATAAATTTTTTTTATTAATAAAATATATTTGTTAAAATTTTTTAAAAATTTATTTTTAATTGCATCAAATAATAAAATAATAATAAAAATAATATGAATTATTCCAATTAAAAATATTATAATAATTTCATAATCTTTTTCTTTAATATCAATTAAATAATTTAATTCTTCATAAAAATAATTTAAACTTTCATTATTTTTTATATAATTTAAATTAATTCCAATATAAGGAGATGAATATAAACTATATTCATTATTATTAGTATTATTATAAATAATTTCATAATATTTATTAATATAAAATTTTTCAATATTTCTGTTTAAACAATAATTATTAGTAATTTGATTTATTTTAATCGGCTCTGCACAAATTGGATATTTACTTAAAATTAATTCAGAATAAATAAAATGATCAATATTTTGATTTGTATAATATATACTTTCATTATTATATAGATTAATTTTTTTATAAAAAAGATTAATTTTTTTGTCTTTTTCATTAAATACAATATGATTAATAGGACAATCTTCTTCAATTGGTAAACATAAAATATTATTTAATGTATCAAATATTCCACATTTTTTTGTGTTTATTGGACATGATGAATTTTTATTTATTAAATGAGAACGGAGAAATAATGGAACTTCTGGCATCCAGGCTCACAAATTACATATTAAAAAAGGGCGTTATCGAAGAAAAAGATTATGACATATACAA
>JAEEGK010016974.1_pt1 | contig 15931 bp, 14 predicted proteins | sample 8958771 | NCBI WGS metagenome assembly JAEEGK01 (sample SAMN16246547, study PRJNA631951) | gut metagenome | biome: gut microbiome; feature: rumen; material: SC-attached | host: Bos | place: Iran: Karaj | collected 2018-10
TTCCTTATTTCTATAAGGTGTGTACCTTTTCCCCAAGCATTGTAATGTAATGGATTGATTGTCAAACCTAAAATTATATTATTATGCGTAAAAACTTTACCCTTTTGTTCCTTCTTGGAATCTTTGGTCTGTTTACGACCAAGCTGTTTGCACAACAGGATGCAACCATCGACCCAGCCAATATCCATTATTGGATTGGCGAGGGCGAAAACGAAGTGGTCTTCATCGTCAACTGGGCCGAGCCCGATACGGCTATGGCTTGGGGCTACCGCTTCGAAGAAGAGACGGTTACGGTTCAGGCTATGATGGACGAAATCGTTGATGCCGACTCCCGTCTTTCCTACACGCTGGGCCCCTGGGGTCTGGGCGACATCCTCTATAGCGACGGCGCTCTCGAAATGAGCATTACTGCTGGAGGTTATTGGATGTTCAATGTCGATGGTGAGATGGCTCAAGTGGGCTTCGACCAGCAAACCATTACCAACGGCAACTATGTGAAATGGGGCGACACGAATTGTGGTACCATGATTGACCCTGATTTGTGGATATATGTCTGGGAAAAGGAAGTGGCCGCTGTGTATCCCGATGCAGAAGATACCATGATTGACCCGTCGGCCATCCGTTATTGGATTGGCGAGGGCGAAAACGAAGTGGTTTTTGCTGTCAACTGGAACGAGCCTGACACCTGCTTGGCTTGGGGTTATCGCTTCAGCGAGGAGACTGTGACCGTGAAGGGCGTCATGGACGCTATCAAAGACGCTGACCCACGTTTCGACTACGTCGACATCGGATGGGGCGTGGGCGACATCTATTATGCAGATGACGTTCTCGACCTCTCTCTCTATGGCACTTATTGGATGTATAACGTCAACGGCAGCATGGCCATGCTCGGCTTCGACCAACAAACTGTAGTGGATGGCGACTTCATCAAGTGGGGCGATGAGTCATGCGGCACCGAGATTGCTCCTTGGACCCTCGTTTGGGAGTCGGAAGTGGGTGCTGTGTATCCTTACGCTGAAGAAGCAAAGATTGAAGCTTCCGATATCCAGTATTGGGTTGGTGAAGGCCAAAACGAGGTGGTCTTTGCCGTCAACTGGAACGAGCCCAACAGATGCTTGGCATGGGGCTACCGCTTCGACGGTGAGAGCGTTATCCTGAAAGAGGTGATGGATGCCATCGCCGAAACCGACAAACGCTTCTCATACGTGCCTGGCGATTGGGGTGTCGACGACATCATCTTCAATGTTGATTCAGAAGAGCTGCACTATGACCTCGCCGGTCAATGGTGGCTCTTTAACGTGAACGGCAGCATGGCCATGCTCGGCTACGATCAACAAACTCTCGAGAATGGCGACTTCATTAAGTGGGGCGACGAGTCATGCGCCACTGAGATTGCCCAATGGTCCTACGTTTGGACGCAAGAAGTCGAGCCCGTTTGGATGAACACGGGTGTCGAAGAAATCCAAACCAACACCTTGAGCGTTTACCCGAATCCTGCCGTCAACGAGACCTTCGTGACGATTGAAAACGCTGGCATGACCACGGTTTCGGTGTACGATGTGCAAGGCCGTCTGATCAGCACGGAAAGCGTTGAAGCTGTGGCTGGCGAGCAAGTCCGTATCAGCACTGAGATGCTGAATGCCGGTGTGTATTTCGTCACCGTGAGCAACGAGAGCGTTGTGCGTACAGCTAAACTCGTGGTGAAATGATAAAAAGGATATCCATCCTGCTGTTGGCTTTGGTGCCGACGATGCTTTGGGCGCAGTTTGCGCCCGAGGCGGGTGTCGCCGGCACCACAGCCATGCATGCCGACTCGTCGGCGTTTGTGGCTTGGGCTACAGGCTGCACCGTTGTGCGTGGACCGCAACAGATTGACGACCTTAGTCTGGGTCTGGCCAGCTATGGCGCCGATGCCGATGTCTTGGGCAAGGCCGACAATGTGGTGGTCAGCCTGGGTGATGGCGGCACGGCTGTGCTGACGTTTGTCTCGCCCATCTGCAATGAAGCTGGCCCCGATTTCGCCGTGTTCGAGAATCCCTTCCATAATGTGCCGCATTGCTTCCTTGAGTTGGCTTTTGTGGAGGTGAGCTCCGATGGCGAGAACTACTTCCGTTTTCCCGCTGTTACCAACGTGCCCTTCGACGAGCAGATGGGTTCTTTTGCACTCATGAATGCCACACTCATCCATAACTTCGCAGGAAAATATGAGGTAATGTACGGCACACCCTTCGACCTTGACGAGGTGGAGGACAACCCTTTGCTCAATAAGAGCAAGATTACCCATATCCGCCTCATTGACGTGGTGGGCGCTATCAACCCTGAGTATGCTACTTACGATTCCGAAGGCCACATCGTCAACGACCCGTTCCCGACCCCGTTCTGGTCGAGTGGCTTCGACTTGGATGCCATTGGCGTGATTCATGATGAAGCACATTTCGATGTCCCTGAAAATGAGACGGAAACCTTGAGTGTTTATCCCAATCCAGTGAAAGACAGACTGACAGTGAAGGCCGAAAACCTGCAGTCGGTTGAGGTCTTTAATCTTGTTGGCCAATTGGTTATGACTTCTAACCAGCCCATCGTCGACATGAACGAGTTGAACCAAGGTGTTTATTTCGTTCGTGTGATGGCTGACGGGAAGACGGTTACGAAACGTGTTGTGAAACAATGAATCAACTATGACTTATGACTATGACCATGGCTGTTTCATCGGACTTTAATTTCCATGCCACGGTTAAGTACCGACATAATACAGATGTAAACTATCAATACCGTTGAGATGGTCATAGTCATGGTCAATAGTCATAGTCAAAATGATATTAAGATGAAAAAAGTAAATCTATTCCTAATTGTTGTCGTTGCCGCTTTGTTGTTCGCTTGCAAGCCTGAGCAGCCGATTAATCCGAACACTTTTACTGTGGGTTCGGGAGTGTTGGTGCTTAACGAGGGCAATTACCAGTTCTCCAATGCCTCGCTGACGTATTACAACCCCGATGCTGACACAACCGTCAACAACCTCTTCTATAGGGTGAACAATGCCCCTCTTGGCGATGTGGCTGAGAGCATGGCTTTGGTCGACGGCAAACTCTACATTGTGGTCAACAACAGCAACCTAATCTATAAGGTGGATGCCAATACCATGGTGTGCGACACCACGAAGCCTTTCAAGCTGAGCGACTTCTACTCGCCACGTGAGATTCAGTTTGTGGCACCCAACAAGGCTTACGTGAGTGATTTGTATGGCACACAGCTGTGGATCATCAACCCTCAGGACATGAGTCATTCGGGCTCCATTGAGATGGGCAAGTCGACCGAAAAGATGGTGCTTGTGGGCAATGAGTTGTACCTCAGCAACTGGTCGAACACTTTTGTTACCGGCATGGAGAAAAACACCGTGCAGGTCGTCGATGTCAACAACGACGTAAAGGTGGCCGAGATTCGGGTAGGGAAGGAGCCCAACACGATGGCGGTCGACAAGAACGGCCACGTGTGGGTGCTTTGCGAAGGCGCCACATGGGAGGCCGATGGCGAGCAACCCAGCCTTTGGGAAATCAACCCCATTCTGAAGACTGCCGAGAAACGTTACGAGTTTGACGGTACAGCCATGGTGCTGAGAGCCAATCCTTCGGGCGACCAACTTTATGTGATTTACAACAATGAAGTGCGCCGTTTCGACATCGCAACGCAGACTTTGTCGGATACCTTCCGTATCGCCGCTGAGCCACAAGGCATGTTCTACAACATGGCCGTTGAGCCAAAGACGGGCGACATCTATGTGACCGACGCCAAGAACTACATGATGAACGGCACCGTCTATCGTTTTTCATACGACGGTGTTAAGCTCAGCTCGTTTGAGGCTGGTGTCATTCCCAGTGCAATGTTGTTTAAATAATTGATATTCTTTTAGGGGATTGCAAATCCCCAACTCCGTTCGGGCGGATTGCAAATCCGCCCGAACTATTTTGTGTTAAAACTGCGGCAAACTTTTTCATTTATCAAAAAAAATGTATTTTTGCAGAAATGTTACAAAATGGCAAAAAAGAATCAATCGAAGCGATTAACGGCACAGCATAAAGAAAGCCACGGTGTTATTGGCATTTTTGGAGAAGAGGCCAAGTTGCATGATATGACCGTGGGAGAAATCTCCCATCATATCATTAAAAAACTGGAAGAAGACTTCCCACAACTTTCTTTTCGCTATAGGTCAAGTATAGAGAAGAAAGAAATTAACGAGGCGCTCAAAAAGGTTGATCCTGAGTTGGGGCAAACTCTTTTTGTCGAAAATGCAAGCATCATTCCTGATGGTGGAATTATTGAGGTAAAAGACGACAACGATAATTGGAGAGTGGTCTTGGTGTCGGAGGCGAAACATCAAGGAAAGGATATCGAGAATATCAAAAAAGGTGAACTCGTTGGTATAAATCAAGACCAAGACCTCATGGCGGCTGGTAATGCTATAGAGAGGTCACATAAGAACATTTCAGAAATAGCCAATTTTATGCTGGCAGAATCACATTTCCCATACGTTCTTTTCCTTGAAGGCTCTAATTTCTTGACAGAAACCATTAAAGTCACAAGACCTGACGGAAGAGTCGTCACGCTTGAATATAATTCAGGTATGCTCAATCGGTTGGACAGATTGACGGCGGCAAATTATGGAATGCCAATCAATACCAACCTGTGCAAGAACAAGTTTGTGAACCACGGTGACAAGACCATTATGCTTCAAGCAGCATCGATTTATACACAAGGAAACGGTGATAGATGGGATGCGATGGAGATGTTTGATATTATGTTGGAGATTTCCAAAACATCGCTCCAAATATTGGGTAGTGATTTGTTCAAACAATTGACAAAAAAATAAGGTTATGGCACGACGAGCAACAAATCAATTGCTTCAAAAAGCGAAAAAGTCGAAAAGTGATGAGTTTTATACCCAGTTTTGCGACATTGAACGCGAATTGCAATACTACCAAAACTGTTTTACAAACAAAGTGGTTTATTGCAATTGTGATGACCCTCGGACGAGTAATTTTTTCAGATACTTTGCAGTAAACTATCACAAATTAGGGTTGAGAAAACTGATTGCTTCGTGCTACAAAGAGAACACTTTTGATTTGTTCAGCACGCAGGAAACGGAAAACGGCTTCTATTGTGAATATTGTGGGGAAAGTGGCAATCAATTCAAGTCGAGCGATGTGGAAATCGTTTATTTTAAGGGAGATGGCGATTTTAGAAGCCGTGAATGTATTGAACTTTTAAAGAAATCGGATATTGTAGTGACGAATCCCCCGTTTTCATTGTTCAGAGAGTTTGTGGCCCAAATCGTGAAGTACGAAAAACAGTTTTTGATCATCGGCAATGTGAATGCCATTACATACAAAGAGATATTCGATTTAATCCAAAAAGATAAAGTATGGTTGGGCGTTAATCTGGGCCGAGGAATCTCTGGCTTTATTGTTCCTGAACACTACGATTTGTACGGTACTGAAGTAAGTGTAAATAGCGAAGGTCAGACTATTATTGCAACAAATAATTGTTTGTGGCTTACTAATTTGGAATTGAAGCAACGCAATGAGAAACTTGATTTGTCGAAAGAGTATGCTGGCAATGAAAGTGAATATCCAAAGTATGATAATTGTGACGGCATCAATGTGGACAAGACACAAGATATTCCAAGGGATTACGATGGCTTGATGGGCGTTCCAATTACGTTTCTTCACAAGTATAATCCTGACCAGTTTGAAATTGTCAAATTCCGAAAAGGCGACGACGGAAAGGATTTGAGTGTTAATGGTAAGTGCCCTTATTTTAGGATATTGATAAAGAATAGGAGAGTGAATGCTGCTGGATAGAAAATAGTTGTATATTTGTGGCCTAATGAATCTGAAAAGTAAATAAACGAAATTACAAGTATAAAGATGATAGTAGACAATGTTATCCAATATGACGATGAGGCTAAGAAGATTTATTTCATAGGAAATATTACCTCATTCGTGTTCTATAATCAACTTTTTAAAGCACTTAGAGAACACTACAAACAAAATGGAGTAAAGGTTGCTCCTATTTTCTCTTTTATTTATGTTGAGCGATTTGATTCTTTGGTTGTTCCAAATCTGATTAGTTTAGGATTTATACTTAAAAGCATTCATAAAAAACCTACCCGTCTAGAAATAGTAAGGACAAAACCAACCAAGTTTTTGGATGAAGGTTGGTTTTTTAGGGCTGTTGGTCACCCAAATATATTCAGCGAAGAGGTTGGTAAAAATATGATACGGCATACAACTTTACAAGAAACTGGTTATGAAATATATGATTTTGAACCAAAGATGTTAGGTTTCTATGATAATTCTGTTGTGAGTAAACCTTATAGAGCAGACCATAGGGTGTTTGTTTTTAGAGAGGACTCGTTTAGATATTATAGTAGGTTTATTCAAACTAACACTACGGAAAAAGAACTTGATAGCATTCGCACGGATAAATTAGCAGAGTTGGAACCGCTTATAACAAATAGATTTGATGATGTTCTTTATGAACAAGGAAGGCTAACACTTAATGAAGAGAATTCACGTGTTGTGTTGGCTATTTTAACTGAATTAATAACAAATGCCGTTCTGTATAGTGGTTCACATTGTTCTGCTATGCTTCAAAGAATAGGTAATATTACGAAGATATCAATATCTGATGGGGGAGTTGGCTTTGGATATTCTTTAGAAAAGAAGAAAGAAAGATTTGGTAAAGAATATAGAAATGTTTTTGATGAATTTAGTTCTGTTGAGCAAGAGAAGTACAAAAACTTTCTTTATATATTTGAAACATTGTTTTATTCAAAAGAAAAAGAAGAAAGAACTGCAAGGGAAAACTTATATACATTGCTAAAAACAGTCTTAAAAAAACGTGGTGAAAGTGAATTTCAAGAAGGAACGATAAGAATCCATTATGAAGATACTCAGATTATTATGACTTCTAACAAGTGCTCCGATTGTAACAAATTCGACCCCAAAGAGTGTGCGAAATGTCTGTTAAGGAACTATAATCCAGCAAATGAGGTCTCAAAATCTAATTTGAGATTTTTTGATGGTTTTTTCAAAGGAGTACATATTGAAGTTGAACTTAAATTCTAAGAGCCATGTATGCAAATTTAGAAATCAACAATACGCTTTATGTGTTTATGCATGCAGAACAGGTTTATCGTGGTATGGAATCATTTGGCACTTGTTCTAGTATTGGTGGAAATACAATTGAAGACATCTATCGAAATATATGTAACTCGATCGTTAAATCAATTGTCATTGATTTTGATAGAATAATAACAGAGAAGAATGGTGTGCAGCCAATGGAACACATCATTAAACATTGTAAGGAAAACAATATTTATTTGACTTTATGTAGGGTGAATAAAGGTCCATCTGGAAAAGGTCTATCTGAAGAATTAAAGTTGAATGGAGTATTAAAAAAGTATTATGATACTGATTTTAGAGAAAAGCAGATCGGTGTTGAATCTTACAATTATATTTGCTCAGACAGTCCAATAAATAGTATTACTGACAAGGATATATATAGTTTGTATGAAAAAAAACTTATAGAAAGGATGGTGGATTCTTCATCAAAGTATATAGATGACAGATCAGACGAACCAGACAATCAATATAGTCATTCAAGTAATGTTAATTTGCCGAAATATATCAATTTAAAAGCGTTTATCGAAGAAAAAGAGATTTCTTTTTTAGGTTTATACTTATTATACAAAAAAGCAATACAATCGGGGTTATTTAAGGATGAGAATCCACCACTTCTTTTTTTCAGTTCGATGGCAGGATCATATTTGGCATCCATAATATCAAAATTGGCAAATGTTGATATGGTTTTTCTTAACCATTTAGGTCCAAAGCAAAAACTATATCGAGAACTTCATAAAGAACAAATGTTGGCGGATAGAGATTATTTGATCATATCCGATGTGGTGTGCTTAGGTTCTGAAATTGAACGGGCAAAAACATTAATAGAACATGCAGGCGGGAAATTAATAGGGATTTTATCTGTCGTATCAGTGGAGGTTGTAGCAAATTGTCTTGACAAAAATACAATCTCCCTATTAACCCTTACAAAAGATAATAATACTACTATAGAATATCAAATAATAACGGATTTTCCCGAGATTAAAAACTGATAACCAATGAGCAATATACTACATATTTCGGATCTGCATTTTAGAGCACCATCAGAACAGGATAAAAACATATTTTATTCTAATAAGGATTTTTGTAAAGAGTTTGTTAGATATATAAAAGAAAAGATTGGAAAAATTGAATATCTGATATTTACTGGTGATGCAATTAATCGAGGCTATGTTAAGGCTTTCGATGATGCAAAGAAATTTCTTGATGAGATTATTAGTGAGTTAGGTATTGATAGGCGTTGTGTGTTGCTATGTATGGGTAATCATGACTTTAACCGAAACGAACTTTTAAATGAAGCATTGGAAATTCCGTATGATGCACAAAACAAACAAGAAAGCCTAAAAAGGATTCAATCAAGTGATGCAAAATATAAATATTTTAAATCCTTTGTAAATGAGGTTTGTGGAAGAGATTTAAATGTTAATGATGCAATTTATGACGCTATTATTGATGCCAAAAATAAGTTTATTATTATTGGTGTAAACACTTGTTATAAAGAATCATACGATGAAGCCTCCCATAAAGGGGAGATTGACAAAAATCAGTTTGTTTACAAATTAACAGAGTTGTTAAAAGACAAGTCGGATTATAAGGTGTTTTTGGCGATGCACCATAATCCTGACCCTAATGCTGTGGGTAATGAAATATACAATTGGAAAGAGATATTGTTAGATGTTCAAAAAGAACACATTAAAAACCCTATAGTTGTTTTTTCTGGACATATTCACTATATTGAAACTAGTTTGGATGAGAATAGTATAAACGGATATGGTCAGGATGGGGATAGTGCCGCAGTAAAGGGAAAGGGCAAAGGAACTTATTACTTTTCTGCGGGTAGTTTATTGAATACGGAGTATAAATCTCGATCATTTAATTTGTACGAAATTGACAATAACACAATTACTTATCATTTCCATACTCAAATTGATGCAGAGGAAAAGCCTGAGTGGAGAGAATTTAAAGAAGACTCGATAACGATTGAAGAACAGGATTTTGCTTCAAATAAAGTGCAAGACCCTAATGAAGATAAAGATAAAAAAATTATTCCTGGTGAAAACAAACAGATAGAAGACAAGTTAAATATAATGAAGTACATAGGGAAACATGAATTATACTATTCTGGTCATTTTCATTGGAACACTGATGAGAATACAAAAAAAAGTGACTTTAAGTCTCATGGTTATATTGACATTAACTATCTTGTCTCACACAATGAATCATTGGAAATAATTACACGTTTGTTTCGTGCAGAAATTGACGAAATAATAAATATGGAGAAAGATAAACTTGGCAAAACATTGCTGGTTGCAATAGGTATGGAATGCAATGTTATTGGCGCAAGGTTGTCTATTATGTTTCCTGATTTTGATTTTAGTTATCTTACAAGAAAATATAAAGCAAAAGATTATAATATTGTTGAGAATGGTACTAGGTTGGCCTATGGTGGTTATGACACAATAATTCTAATTAAAGATATTATGGTCAAAACAAGTAAAGGGGATACGGTGGAGATCATCAGAGATAAATTTTATGGAAAAAATGTCCATTTAATTTCATTGTTTTATTGTGGAGAATCTAAAGAGGATGTTTATAAAAGCATTAATAAAGTCCAATTCCATCCTCTTATTGAGGACATTAAAATTCCAATATGCAATGTGCAAGATGAAAAGAAATGCCCGATTGTTGAATATAAACTGCAAACTATTTATAAATGCTAATTGATTTATTATGAGAGCAATAAAACCTTATTTTATCATCGAATCGCACATAGATGGCGACTACATTTTGAAACAGATTGAATTGGCTGGCCGTACAGCATACAAAAGCGAAGACAAAATCACGCCAGATTCAGCAAAGGATTTTGTCAAAATGATAAGTGGTCGTGGACATTTGTCCGTAATTGAGCATCAGTCTGTTACTGTGCGCATTATATGCGATAGAGGTGTCTCGCACGAGATTGTAAGGCACCGTCTCGCAAGTTATACGCAGGAATCAACCCGTTATTGCAATTACACAAAAGGCAAGTTCGGCAGCGAGATTACCGTAATAGAGCCTTGCTTTTGGACACAAGACGATGAAAAATACCAGGTTTGGAAACAAACCATCGAACAAATCGAGGCAGGCTATAACAAACTGATAGAACTTGGAGCGACACCACAGGAAGCAAGAAGCATATTGCCTAATTCATTAAAGACGGAAATTGTTGTGACGATGAACCTGCGTGAATGGCGGCATTTCTTCACTTTGAGAACCTCGCCAGCCGCTCATCCGCAAATGCGCGAAGTGGCTATTCCGCTTCTGAAAGAATTCAAAAAGTTGATACCAGTTGTGTTTGATGATATTGAAGTTGAATAATATATGACAAAGACTTGTCCCCGTTGCGGAAAAACCTTCGAATGCGTGCATTCCATCGACTGCTGGTGCGTCAAGGTGAAACTCACCGATGCAACAAAAGCCTATCTGAAAGAACATTACAGCGATTGCCTATGCAAAGACTGTCTCGAAAAACTGAACGCACAATGAGAAAACTGTGGGTTTTATTGTTGGTGGCTATGGTTGCCTGTGCTCCAAAAGCCAACGAGAACACCGAGAAAGCGCAAGGCGACAACCTGATGCGCTATGCCCGAAACATTGTGGTGTACGAAAAAGACTACGGCTATCGTGTAGAGGTGATTTGCCCATGGGACACCACCTTGTCGTTAGGCAAGTTCGCCCTGGTCAGAGACACGACAAAATCGGTAGGCGAGGGGTTGACCAAGGTCAAGGTGCCAATAGAGTCGGTGGTTTCGTTTTCGGCCACGCAATGGGCTGTCTTTCTGCGTTTGGGCGAGATCAACCGTGTGAAAGGCATCCTTGAAGGCCGTTTTGTGACTGACAGCACCATGCGTTCGCTCTTGGCGCAAGAGAAGGTTTATGACATCGGTACGGAAGCCGCTGCCGACATCGAGAGGATGATACAGATTCAGCCCGATATCTTATTGTATTCCCCTTATTTCGATGGCAACCAAGGTGGCTTGAACGTCACGGGTGCTGTGTTGTTTCCCTTCGCGGATTACATGGAGAATACGCCTTTGGGCCGTGCCGAGTGGATTCGTGTCATCGGGATGCTGACGGGCTGCGAGGACAAGGCTGACGCTTGGTTTGATGACATCGAGCGGCGTTACAATGCGCTCTCAACGCTCTGTGCCAATGTGGAACACCGTCCCACGGTGTTCTCCGATTTGGCTTTCAACGGGCAATGGTATGTGGCGGGCGGACGCAGCTACATTGCCAGACTCTTTGCTGATGCCGGTGCCGACTACATCTGGAAAGACAACCCCTCGACGGCCAGCGTACCCATGGATGCCGAGAGCATCCTCGCCAAGGCACAACACGCTGACTATTGGCGTGTTATCAACTCCAATCCTTTTCCGATGACTTACGAATCCTTGGGAAAAGAAAGCCCGGTCTATCCGCTTTTTGACGCTTTCAAGAACCATAAAATCATCGTTTGCGACATCCTTTCTACGGGCTATTTCGAGCAGTCGCAGTGTGAGCCTGACCTGCTTTTGGCCGACTTCATCCATTTCTTCCATCCCGAGCTGCTGACAGGCGATTGGGAAGGCTATCAGCCGAAGTATTATCACTTGGTGGAGTAAACAACTTAGGATTTATGTCCAGGGGTGTTTAGTATCTACCCTCCTACGAGATAGTCTTGCCGGTAAAAAAAGGATTTTTCATCCAAAATCATTCAAAAGTGAATAATTCTTTTTATTTTTGCATCGAAATATGTGTTTATCAAGATTAACACAATTAGAAATTATATGTTTATCCATGTAAACATTTTTATTCCAAAAGTGTTCATCAACGATAATAATGTGGGATACACTCGTCAGGTTAAGGCCTTGTTGCACGTGATTTCCCAAATGGTGCCCTATGAGGTGGATATTGCGAAATTGTCGAAGGCCTCAGGAATTAGTCGGCTCTCCACTCTTAAATACCTTACTCATCTGGATGAGGCTCGTTTGATTCGCCGTTTGTTCACGGATTTGAAAAACGTCACGGATTTGCAAAAACCCGACAAGATGTATCTCGACAACACCAACCTGCTATATACGCTCAGTCAAGAAATGCCTGAGACAGGGACGGTCCGTGAGACATTCTTTGCCAACCAGTTGGCTTCGGCTGGCCATGTGGTTGAATATGCAGGATTCAAGAAGGGTGATTTCCGAATTGATAGTGACATTGTCGTAGAGGTGGGCGGCCAAGACAAAGGCTTTGGTCAGATTGAAGGTCAACCCAATGCATACGTGGCTGCCGACGGCATCGAATCCGCCATCTTCAGAAAAATCCCCCTTTGGGCATTCGGCTTTCTCTATTAATATCCTCCCATATTGGGTGTACTCGTCGCTTCTGCGCTTTCCACTCACCATGTTCCTTTTTGGTTTAATACTCTATAGGTTGTACAATAAAAACTCAAAAAGACGGGGGAAATAAATAGGAGACTAAAAAGTAATATTTGTCTCATTTTTTTGGCAGTATGTTTGAAAAATACCTATTTTTGCGCTGCCAAAAGTGTGGTTTTATAACAAGAATTGAATTTAATAAATTGATAATCAGAAAAATAAAGAAATTATGCGTAAAAATGTTTTGAAATTAATGATGTCGGCTCTTCTGATGGTTTTAGTGGTGCCGTGCATGAATGCCCAAGACAAACAGGATGAACAAAAGGTTCAGAATTCTAATGTTAAGGTGGGCTATATCCTTTGCGAGGGTGATACTGTTGTCAGCCCTACTGATTTCGACTCTTTGAATATCAATGCTTTAGGCGTGGTGTTCTATGTGGAGAATTCAGGAGAACATGGCTGTGTCGTTTCCCTGCAAGATGAGGGTCAGTTCACATGGGGCGGATATGGCACAGACACGAAATTGGATAACTATTCCAACAGAAGTTCTGCATCTGATGATCTTGATGGCAAAAAAAATACTCAGACCATTCTCGAACTGGATACCATCTATCCGGCTTTCGATGCCGTTGATTTTGAAAATGGTTGGTATCTCCCCGCCGCTGGTCAATTGAAGCGTCTTTATAAGAATCTCAAAGATGTGAATGCCAGCCTTGAGAAAGTCGGTGGATATCCCGTCAAGCCCATTGGAGTGACTTATTGGTCATCAACCGAGTATTCTGACATTGATGCTTGGTATTTGATTACCATCGGCGGATTAGAGTACACCTCTGACGGCTACTATGACCACAAAAACGGTGTCCGTCTCGTCCGTAGTGTGAGGGACTTTTGATTCATAGAGCATTTTACGGTAATTGTCACAAGTACTCATTGCATTATTGCAATGGGTACTTTTTATTTGCCTTTCAGCGGACAATTTGCAGTGCAGGAAGCGCATTTGTTGTTTCTCGGATCCTTCCCGTTTTCGCCACATGAGCAATTGCCTTTACCTTTCCGCAGCGCCCTTATGGCGACGACGACAAGGGCAAGGACAACCAGCAATACGATGATAGTGGGCAGGTTCATGCGATGACAGCGTTGGCGATGAGATAGGCAAACCAGGCGCAAATCCATGCTACGACGCACTGGAACAGGATAATAAAGAGCATCCACTTGGCTCCCAACTCGCGACGGATGGCGGCCATGGCTGCTACACATGGTGTATAAAGTAGGCAGAAGACCAGCATCGAGATGCTGGTGACAGTGGTGAATAGCGGCATTGCATTGAGCACTTCCAAGGTGGCTACCACACTTTCCTTGGCCATGAAACCACTGATAAGCGCCGTGACGACCTGCCAATTGCCTAAGCCAATCGGCTGGAAGATGGGTGCAATCCAACCCGCTACGCTGGCCAACATGCTGCCTTCACCGTTTTCCACCATGTTGAAGTGGAAGTCGAAGGTCTGCAGGAACCAAATGACCAATGTGGCTAAGAAAATGACTGTGAAAGCACGCTGCACGAAGTCTTTGGTCTTGTCCCAAAGCAGGTGGGCAACGTTTTTTGCACTTGGCATTCGGTAGTTAGGCAACTCCATGACGAAAGGCGCAACTTCGCTTTTGTTTCCCAACCATTTGGTTACCAATGCAGTGACGATGCCAACAAGAATGCCTAACAGATAAAGACAAATGAGTACCAGTCCACCGTGACCAGGGAAGAACATGCTGGTGAAGAAGCCGTAGATTGGAATTTTGGCTGAACAGCTCATGAAAGGGGTGAGTAAGATGGTACGCCAACGGTCGTGGGTGGAGTGGAGGGTCCTCGTCGACATCACTGCAGGCACGGTACAGCCGAAGCCAATCAGCATGGGCACGATGCTGTGTCCCGTGAGACCGAGTTTCCTCAAGAAACTATCGCTGACGAAGGCCACACGCGCCATATAGCCGCTATCTTCCAAAAGGCTGAGGAAGAAGAACAACAATATGATAATGGGTACGAAACTCAACACGCTACCAACGCCGCCAAAGATACCGTCAACCACTAGCGACTGCACAGCGGGACTAACATTCCAGTTGGCCAAGGCGTTGCCGATTACTTCAGCGAGCCACGTGATGCCTTGGTCAAGCCAATTTTGCAAAGGCGCTCCCAGGGCATCTATGCTGAGCCAGATGATGCCTACCATTACGAGGATAAAGATGGGGATGGCCGTCCATTTGCCAGTCAAAATGTGGTCGATGCGACGGCTGCGTTGGTATTCCTTGCTTTCCTTAGGTTTCACCACGGTCTTGTCGCAAAGTCGTTTGATGAAGGCGAAACGCATCTCAGCCATGGCTGCGGCACGGTCGAGGCCTCGTTCCTCTTCCATCTGAACGATGAGGTGCTCCAGGGTTTCTTTCTCGTTTTGGGAGAGTTGCAAGGCTTCCATGACGATGGTGTCGCCTTCCACAAGTTTGGAGGCGGCAAAACGGACGGGGATGTCGGCACGCTGGGCATGGTCTTCTATAAGGTGCATGATGCTGTGCAGGCAACGGTGTACTGCACCGCCATGGTCGTCCTTGTCGCAGAAGTCCTGACGAATCGGGGCTTCTTGGTATTTTGCAATGTGGATGGCATGGTCCACCAACTCGGAGATACCTTCGTTTTTGGAGGCGGAAATGGGCACCACAGGCAAACCGAGTATTTTCTCCATTTCATTCACGAGGATGCTTCCACCGTTGTTGCGCACTTCATCCATCATGTTGAGGGCCAAAACCATGGGTTTGCCCAATTCCATAAGCTGCATGGTGAGGTATAGATTGCGCTCAATGTTGTTGGCGTCCACGATGTTGATGATGCCTTTGGGCTTCTCCTTCATGATGAACTCACGCGAGACGATTTCCTCGGAGGTGTAGGGAGAGAGGGAGTAGATGCCAGGCAGGTCGGTGACGGAAGTGTCGGGGTGTCCTTTGATGGTACCGTCTTTTCGGTCGACAGTGACGCCGGGGAAGTTACCCACATGCTGGTTGGCACCTGTCAGTTGGTTGAAGAGGGTGGTCTTGCCGCAGTTCTGCTGTCCAGCAAGGGCAAAAGTCAGCTTGGTGCCTTTGGGCAGGGGTGTCTCATGGCTCTTGTCGTGGTAGATGCCTTCTTCACCTAAGCCTGGGTGGGCGTTGTGGTCGGGGAGGGAGATGATGTACAATTGGTCAATGCTCTGATGGTCAACAGCTTCTGCCTCATCGGTGTTGCTGCATGGCTCAACTTCAATCAATGCGGCATCCGCTTTGCGCAGGGTAAGGGAATAACCGTGAATCATCACTTCCATCGGGTCGCCCAAGGGCGCATATTTCACC
>JAEEGK010016975.1_pt1 | contig 15931 bp, 19 predicted proteins | sample 8958771 | NCBI WGS metagenome assembly JAEEGK01 (sample SAMN16246547, study PRJNA631951) | gut metagenome | biome: gut microbiome; feature: rumen; material: SC-attached | host: Bos | place: Iran: Karaj | collected 2018-10
AAGCCGACCTGCTCCTCGAGGGCCGTGGTCAGGTTCTTGATGGTCTGACCCTTCCTACCGATGACCAGTCCGGGGCGCTCGGTCTGGAGGGCGACACGGGTTCCCATGGGGGTCCTCTGGACCTCGAGCCCTCCGAATCCTGCGCGGCTGACCTCTTTCATGAGGTACTCCTTGAGAAGGACCCTGCGGACGTTCTCGGCAACGAATTTTCTCTCTGATGCCATTTTACTCTACCTCCTCGATGATTACCTCGATGTTCACGGTGTCCTGGTTGCACTGGGTCGCCCTTCCGTGTGCCCTCGCGATGTGGCCGGGGATGACCCTGCCCCTGGAGGCGGTGATGGTGACCAGTTCCATGGACTCCGTGTCGAGTCCCTTGTAGGTCGCGTTGGCAACGGCACTCTGGATGACTTTGAGGATGGCCTCGGCGGCCTTCTCGGGATATCTTCCGGGTCCAACGCCCTGCTTGTGGGACACGCGCTTGTTGTATCTCTTAAGGGGAACAGGTCTCTTGAGGGCCATTACGTCCTCGAGGGCCTTGATCGCCTTATCGACTTTCATTCCGCGGATCATGCCGCAGACCTCACGGGCGAGCTTGGGGGAGATAGGGAGCTCCTTCCCAAGTGCCTTGGCGGAGGTGTCGGGGTTCGCTGTTGCTGTATATCCATGCATCCTCTAACACCTCACTTGAGCGCGACCGACTTCGAAGACCTGGTAGCACCGACTCCGGGTCCGGAGTGCTGCGGAGCCTTCCTCGTCATGATGAACTCTCCGATGAAGCATCCGATCATCTCGGGCTTTATCTCCACGTCTTTGAACTCTTTTCCGTTGTATACGCTGACAGTCTTACCTACGAACTGCGGGATGATGGGGAGATCCCTGCGGTGGGTCCTGACGACCTCTCCGGGCTCTGCGGCCTTGAGGTTGTCGAACAGGAGCTGCTGCTCGTAGTTGAGTCCCCTGAGATATGTCCTCCTTGACCTGGAGGGCATGAGCTCGAGGACCTCTTCGAAGGACATCGCGAGGAGCTCATCCATGGTGTTGCCGCGGTAGAGGAACTCCTTCTTCCTCCTCGCCTGGATCGCGGACGCCTTCTTTCTTGATCTTCTCCTCGAGGCCTTCGCTGAACCTGCAATAATCTTAGATCTTGCCATATGATTCACTTCCTCTTCTTATCGTTCTTCTTCTTAGGAGAGAGACGTCCGACCTTCTGTCCGGGCCATACGTTCCTTCCGACTGTGCTGGGTCCACCGATGTGCTGGTGGCTTCCTCCTCCGTGGGGGTGGTCGACGGGGTTCATCGCCACTCCGCTCACCTTGAAGTAGGCCTTGGACCTGGATTTCAATGTGTAGTACTTCTTACCGGACTTCGCCATAGGCTTGTCGTCCCTTCCGCCTCCAGCGATGATTCCGATCGCTGCGCGGCAGTCGGGCTTGAACTCCTTGAGCGCTCCCGAGGGCATCTGCACGACCACGACGGCTCCCCTGCTGACGACTGTAGCGGAGGACCCTGCGGTCTTGACGTACTTGCCTCCGTCTCCGGGCGTTCCCTCGATGTTGTGCACGGGGGTTCCCTCGGGGATCTGGGACAGTGCGGTGATGTTTCCGGCCGCGACTGCGTTGGATCCGAACTGGACCTTCTGTCCGACCTTCTCTCCCTCGACTGCCAGCTGGTAGTCGGTCTGTCCGTCGATGTCGATGACAGCGAGCGGGCAGGTCCTTCCGGGTGCGTGGATCAGGTCGACGATGGTTCCCTCCGTCGCTGCGATCAGCGGGAGCTTGACGTCGTCGACGTGCCTGTGGCTGGGTGAGCGGTACTGTGAGCCTCCGCGGCCCCTCCTCTGATGGATCAATCTTTTTCCCATGTTCACTCACCTTCAGTAGATTCCGATCCTCATACCGACGTCCTCTGCGGAGTATCCGTCAGCGAGCTTGATGATCGCGTGCTTTCCGTCCTTCTGGATCCTTGTCCAGATCTTCTCGACCTTGACCTCGTAACGGTCCTCGAAGACCGCCTTGATCTGGGCCTTGTCCGCGTCCCTGTGGACGATGAACTGGATCTTGTTTCCGTCCTTGAAGTCCTGTGTGGGGGTACCGGAGACCTGGTTCATCGCCTTCTCTGAGACGAAGGGTCTGATGAGTATGTCGCTCTGCTTCATGTTTACCACTCTCCGATCTTTGCGAATGCGGACTCGGTGTAGACGGTGAGCCTTCCTGCGTCTCCTCCGGGAGCGAGGACCGCTGCGGAGAGCGAGGAGACCTCCTCGATCTGTACGCCGGGCAGGTTGGATGCGCTCTCGAAGATGGGCATCTCCCTCTCGGAGACGACGATGAGGACGGAGACAGGGGTCCTGTACTTTCTGTTCCTCATCTTTCCCCTTCCTGCGCGGATCTTGCGTCCGAACTTCGCACGGTCAAGGTCGTAGCCGAGACCGATCTTCTGGAGGAAATCAGATACCTCCGCGGTCGTCTTGATGTCCTGCACCGCGTCTGCGACGACGATGGGGAACGAGACGTTGTCATCGAACTGGTGGCCGCGTGCCTTGACGCAATCCGCACAGCCGGTGGCTGCGATTGCGGACTTGCGGGCGAGCGCGCGCTCCTTCTGGTTGATCTTGAGGGACCAGTCCCTCTCGGGCACCGGCGGGTGGGCCCTGCGTCCGGAGACGTTGTTGGGCGACTCGGTTGCCATCCTTCCGGCTGCGATACGCTGGACACGGGCTACTCCGCGTCCCTTACCCCAGGTGCTGACAGAGTGCCTCATTCCGGCTCCCTTGGAGGGTCCGTAGGGCTGCCTCTTGTTGGCTGCCGCCGCGAGGACCGCCTTCTTGATGATGTCAGGCCTGTAAGGGGTGCTGAACACCGCGGGGACGTCGACCTGAGATGCGACGTCGCCATTAATACCATAGACGTTTGTTTTAGCCATCTATTCATGCCCCCTGCTTCGACTCTGTGGAGATGTACGTGATGTTGACCGCCTCGGTGTCCGCCTTCTTGGGGAGCCTGGTGGGGTCTCTGAACCTGACGAGCCTCTTGGTGGGTCCGGGAACGGATCCGTGGACGAGGACGTAGGTGTTGGTAACCTCTCCGTAGTTGAGGAATCCGCCCTTGGGGGTAATCTCGGCTCCCTCTGTTCCGATCTTCATGAGCTGCTTGTTGAACTCGGTCCTCTGGTGGTATCCGAGCTGTCCCGATCCGGGAACGGTTCCTCTGACGTAACCGGGTCTCTTAGGACCGAGGTTACCGATTCCGCGGCGGTGCTTGCTGTTCTTGTGCGAGAGCAGCTTGACACCGAACCTCTTGGTAACTCCCTGGAATCCCTTTCCCTTGGTGACGGCGATGACGTCGACGAATCCTCCCTCTGCGGCGAAGTCGTTGATGCCGACCTCGGTGCCGAGGATGGATTTCGCGTACTGGATCCTCTCGTCGACGGATCCTCCGCCGATCCTGAGCTCCATCATGTCGGGGACCTTCTTGGGCACTCCCTTGACGAGCTTGGGCTGGGTGTATGCAAGCACACGGACATCCTCGACGTCCAGTCCCTCGTACCTTGCGAACGACGACTCGTCGTGGTTCTTGGGGACGGACAGGCGCTTGCTGAGCAGGGGATCGAGATCCTGTGCCCATACCTCGCCTGCGGTCTTGAGTCCGTAGATGGTGTTCTCGTAGAACCTGACAGCTGCGATCTTCATCGGGGGTACCTCGAGTACCGTGACGGGAACCTGGAGTTCCATTCCCGATGTCGTGCTCTTCGCACGCTTGTCGACGACAAACGCGTGCGTCATACCGGCCTTGTAGCCGGCGAATCCCTGGATCTTGGGTGCTCCGTTTACCTCGGGCCAAGAATCCAGCCTGGGGGTCTGTGACTGCGCTCTCTTACGTGGACCGTACGCGCGTGACCCTCTCTTTGGGCGTCTCCTCTGTGACATATTTTCACCTGCGAGGGTTTCTTCGCTAACCTCGCCTATTCGATTCCAGCAGCCTAACCTTCGACCGTGACGCCGTGTCCATCTCGATAAGTATCGACATGAGCCTGAACGTGGGTTGCTTTCCGCATTGCCCGATACGTCTGGTCAAACGTCTAGCGCTTAATCTTAAAGGGTGGTAGACCAGTCACATATATAAGCATGTCGGTGCGGCTATTGACGCGCACCTATAATAATAGGGTTGAGGGGTTTGGGGACGGCGGAGTCGGGCTCAGATCTTGCCTTCCTTCGCCTTCTTCTGCTCGCGCTTCATGCGGGTCTTCGCGTCGAAGCCTGTGGCCTCCTCGAGGAACCTGTTGAGTGCGCGCTTGCTTCCGAGGATCTCCTCGTCCGAGAATGTGCCAGACTTGTTGGATGTGTCCACTTCGAGCACCGCTTTGGAGACCGCTTTCGCGACGATCCTGTCCATCACGCCGTAGCTCGATACGTATGCGTCACCCTCGGTCTTCACGTTGCCGAAGATCTCCTTCATGAGCGCCGGGAGGAGATCGCCCTCGATCTTCCCGTACCATCCTTTCTTGATGTCGAACTGCTTCATCTCATCACTTCCTGACGACCAGGTCTCCGCCGATGCCCCGGTCCAGATCGGATGCCGTACCGAGCATCAGTTCCGAACTGAGATATGCCTTCCACGTCTTTAAACACTCACATGACACGGCGAGGTCCTTCACGTCCTGCGAGTAGGAGAACCTCTCGACGGCGTCGAGGGCCTCCCTGTCACACTTGCCGCAGTTGTGCACGCCCCTCTGCGAGCCCCCTCCCGAGGGAGACGACATGAGCCTGCAGTCAACAGTGCCAGCACAACGTTTGAACACCTCTATGAGCGACCAGATCCAGGGCGACCTGTACTCGCCCCTCTTCCACAGCCTCTCCACGTAGGTGGCCTTCTGGACGTTGACCGGATTGATGGATATCTCGTCGGAGAACGGCGCGGCGAACCTGACGGACTCCACGGCGCTCTCGATGGCGCGCCCCTCCAGCATGAACGGCGGTTTCAGCAGGAGGTACGTCCTCACCTTCAGTCCCGCGGCCTTGATCATCGTACCGACGCGCCCGCTGTCCTCCGGGGTGAAGCCCTTCCTGATGCTGATCTCCATGACCTCGGGGTCCGAGGTCTCCATGCCCAGCGCGATCGTCACGTTCTTCGGCAGGGTGCGGAGCACCTCCTCGGTGATGAACTCCGGACGGCTCTCGAACAGCAGGCGCTCGCATCCCGCGAACTCCCTGAATATCCTCTCCCTGACTGGCACCGGGACCTCGTTCTCGTCCAAGAAGCTCCCGGACGTGTAGAGCTTGACGAAAGGCTCCCCTTTGTACTTGGACATCATCTGGTCCACCTGGCTCATCAGGTCGTCAACGGTCACGCCGGTCAGCGAGGCGGTCTTGTAGCCGCACATCGTACATCCTCCGGTTTTCGCCCACACGCACCCGTTGGTGCGCATGATCGCCACCATCGCATCGACCTTCCTTCCGCCGGACATGTCGCTCTCCTTCCAGAGCGTCTCCAGCTCCCTGGGGGACCTCCTATCTCTCGTCTGAGCCATCGGCTACCCAATCATACCCCGTCTACTTTAAGGTTGAGGGCGCGGGCGCCTGCGCGGACGATAGTAATTTAAGGGGGTTGCGGATGGGGTAGCAGGAATAACATGTCGAAGAACGTCATAGTCATCGGATCCGGAGCCGCGGGAATGACCGCTGCATCCGAGGCCAAGAGGTGCGACCCCTCGGCGAAGGTCACCGTCATCACGGAAGACGAGCACATCGCCTACTCCCCCTGCGTCATCCCGTGGGCGCTCGAGGGCAAGGCGAAATGGGAGGACATCGTCATGCACGATGCCGCCTTCTACAGGAAGGAGAGGGACATCGAGGTCCTCACGAAGACGAGGGTCGCATCGGTCTCCGATGCCGACAAGAAGGTCGTCACCGAGGACGGGAAGGAGTTCGCCTACGACTCCCTGGTCATCGCCACCGGCAGCACGGTCTTCATCCCGCCGGTGGAGGGCAAGGACCTCAAGGGAGTGTTCGGCATCAAGACCATCAACGACGGGAAGGCCATCGAATCCGCACTCAAGGACGCGAAGAAGGTCGTCATCGCAGGCGCCGGGGTCATCGGACTCGAGGCGGCGCTGGCGTTCGTCAACATCGGCAAGGAGGTAACCGTCATCGAGATGATGGACCAGGTCATCCCCCGTATCGCCGATTCCGACATGGCCGAGCCCATCCAGAAGTATCTGGAGGACTGCGGCGTCAGGATCGTGCTCAAGGCACCCCTGCAGAAGGTCTGCGGTACCGACAGGGTCACCGGCGTGGTGGCCGCAGGCGTCGAGTACCCCGCCGACCTCGTCATCTTCGCAACTGGCGTCCGCGCCAACCTCGCCATCCCCAAGATGCTGGAGCTGGACATCGGACAGCTGGGAGCGGTCGTCACCGCGCCCACCATGCAGGCATACAGGAGGGGAAGGCTCGTCAAGGACGTCTTCCTGGCGGGAGACGTTGTGCAGTGCCAGTCCGCCGTCGTGGCCGGACCCACAATGAGCCAGCTCGGATCCTCCGCGGTCAGGGAGGGCCTCGTCGCCGGCAGGAACGCCGTCGGAGGGAACGCCGTGTGCGGACCCGTCGCCAGCCCCTGGGTGAGCGCGATCGGAGAGAAACAGATCGCGGGTACCGGCATGTCCCTGGGACTCGCATCCTGGTACGGGCTCGACGTGGCCACCGGCAAGGCCGAGGGCCTCACCCGCGCAAGGTACTATCCCGGAGGGAAGCCCCTCACAGTCAAGGTACTCGCCGACAGGTGCAGCCGCAGGATCATCGGAGCGCAGATCGTCTCCGAGGAGGATGTCACCGGACGTATCAACTGGCTCACCGCCGCCATCATCGACGGCACCACCGCGGACGACTTCGCGGTCAGGGCGGAGAACGCCTACTGCCCCCCGACCAACCAGGTCAGGGATGTCGTCCTCGCCGCAGTGGACGACCTCCTCAGGAAGCTGTGAGGCCGGCGGATGGACTACCAGGAATACAAGGCGCTGTACAACCGCCTGCAGTCCTACCGCGACATAGAGAGGCTGATAGCCGAGGGCTACGACAGCCGCCTCGTCAAATCCGTCTACACACAGAAGACCAGCAGGGACGTCAAGAAGAGGTTCCACATCGTCGGCAACAACTCCGGTAGGCTGCTTAAGGCCTGGAAGAGGGGGTCGACCATGATGGAGCTGGCCGAGGAGTGGAAGTTCCCCCCGGTCATGACCGCGAGGTTCATCTTCCTCGCCGACGGCGCGTCCAAGACCGAGTTCCAAAACTACGTCCACAACCCCGACCTCCTGAAGCCCGAGGTGGCGGCGGAGCTCAGGGAATGCATCGAATGCGACCCCGTGTACTCCCCCAAGGGTACCGAGGAGCAGGCGGAGAGGGGACGCTGGGGAGAGAGCCTCCTGCAGAACTGGCTGAAGGACCAGGGCATAGGGTTCCGCACGGAATCCGATCTGAGGGGAGTGTACGAGAAGACCCCCGACGCGCTCCTCGACGAGCCGATGATGTTCGAGGGGAGGAAGATCTACTGGGTAGAGAGCAAGGCCTCCTTCGGCGACAACACCGAGTTCAAGTACAACAGCAGGAAGCAGCTGATCCCCTACACCAAGATCTTCGGTCCCGGCGTCGTCGTGTACTGGGTCGGCAAGCTCGATGACCTGGAATGCCCCGAGGGCATCCGCGTCGAGGACATAGGCATCCTCGAGAAGAGACTCGAACCCCTGTCCGAGGACAGGGAGTAAAACCCATTCCGCTTCTTCTATCATCCCCTTTCGGGGAACTTCTCATTCCGCATCGCCTGTATACCCGATTTTCTAGACATAATTATCATTATCGGGCGTTTTTTCATCAATGATTTAGATATTCGTCCAATAGATTCATATACATTAGACAAATGTCTAATAAAACGTCAGATAGATGTACAGAAGGTGTACAGATGAGGATAGTGACAAAAACAATTGCGATGACGATGGCTGTACTGGCGCTCATCGTGTGCGCGTCCCCGGGATCCGATGCGGCATCGGTGCCGATCGACGGGGGCAGCACCGCATGGGTGGCGGTATGCACCGCACTGGTGTTCATCATGACCCCGGGCGTTGCGCTGTTCTACGGAGGCATGCTCAGGAAGCAGAGCATGACCTCGATAATGGCGCAGACGCTCGTCGTTGTGGCGATAATGACGATCTCATGGGTGGCGGTAGGGTACACCCTTGCCTTCGGCGGGGACGGGACCGTCGTAGGCGGAATGGACCATGCGCTGCTCAACGGCATATCATACGATGACGTCATGGGCCCGGGGATCCCCGAGCTGGAGTTCGTGATGTTCCAATGCGCGTTCGCCCTGATCACGGCGGGTATCGTCGTGGGCGCATGCGCGGAGAGGATGCGCTTCAAGGCGATCGCACTGTTCCTGATCGTATGGTCAGTTGCGGTGTACGCCCCCATGGCCCACTGGGTTTGGGGAGGAGGGTTCTTCGACGAGTACTTTACGGTACGCGACTTCGCCGGCGGAACGGTGGTCCACATATGCGCTGCGACCACAGGTCTGGCACTTGCTCTTTTCGTCGGAAAGAGGAGCGACCGCGTCATCAAGGACAGGGCACACAACCTGCCTCTGGTGTTCCTCGGGTTCGCGTTGCTGTGGTTCGGATGGCTGGGATTCAACGGCGGTTCCGGACTCGCAGCGGACGGCATCGCGGCCAACGCGATACTGGTGACGCAGCTGTCCATGGCCGTCAGCATGGCCGTGTGGGCGCTGATACAGTACTTCCACGCCGGACACGTAGGTGTGCTCGGACTGATATCCGGAGGAGTTGCGGGACTGGTGGCTATCACGCCTGCGGCGGGATACGTCACGGCATCATCTGCGATAGTCATAGGGGCTGTGAGCGCGCCCATATGCTACTTCGGGGTGCTGTTCATGAGACGCAAATCCGGGATCGACGATGCGCTGGATGTCTTCGGCGTACACGGACTCGGAGGGATCTGGGGATCTATCGCCACAGGCATATTCGCACTGGAGTCCATGAGCGGTGCGGCCGGACTGATCGACGGGGGAACGGACCTGTTCGTCGGTCAGGTCGTCGCTGCAGCGATAACGCTGGTATATTGCTTCGCGGTGTCCTTCCTGATCATATTCCTGATCTCCAGGTTCATGACCGTCAGGCTCAGCGAGGACGAGGAAGCGATCGGAGCGGACATAATGGAACACGGCGAACCGTCCTACATAATCTGAGGTGATGAGATGAAGATGATAATGGCGATAATCAGGCCGGAGAAACTCGCGGCGGTCAAGAAAGGGCTGAGCGACGTCGGCGTGGAAGGGATCACGATCACCGATGTGAGGGGACACGGTACCCAGTCAGGGATCAGGATCACCACCAGGGTGGGATCCACGGTCATCGACGAGATCGAGAAGACCAAGGTGGAGACCGTCGTGGACGATGCCCTCGAACAGCCATGCATCGATGCGATAATATCCGCTGCCAACACCGGACACTTCGGAGACGGCAGGATATTCGTCATCCCCGTGGAGAGGTCGGTCCGCGTCAGACAGGAATGAAACCTATTCCCCAAACCTCTTCCAATGACCTTTTTTCAGGATGGAAATCGATAGGAACAATTGGGGCAACAGACGCATAGAAAATAACATCTGGCACATTGAAAAATTTGTTAGAAGTACCGTAGCGAGGGGACGATTTGAACGTCTGATCTCCGGGTTATGAGCCCGACGGGATATCCTGGCTACCCTACCTCGCTAGGTAGGGCTAGCCAATTATCATATAAAAATGATTGGTAAGTCAGAGAAGGCTCTTGAGGTGCAGGATGTCCTCGATCTTGCCCTTGATGACTATCTTCCTGGTGACGTATGCCCTCATCGGCCTGAGCTCTCCCTCCACCAGCAGATGGAGGTTCTCGGGGGTGGTGATGAGCGTGATGTCGGAGGTCTCCAGGGCCTCGTTCTTGAAGTCGTGGACGGCGGAGTCCTCGATCCTGAAGGAGTAGTGTTCCTCTCCGAGGTCGATGTTGATGGTCTTCCTGACCTCCTTGACCTTCTCCCTGGCCTCCTCGTCCTTGGCCATCCTCCTCTCGAACTTGCCGATCATCTTCTGAATGTCTTCTTCAGCCGTCATCTTCTCACCAGTCGGTAATCTTCCTGACCAACAGCCTCGATTTGAGGTTCCTGACCGTGTCCCAGGAATTACGCGTATGTCTGGGGGTACACCCCTTTTCTTTTAACCATTTTTCTATGAAGGCGATGGTCACGGGGTCGCTCGGATACCCGCTGCCGATGTTCTCACCGAATTCCTCGGAGATCTCGGCTATCAGCCTGTCCCTTGTGACCTTGGCCAGTATGGATGCGGCGGACACCACGGGATAGGTATCATCCGCCTTGTGCCTGGCCGTCACCGGGGTATTGTTTATGCGGACGGACAGCATGTTCCCGAACTTCTCCTCGTTTGGATCCGGACAGTCCACATACACCCTCGTCACCGGCATGCGGGACACCGCCTCGGCGAACATCTCCATCTCCACCATGTTCAGGGACATCCTCTCCCTCTTGGCGTCGATCTCCTCGGCGGAGAGGGTGATGATGGAATAGCCTTCCACGGCGGAGACAATCTCGTCGTACATGACCTCGCGACGTCTGGGCGTGAGCTTCTTGGAATCCTTCACGCCTATGCTCCTCAGGACGTCGTCGTCCTCGACGTAGACCGCACCAACGACGAGCGGACCCATGACGGGTCCCCTTCCTGCCTCATCGACACCGCAGAACATGATGCCCACAGATACAGATACATCTTAATAATGTGCGCGCGGACGACCTACTCTTTTTTTAGTTGCTGAAAGGCCTTATTAACCATTCGCCTGTATGCTGTCCCGATTTCAGATGATACCGGCATGCGACGTTCAGTACAGCAAGGGGCAGGGAAGGTTCGGACTTTCCAAGGTCGGAGTAAACGGCGTTATGAAGCCCGTGCGTATCGTCAGGAAGGAGGACGGGAACGACCTCAACGAGGTCCTGCTGTGCTCGATCGACGTCTGCGTCGACCTCCCGGCTACCCAGAAGGGATCCCACCTCTCCAGGAACGTCGAGGCCATAAGGGCAGTTATCGATGAATGTGCCAGCAACCCCGTGGAGAGCATCGATGCCTTTGCGGTCAGGCTGTCGAAGCTCCTGCTGGAGAAGCACGAGTACGCACAGAACGCGTTCGTATCGCTGGACACCACCTACTTCAAGGATTCCTCCACCCCCAACGGAAGGGGCACGCTCGAAGGGTACAACCTCACCGCGGAGGCTGAGGCCGTACGCGGGTTCGGAGTGACCAAATCCGTGGTCGCGGAGGTCATCGGGATGAGCGCATGCCCGTGCGCACAGGAGACCGCCAAGGAGATCCTCGGTGCAAACGGGGAACTGCCCGTGATCACCCACAACCAGAGGAACGTCTGCACCGTCCGCCTCACCGTCCCGGAGCAGTTCGAGATCCCCATCAACACGCTCATCGAGAACATCGAGGGGTGCTTCTCCTCGCCAACGTTCGAGCTCCTCAAGAGGGACGACGAGGGCGCCATGGTCATCAACGCCCACAGGGCCACCAAGTTCGTGGAGGATGTCGTGAGGGACACGCTGACGATGCTGGTCTCCGAATACACCAACCTTCCGGACGAGACCGAGGTATGGGTCAGGAGCGAATCCGAAGAATCCATCCACAAGCACAACGCCTTCGCCGAGAGGTCCGCATACCTGGGCGACCTCAGGGAAGAATAAAAGAATCCCGAAAGGGGTAAGTGGTTTCTTCAAGGTGATCAGAGGAGCGATTTCGCTTCCTCGGGTTCGATCTCGAGAGCCTTCAGCATGTACTCCAGTGCCTTCTTCGCATAGGGCGCGCGTGCCTTGGGGTCCTCCATGATCTCGCCGTAGGTCGCCATAACGTTGTTGAAGAACTCGACGGCGAACTCCGAATAGAGCGAAGCAGCCCTGGACTCGTCGCACTCGGCGGCCTCGTTGTATGCCTTCTCGGCCTCATCGTACTTGTTGATGGAGATGCAGAACAGCCCGTAGGACTGGTAGTAGTCCGCGTTCTCCGCATCCAGCTCGATGGCCTTGTTGTACGCCTCCATGATCTCCTCGTTGGAGACCTTGGCGCCGAACATGCCCGATGCCATGCTTCCGCACTCGGCCTTGTAATACCAGCAGTCGGCGTTGTCGGGGTTCTCCGCGCAGAGCTTCTTGAATGCGCTGTAGGCCTTCTTGAAGTCGCCTTCGTCCATCGCCTTCATACCGGCGTTGAGTTTCTTCTCTAAATCGTCAGCCATAGTAATCTTGAAGCGAACTAACGGGTCTGGCAATAAATACCTTTGCGGGTTTTTGGCGGGATCCCGGTCGTTCCCTCGGAATGGGCGATCGGGCATCCCGATCCTGCGGATGACCTTCCGTCTCCAATCAGAATGGGACATCTGGCACTTGTGCATCGCAAGCATATCAGCCGCTTACGTACGGCTCCCGCACGCGCATGGAAGGGGTGCGCGGGCGGACGCACCCTTTTTTATACATAAGGACATCGCCCGCGCGAGTCATATGGACAGAGAGATCGTCGAGAGAGCAGCGCGCATAGCACATCTGGACCTCACCGAGGAGGAACTCGAGAAGTACGAGAAGGACCTCACCGAGATCCTGGACTACTTCCAGATGCTGGATGAGATACCGGGAGAGGACACGCTGGGATTCAATCCCATACTGGTCGAGGACGCGTTCAGGGAGGACGAGCCCAGGACCGAGATCGACCCCGACGAGCTGCTGAAGGGCATGAAGACCTACGACGACTACATCAGGGGGCCGAGGCTCTCATGATATCCATACCTGACCTCAAGGCGATCAACGACCGCTACGAGATGTTCACCAACTGCACCGACCTCAGGGAGGCCGACGGCGATTTCACGTTCTCCGCGAAGGACAACCTCACATCATATGACTTCGAGACCTGCGCGGGTTCCAAGATTCTCAAAGGATACAGGCCCCCGTTCGACGCCACGCCCATCAGGAAGATGAGGGAGGCAGGAGGATTCCTCGCCGGCAAGACCAACATGGACGAGTTCGGTTTCGGTACCTTCTCGGCCAACTCGGGATTCGGCATCCCCAAGAACCCCTACGACCTCAACAGGTCCTGCGGCGGTTCGTCCGGAGGAGCCGCGTGCGCGGCCGCGGTCCTCGAGGGACACGTCGCGCTGGGAGTCTCCACCGGAGGTTCCATCGTCTGCCCCGCGTCGTTCTGCGGGGTATATGGCATAACGCCCACCTACGGACGCGTGTCCAGGTACGGGCTCATAGACTACGGGAACTCGCTGGACAAGGTCGGGGTGCTCTCCGCCGATGCGAAGGACCTGTCGAAGTATCTGCCCGTCATCTCCGGGAAGGATCCCAAGGACCCGACGTCATGCGTACAGCCCGACATGCCCAAGACCTTCAGGAAGATGAAATCGGTCGCCGTCCCGAAGGAGGCGGTCGAGGGCGTCAGCGGGGACGTCATGGACGGCTTCGACGCATCGCTCGAGAGACTGAGATCCGAGGGCGTCGACGTGGACTACGTGGACATGCCCGTCCTGAAGTACGCGATGCCCGCGTACTACATCCTCGCCACGTCCGAGGCATCCACCAACCTCGCCAGGTTCTGCGGCATGAGATACGGCCAGCAGGACGGCGACCTCTCGCTGAAATTCGACGATTACTTCACATCCTTCCGCTCAAAGTACTTCGGAGACGAGGCCAAGCGCAGGATCCTCCTAGGTACCTTCACCAGGATGGTCGGCTACGCGGACAGGTACTACAACAAGGCCCTCAGGGTCAGGCAGTCGGTCATTTCCGAATACAAGAAGGTGTTCGCGGACCACGACTGCATAGCGACGCCCACCATGCCGTTCGTGTCCCCCAGATTCGACGACATCGCGAAGATGTCCGCTCTCGACGTGTACAAGGCGGACTTCCTCACCGTCCCGCCGAACCTCACCGGCATGCCGCACCTCTCGGTGCCCTGCGGATACTCCGACGGGATGCCCATCGGACTGATGTTCACGGCCGACCACTGGAACGAGGACATACTCCTCTCCGAGGCGGAGGAGTGGCAGAAGGGCTTCCAGATCGTGAGACCGGAGGTGAGGGCATGAAGATCGGATTGGAGATCCACGTGCAGCTCCCCACCAAATCGAAGATGTTCTGCTCCTGCCCCACGGAGGGCAGCGACAGGCCCAACTCCAGGGTGTGCCCCACATGTCTGGGTCTTCCGGGATCCAAGCCTTCCCTCAACAGGAAGGCCGTCGAGCTGGGACTCACCATAGCGAAGGTGCTGGGGTGCACGATCCCCGAGACCACCTGGTTCTCGAGGAAGACCTACTTCTACCCGGACCTGTGCAAGCACTTCCAGATCACGCAGTACGACATGCCCATCGGGGAGAGGGGACAGTACAAGCTCGGCGACAAGACCATCAGGATCACGCGCTGCCATCTCGAGGAGGACCCCGGGAAGACCAAGAGGGTCGGGGACGGCACCGCGCTCGTCGACTACAACAGGAGCGGCATCCCGCTGGTGGAAATAGTCACCGAACCCGACATCTCCTCCCCGTCCGAGGCAAGGCAGTTCCTGTCCGAGCTGCTGGTGACCATAAGGAACGCCATCGACCTGCCCGCGGACGGCGACAGGAGCGTCCGCTGCGACTGCAACATCTCCGTCGGCAAGGAGAGGTGCGAGGTCAAGAACGTCACCGGACTGAAGAACGTCGAGAACTGCCTCAAGTACGAGGTGGTCAGGCCGACCAAGGTCCTGAAGGCCGGCGGGAAGATCGAGCGCGAGACCAGACGCTACGACGAGGAGAGGAAGGTCACCCTGCCCGCCAGGAAGAAGGAGTACGAGGCGGATTACGGTTACATCGGAGAGCCCGACCTCGGGATATACCGCATAGGCGACATGGCCAAATCCATCAAGCTCAGGGAGAGCCCCATCGAGATGGCCGCCAGGTTCGAGAGGGACTACGGTATGGACGCCAGGATGGCGAAGCAGATCGTCTCCACATCCCTGGAGCTCGCGGCACTGTTCGAGGAGCTGGTCTCCAAGACCGACGTCCCCACAGCGGTGACCTGGACCACCGGGCCCATCACAGCCAACTGGAAGCAATTCGACACCTCGAAGAAGGGCGAGCTTGTGGGAATAGTCTGCGATTTCCATTCTGGGAAGATGACCGACACTGAATGCGCCATCAGGATCAGGGCCCTGATGACCGGGAGGAGCGCAGAGGAGACCGAGAAGGCGTCCGGCGATCTGGATGCGATCATCTCCAAGCTCCTGGACGAGAACCCGCAGGTCGTGGAGGACTACCGCAAGAACGAGAAGGCCGCCAACAGGATCATCGGTACCGCGATGAAGCAGACCGGCGGAGCCTACTCATCGGCGGACATAGTCTCGGCCACCAAGAGGCTCATCGAGTCGAGGCTCTGACAGCCGAAACGATTTCCTTTTTTCAACATCTGGCACAACCGTGCCGGATTCGATTTGTTGGCTCTCTAAGTTTTAGGGTGGTTGCCCTAAAATCAGATCCTGCGCTCAGGGAGGATTCCCGTCATGGCATTTCAGGCTATTACCGGCCTTGGTTTGCAGCCCCAAACCGCGGTTCAAGATGTTTATCGCTGCGTTCCTGTCCCTGGACATGATCAGTCCGCAATGCGGACATTTATGTACTCTTACGGACAGGCCCTTCGGCACCAAGGTGCCGCAGGACGAGCAGGTCTGCGACGTATAGGCAGGATCCACGAACGTTACGGTATGACCAGTCTCCTCCACTTTGTATACCGTCATCCTCGTGAATGTATTCCAGCCCGCATCGCGGTACGATTTCCTCATTCCCTTGGGGGATTCCTCCGCCATCTCC
>JAEEGK010016977.1_pt1 | contig 15930 bp, 16 predicted proteins | sample 8958771 | NCBI WGS metagenome assembly JAEEGK01 (sample SAMN16246547, study PRJNA631951) | gut metagenome | biome: gut microbiome; feature: rumen; material: SC-attached | host: Bos | place: Iran: Karaj | collected 2018-10
GCGAGCCGCTGCCACGGCTTTATGGCGCATATCGGCGTACTGTTATCACGTGATATTTTGGGTCTCGATATACCGCAGACCGTGCCGGAAAAGACCGTTAAAATAGCGCCGCATATCCTCGGTCTGAAATTCGCAAAAGGAACGGTCAGCACGCCGGACGGCGTTATAAGCGTAAGCTGGAGCATGGACGAAAAGCGTTTTGAATTAAACGTCAACGCGCCGGAAACTTACGCGGTAGACCTGACTTTACCGGAAGAAGTAAGAGGTTACGGAAACGTAACGGTAAACGGCAAGCCGGCAGACGCGAAGACGGGACAATATCGTCTTTCTTCGCCCGTATACGTAAAGGCGGTGAAACAATGAAACGCATAAACAGAGGACTGTATTCAAACTACGGTATGTTCGCCGGAGCGCTTCTTGTAATCACGACGTTTGACACGCTGTCCGGCTTCTTTTTCGGCTCGCTCGGCCAGCTCGCTCTGCTTGAAGCGATAATGACGATAATGCTTATAGCCATGCTTTTTATGAAACTGCACCATTTTATGCTCTGCGTTCCTTACGCGTTTCTTGCGGTGACGCATTTCTTCCACGGAAGCGATTATCTTACCGCAGCGTTCGACTTTGCGCTCTATTTCCTGATGTTTTTGATGTGTTTCCTCGTTCTGACGGAGATACTTCCGCAGAAAGCAAAGGACTTTATATTGAAACTGTGGTTCGTTCCCGCGGCGTTGTGGTTTTTGTATAATCTTGTTATCATGATCATTTTCATAAGGTCGTATCAGCCGCTCGATCTTGCGATAAACGCGTTTATGACCGCCGTTTACGCCGCCGCTCACCTCTTCGTCGGTCTGTGGCTGAAAAAACCGCACAAGATAAATTAAGAATTAAGAATTCAGAATGTAGGGGGCGGCGCCTCGACGCCCCGATCGTAGGGGCGAGCATTGCTCGTCCGTTTTTTATCCGCAAAAAAAGCCCCGAGAGAATTCTCGGGGGGATGGCGGGGCAAAGCGGCTTACGCCGCAGTGAAATTCGTCGTCAAAGCCGACGAGTGAAATCGCTTCGCGGTTAAATCGGGCTTCGCCCGGTGATATTCAACTCTTACGAGTTGAGTGAATAAGGAGAATTTTCTGTTATTGGTGGATAGGGGGCGGCCGGGGTTCCCCAAAAACGAGGTACGAGTTTTTGGGGGTTCACGGGCGGGGAGTCCCAAATGTGCGCTTTGCGCACACAATTTGTCGGCTCTGCCGACTCCTTTTTTTATTCTTTATTATTTCTTCTTTATTCTTTCTTATTTTTCTTTTCAAACACCGGTGTATACTCTTTGTTCTGTTCTTCACGTTTTCTTTTGACTACGTGGACGATAATTACGACTGCGGCGAAGACCGCGTATACGACCGCCGCGGCGGACATCAGGAAAACTACGGATCTGACGTTTGTTATCTGCCCCGTCACCGTTATAAACAAACCGAAGAGCGCCGCCATAGTGAGCAGGAAGTGTATCAGCAGTTTTACGGCGAGCGAGAGTTTTTTTATTTTGAAAACGTTTTGTATCACAGCCATGACGATCGAAAATCCGAGCAGTAAAAGCTCTATATCAAACATAAGGAACTGACCTTTTGAGCCTTCCCCAGCCGTAAGCTGGAAGATCGCCGTTATAAACAGCTGCGTCACGGCAAAGTAAACGCACGCGTTTTTCAGATTTGATCCTATTATCTTCAAATATTTCATACCGCACCTCATATTCGTTACAGCGCTATTGTATCACAACATTATGAATAAATCAATATTTACAAATCCGCATTGAATTTAAACGATCCGTGTTTTATAATAAAATCAGTAAATTATGTGAGGTTTGTTATGTTTGTAAGACCTTTGGCGGACAGAATGAGACCGCAGACGTTTGACGATATTGCCGGACAGCCGCATTTGTTCTCGGAAAACGGCTCGCTTCGCCGTATGATAAACGGCGGGCATATAACGAATATGATATTCTACGGCCCTCCCGGCACGGGCAAGACGACGGCGGCGAATATCATAGCCAAGCAGGCGGATATGACGATGTTCAAGCTGAATGCGACGACGGCGTCTCTGTCCGACGTCAAGGACGTTATATCACAGACGGATACGATAATAGGCGCGGGCGGCATACTGCTGTACTTGGATGAGATACAGTATTTCAACAAAAAACAGCAGCAGTCGCTGCTTGAATATATCGAGGACGGGCGCATAACGCTTATTACGTCAACTACGGAAAACCCGTTTTTCTACGTTTACCCGGCTATAATATCGCGTTCCGCGGTGTTTGAGTTCAAAGCCGTTGAGCCGTCTGACTGTCTGCCGGTACTGCGCCGCGCGCTCGGTATTTTAAACGAAGAAAACAAAACGGAATGTACCTGCGACGACGAAACGCTAATATACATAGCAAGGCTCTGCGGCGGCGACGTGAGGCGCAGCATAGGACTTTTAGAGCACGTTTTCTACGCCGCGGACAATAAGATAGACAAAGAGATAACGGACAGATTCGTGCCGGACGCGATGAAGGGAACTGGAGCGTTTCAGCGCGACGGCGACGGGCATTTCGATCTTTTGTCGGCTCTGCAGAAATCAATACGCGGCTCGGATCCGGATGCGGCGGTGTTTTACCTGGCGAAACTGCTGTCCGCCGGCGAGCTTCTGTCCGTCTGCCGCAGACTTCAGGTCATAGCGAGCGAGGATATCGGGCTTGCGTACCCGTACGCGGCGGTCATAACTCGCGCGTGCTGCGAGAGCGCGAAGGAGCTCGGCTTGCCGGAGGCGCGCATACCGCTGACGAACGCGGCGATAACGCTTGCTACCGCTCCGAAATCAGCGCAGGGCATTTTCGCGTACGACAAAGCGGAGGCGGATATCGCGGCGGGCTTGGGCAAAAACGTGCCGGATCACCTGCGCGACAGCCATTACGCCGGCGCGGCGAAACTCGGGCGCGGCGTGGAATACAAATATCCGCAAGTGTATCCCGACAACTGGTGCGAACAGCAGTATTTGCCGGACGATATAAAGGACAAGCAGTATTACGAATACGGCAATAATAAGACCGAACAGGCGGCAAAGGCTTATTGGAATAAAATCAAAAAAAACAATGAGTAACAGCGCGAATACTCTGCCTAAACGAAAGCATCCAAGGCTTAAGCAATACGACTATTCATCCGCCGGATTATATTTTATAACGATATGCTCTCATAACAGAAAATGCATATTCTCTCGCATCGTAGGGCGGGGGCTTGCTCCCGCCGAAAGCAAAGAAATAACCATCGATTATAAAGAATACGGCAAGATTGCAGAGAAACAGCTTTTGCTTCTTGAAAACAGATATCCTATGTGTAAATTATACGCTTATATCATAATGCCGAACCATATTCATATGATCATAAATCCTGCGTATAAGACGGCGGGAGTATAGGGGTTCCCCGTTGCGAACATAGTGAGCAATGGGGGTTCACGTAAAGCCCCCGCCCTACGGTTATGGATATAATCTGTACGTATAAATCTCTGACAACGATAGAATGCAAAAAGCTGTATCCGATTGATAAAATATTTCAAACGTCGTTTTACGAACACGTAATCAGAACCAAAGAAGAATATGAGGAAACGTTAAAATACATACACGACAACCCGGCTCACTGGATGTATGATCCGTTGTATCAAAGCGATAAGTAACGTCAGAAAAACGACGGCAGAGTATAGCCGCATTTATGGCAATAACCTTCGTTTATATCCGTCGTTATTCCGCATACCGCGCACTGCGCCATAGTATCGGACGGTTTTGGAACTATCACCGTGTATTTGCTCCCGTACAGGTGGAAAACACGATCGCCGGCTTTGAAAAAATCAACGGACTGAACGCCTTTAGTGCGTTCGCTGTATACTTTTCTCTTTTCAACGACGCCGTTTTCGTCTTTTACGAGCAGATATACGTTATTCCTTTTATATCTTGTTTCTCTTGACGGCTTGAACGCATTTTCAAAGTCCTGCGTCGTCGTTACCTTGACTTTTTCAACTGTCCCTATATACGTCTTATCGCTGAACGCCTGACGGATGCCGGATATGAACAGCGGAATAATAAACAATACCGCGTAAAAAACGTGTCCTATGATATTATACTTTGCAATATATTCAGTCTGATACATAAAATCCTTGGAAAGGAAGATAAACAGTAAAACCGTTGCTTCACATAAAACGAACACAAGCACGGGTTTGAATTTTGATACCCGCGCGTATTTTTTCAGATCATTCGGCAGATTCAATTCATTATTTTTCATTTTTTCCTCACGTCCCGAATGCGCCATGCGCGGCGGTTTATTTATGCGGGGTCAGACCGTCCGTCAAACGACTTTTATCATAAAATACTGTATAACCGAAAACGTCGTCGCCGTTATACGCCTCGTCGCGTCCGGCTTTTTTTACGTAAAAGATCCTTTTGCTTTTAGGTGAAAATATAAGGATATTTTTGTATTCCGGGTCAGCTCCGGTCAGATCGATCTTGATCCTGTGTCCTATTACTTCGTTTATGACGTCCGGCGTAAGCGTTCTGACGCCGGGCAGCGATCCGCGCCACGATACACCCATAACGCCGGTGTTTTTCAAAATACAGGCTTTGGTTTCGCTTTCTATAAGCAGATTTTTGTTTTTCAGATATTTCGGGAAGAATTTTATACCGTACGATACCCCGCCGGCGGTCATTTCAATATCATAGCCGGGGTAGATTTTGAAAAACGATTTATAAAGCGAGTTCTTTTTTATTTCCCAGCCGTTTTGTTTGCAGTATTTCTTCAAGGCGTTATAATAGCTTGTTCTGTCTGATATTACCCTGATGACTTTATATATAAGCACGGCGAAAACAGCGGCGCAAACCGTTATGATCAAATAAACAACGGCTTTGTTAAGTGAAATCAAAGGAATCATATTCTCCTCCTACTGCAAAGTCACCGAATTTTCTATAAGATTTTTTCTCATTATCAGCATAACGATAAATCTTACCGCGTTGAGAATGACGAACATTATAACGACGGATATCAAAAGCCCCAAAAACCCGTTTCCGCTGACGATATACGACCACAGCTCCGATATATAGAATTTCTCAAACGAAAACGAATTTGCAAGATCAACTTTGGAACACGCGTAAAACAGCGTGTAAGGGATCAGAAATATGATATATACGGGAATTTCGAACACGGCGTTTTTCAGATAATATTTCTTGAAAACGTCAAAGACCGGCGTTTTGTTTTTTATTTCCGCTTTCATTTCATCGCGGAAAGTCACGCTGCGCGTGTTTATGACCGTGTAAACGATACAGAAAACTATCTGTATTATTATCGCGTAAACCGTTATTATCGCTGTCGCGTTTGATTCATAACCGTCGCGCCACATACTGCCGACTATGGTATTGAGCGCCAGGCCGAATATAATTGATTCCGCGAGATGACCGGCTATTAGCGCTATTATCCAGAACAGGACGGGTTTAATTTTTTTAAATACGTTCATCATACTGCTCCTGTTTTATTTTTTATAATTATACACTGTAATTATAAAAAAGTCAATCTTTTTTTCTTTTGAAAACGTACAGCATAGGCTCGCAGCCGCCGTACGAATAATCTCCGGATTTATGCTGCAAAAACAGATATTCCGCCCCGTCCACGGTTTTTATCTCATATTTTTCCGCGGTCTGTTCTCTGTCCGCAAGCACGTAATCCTTCGTATAACGCAGCGTTATGTTCGCCGTTCCTCTTTCGGTTTTAACGGTTTTCACGCATATCCCGCGTGGCATGAAGCGTATGGAAACGATCCACAGATTTTCGCTCTTCCAGTAAGGTTTTGATATATCAAAACTTTCAATATTTTTGACAAAGTCCACCGTTTCCCATTCGCCGGACACGGCGGGGTCGTCGATATACGGCATATCCGTGTTGTCGATGCGCTTTTTCACGGTCTTTGTCGTGTACAGCGTGCCGTCCGTCTGCTTATACAGTAAATACACGGGGTCGTCGCCGTTTTCGATACAGCTGTCGCTGAAATATTCTATTATCATATATTTTTCGTCGTCTTTTTCGAGCGTCGTATAAGGATTAGGGACGGCGAAGCCGTGGTCGCCTAAGATCCTGTATAAAACGCCTTTCGTCCAGAACCACACCCAGACGAACGCGCCGCCGGGCAGAAACGGTATTTCCTTATGGACGAAGCCCTCCGGCTCCGACACGGAATTTATATCGTTTTTATCGGTCAGCTGACCGCAGATCTCCCATTTGCCCGCAACGCCGGGATCGTCCGTGAACGGAAAGTCGAGCAGGGCGTAAAAATCCAGCTTTTCCGGCTCGCGCGTAAGCTCGTCTATCTTTCTGACGTTTTCCTTGCTTGCGGTTATATCGGACAGCATTGCGTTTTTTCTTTTTATCATCATAGCGCGGAACTTCTCTTTGTCCGCGGTGAACAGCTCTTTTATCTCATTCAGCTCAAACCCGAGGCTTTTGTAAAACTGGATCTTGCGGAATTTCTCGATATCGGAGGGTGAATAAAGTCTGTAACCGGTGTTTTTATCCGTTGCCTCCGGGCGCAAAATACCCTCCGCGTCATAGTAACGCAGCGTCTGCGTGTTCACGCCGCATATTTTTGCCATATTTCCTATTTTTATCATACAGCGCCCTCCTTTGTGCTGATTATAACATTACAGTATACTGTAAAGTCAATACGCCCCGGAAAATATTAAATAAAAGTTCACAATCATATGTCGCGGATTTGATATTGACAAAAAAGGAAAAATAGAGTATAATCAAAAAGCTGTGTCAGACGATCGCGCGGTATGGCGCCGAAAGGTATTACCGTGAGGAAAGTCCGGGCATCACAGGGCAGGATAACGGATAACGTCCGCCGAGGGTGACCTCCGGGAAAGTGCAACAGAGATATACCGCTTCAAGCGCCTCCGATTTTATTCGGAGCGCGCTGAGGTGTCCTCAGATCGCTTTGCGGTCTGGGGTTCACGAAGCAAGGGTGGAAAGGCGAGGTAAGAGCTCACCGGCACTGATGGCAACATCATGCAAATGTAAACCCTATCCGATGCAACACCGTGTGAAAGAAGGGCTGCCCGTCCGCCCCGTAAGGGGATTTCCGAGGTGGCAAAGAGCTGTGCGGCAACGCATACGCCAAGACAGATGACCGTCGTTGACAGAACCCGGCTTACGACACGGCCCGGCGCTCCCGAAAGGGAGCGCTTGCTTTTTATGATAAAACCCTTTTCATAATCCTCACGCCGCGCGGCGGCTCTCTTCGCGCCCCCTCAGATCTTTGATCTGTGGGAGGGGAAAGGGGGTTTGGGGGTTGGCGAGGCGAAGCCGAGCCGGAGGGGTGGGCGACCCCCAAATCCTGCCGGCTCCGCCGGCGCCGGTCTTGTCCAATATCTTTTCAAAATGTTTTCAAATTCCCGGCTGCATTATAGAGTATGTTAATATATAATTATAATGTATATTTTTGTGTTCAGGACGTTATTATGAAAGAAATTCTTGATATTTTGCTTGACGCGCTGATAGATACGGCGAAGATCCTGCCGTTTTTGTTTGCTGCGTACCTTTTACTTGAATATCTTGAGCACCGTTCTTCAAGCAAGCTGGCGAATTTTCTGACAAACGGCAAGTTCGGCGTGCCGGGCGGCGCGGTCCTCGGCTGCATACCGCAGTGCGGCATGAGCGTGGCGGTGTCTCACCTCTTCTCCGCCGGAGCGGTCGGTGCGGGTACGCTCGTAGCCGTGTTCGTATCCTGCTCTGACGAGGCGATACCGGTGCTTTTGGCGGATTTCCGTCACCTCGGCGCCATCGTTCCTTTGCTTTTGTCAAAGGTTGCTTTCGCCGTCGTCGCCGGGTATCTGTTCGATCTGATCTTCCGCCGTCACAAATTCGGCGGCGGTCATCACGAGCACGAGCACGACTGTGACGAATGTGACAAAATTGAAGAGGCTCATCACCACCACTGCGGCGAAAAGTGCGATTCCAACGTGTTTTTATCCGCTCTGAAGCGCTCCGCGCAGGTGCTGCTCTTTATCCTCGCGGTAAATATCCTTATGGGACTTCTGGTGCACTTCGTCGGCGAGGACGCGATATCCGCTTTCGCGCAGAAAAACAGGCTGCTTCAGCCGCTTTTCGCCGGGCTTATCGGTCTTATACCCAACTGCGCCGGCTCTGTCGTTCTTACGGAGCTTTACATCAACGGCTCAATAGGCTTCGGCGCGGTGTTCACGGGGCTTTCCGTCGGCTCCGGTCTCGGATATATAGCGCTGTTCAAGGCAAACAGACATATCAAACAAAACCTTCTGATAGTCGGCTATACTTTCGTTTTAAGCGTAGCCGTCGGCACACTTATACAGCTTCTGATATAATGTTCGGATATATTAAACCTTACGTCCCGGAGCTTAAAGTCAGGGACAACGAATTATACGGCGCGGTCTACTGCGGTCTGTGCAAGAGCATGGGCAGATCTATACGGCGCGCGTCAAGAATGGCTCTATCGTACGACGCGGTGTTCCTTGCGCTCGTGCTTTCGTCTTTATCGGGCAAACCGTTTGAACTCTATAAAGGCAAATGCGGGCTCAATCCATTCCGCAAAAAGCTTCTGGCGTCGGACTGCGATATACTGCACTACAGCGCGGCGGCGTCCGCGCAGCTGACTTATTATTCGGTGCTCGACAAGATAAGAGACGAGCGCGGCTTTAAAAAACTGGGCGCGAAAATGATTTTACCGTCGTGCCGCAAAGCGAAAGAAAAAGCAAAGCGGATATACGGTTTTGACGATAAAATCCCGGAACGGCTGCTTGAAAAACTGCACGGTTATGAAGAGTCAAAATGCACCTCGCTTGATATGACGGCGTGCTGTTTCGGGGAGCTGTTATCCTACTATTTCCGCTGCGGCGCGCCGGAAAACAAAGCGGACAGCGCCGCCGTTATAGGAGATATGACGGGCAGGTTCATATACGCGGCGGACGCCTGCGACGATCTTGAAAAAGACATAAAAAGCGGCTCATACAACCCGCTTATATACGGAGAAGAAAGCAAAGAAACGAAGCTGCACGGCGCATACGGCGCCATGTGCATCTGGGCGGATACGGCGGCGGGCGAGCTTATGCTCGAGGGCGTGCCGGGTCACAGCTTTGACACGGCGGACAACATAATGCGGCTCGGAATGGCGGATACGGCAAAAAAACTGACCGCGAAAGACACAGGAAGGAAAAAGCATGGAAAGAGATCCATATGAAGTATTGGGAGTGCCTCGCGGCGCGTCGGACGACGAGATAAAAAAAGCGTACCGCGCGCTTGCTAAACAGTATCATCCCGACAACTTTACGGACGCAGGTCAGCGTGCGCGCGCGGAAGAGAAAATGAAGGAGATCAACGCCGCGTACGAACGTATCCAGAAAGGCGACACGGGCAGTACCGGTCACAAAAGCTATACGTACAAAGGACCGAATCCCGGCGGAACGGGCGTATACGCCACGATCCGCACGTATATAAACGAGCGGCGGGTGGACGAGGCCGAATCTCTGCTTGAGACCGTGCCGATGAACGAGCGCGGCGCCGAGTGGAATTATCTCAAAGCCTGCGTCTGCGCGATACGCGGCTGGTATTACGACGCGTACAATTACGCTAACACCGCCTGCACCATGGATCCGGACAATGCGGAATACCGCGAGCTGTTTGAAAACCTGAACGACACCGTGAACAGGTCTACGGGAACGTACCGCAGTGCGACGGTGAACGGCGAAGAGTGCGATATATGCTCCATTTGCCAGACTCTCGCGTGCCTCGGCTGTTTTTGCAGATACTGCTGCAGATAGGAGCGGTATGAGAGAAAAATACAGGATAAAAATGATAGCTTTATGCGGCATTTTTTCCGCCGCGGAGCTTGTTATACTATATCTTTCAAGCGTGTTTCAGATACTCGATCTCGTTATAGCCGCAATGACGATAGCCTTTACGCTCGTGCTTCTCGTAGAATACGGGACAAAGCCCGTTATAGTGGTATATATCGTAGTATCTCTGCTCGCGCTCCTTATAGTACCGCATAAGTTTTCGCCGATCTGCTATATCTGCTTTTTAGGCGGCTATCCGATAATAAAACCGTATTTTGACGCGCTGCATAAAGTGCCGGGATATCTGCTCAAACTGCTGTATTTCAACGGGACGTATTATATAGTTTACGCTGTTGTATCATATTTCGCTTTGCTTGACGATATTTTCGGCATAGGAACGCCCATGTTTTTCGCAACTTTAGCGGTTGCAAATATAGCGTTTCTGCTCTGCGATTACGTTATATCCGTAATGACAGCGCTTTATATAAAAATATTGAGAAAAAAATTCGGGTTTGAGAGGATCTTTAAAAAATAACGGAGGGAAAAATGACGGTCGCGCTTGATACCGACGTAAAACGTATATCCGGCGTGGGCAGCGCCGTAGGCGCGCGCCTGCAGAAGCTCGGGATAACCACGGTCGGTTCTCTGCTCTACCATTTTCCGCGGGCTTACGAGTTCCGCGGGAACATAAAGACGGTGGCGTCCGCGGAAGACGGGGAGACCGCCTCTTTCGTGCTGACCGTTACCGCGCCTCCGACGTACGCGAAAACGAGAAGCGGACTTATGATCTTCAAAGTCCCGGCGGGAGACGGCACGGGCGCGTGCACTATAACGTATTTCAACCAGGCGTATATCAAAAACGCGCTGACCGTAGGCGGCGTTTACAGATTTTACGGCAAGATATCGCGCCGCGGCAAGCACGTTGAACTCAATTCCCCCGTGTACGAGCCGTACAGCGAATCGCTATTGCCGCTTTATCCCGTATATCCGGCGACGGAGGGATTCAGCTCTGCACGTATAAACAAGCTCATATCTTCTTTCATAGACAGACCGGATACGGTCATACCCGAAAACCTGCCGGAGCAGGTAATAGAAGCCGAGCATCTTATGAGCCGCACGGAGGCGATACGGAGCATACATCATCCGTCATCGCTTGAAGCGATAGCCAGCGCGAAGCGCAGGCTTGCGTTTGAGGAGCTTTTCGGCTTTGCATTAAACGCGAGAAAAAACAGAAAGACCGCGGACGCTCTTCCGCGCGCGCCGTTTCACAAATGCAGCTGCTCCGCTTTCAAAGACGCGGTTGGTTTTGAATTTACGAACGCGCAGAAGCGCGTGATGAACGAGATATACGCGGATCTCACGAGCCCGGATCTCAAATCGCCCATGCGCAGGATGGTGTCCGGCGACGTCGGCTCCGGTAAGACCGTATGCGCGCAGTTTGCCGCGTACGTTGCAAGCGAAAACGGGTATCAGACCGCCTTGATGGCGCCTACGGAAATACTCGCAAGACAGCATTACGAAGACTGTAAAAATCTGTTTTCCACGCTCGGCAAGACTGTGCGTCTGCTCGTTTCGGACATGCCGGCAAAAGAAAAAAACGAAGCGTACGAAAGCGTTGAAAGCGGCGGATGCGACCTTGTGATAGGCACGCACGCGCTTATCACGGACAAGGTGAATTTCAAAAATCTGGGGCTCGTGGTATGTGACGAGCAGCACCGTTTCGGCGTAGGTCAGCGCGAGGCTCTGCTGAAAAAAGGCGTGGGCGCGCACATGCTCGTAATGAGCGCGACGCCCATACCGAGAACGCTGGCTCTCGTGCTTTTCGGCGATCTTGACGTTTCCGTAATAGATGAGATGCCGCCCGGCAGGCGCGCCGTGCGCACGGCTTACAGAGACGAGGAAAGCCGCGATAAGATATACGATTTCATAAAAGAGCAGGTCAAGGCGGGCAGGCAGGCTTATATCGTCTGCCCCGGCATAGAAGAGACCGAAGACGACGGGCTCATACCGCTTGAAGCGTTATCCGCCGACTTTTCGCCCGAAAAATACGACAAGCAGGTAAAGCGCAGAAAAGCCGCGGTTAATTACGCGCAGACGCTGTCAAAAGAGGTCTTCCCCGCCCTGCGCGTCGGTTATCTGCACGGCAAAATGAAAGGCAATGAGAAAAGCGCGGTGATGAAAGCATTTGAGCGCGGCGAGCTTGACATACTCGTTTCAACTACCGTTATCGAGGTCGGCATAAACGTGCCGAACGCCTCCGTCATGCTCGTGGAGGACGCGGACTGTTTCGGTCTGTCGCAGCTGCATCAGCTCCGCGGCAGAGTGGGCCGCGGAAAATACGCCTCTTACTGTATACTCATGGCGAACGATCCCGGGCAGAACGCCGTTTCGCGCCTTAAAATAATGGAGGAGGAGAACAACGGCTATAAAATAGCCGAGTTTGACTTAAAGCAAAGAGGCCCGGGCGATTTCATACGCGACAACGGCGAAAAAATACGCCAGCACGGCGCGCTGAAGCTCCGTATGGCGGGCGCTCTTGACGACGCGCGGCTTTTGTACCGTGCGTTTGAATGGGCGGAAAAATATTCAAAGGAGAGCTGATAATGCCTCTTGATCTTACAAGAAAAACACCGGATGAAATAAAAAGGACCGTCCCGGACTGCGCCGTGCTTGACGTAAAAGTCGATCCGGCTGACGGCAACGTTTTCAGAGCCGTTTACTGCGCGTACGCCCCGGCTCTTGATGAAGCAGCGAAAAACGGCCGCGAAAACGTTGCGTTATCCGTTCCCGCCGTCGGCGATCCCACTGACAGCGACTATTTCAACGCGGCCGTGGCGATATGCAGGAATCATCTGCAGTTTCACGAAACTAACATAACGCTTTCCGTACCGGAACGCATATACGAAGACAGAAGAAACTTTTATCATTTTATCATCCGGGAACAAGAAAAAGAAGAACGCAACGTGATGTTTGCCGCGTCGTGCGCTCCGTTTGGAGGCGGTTCACGCCCGTCGTTTACGCCGGCGCTGAAAAGAAACGCCAAAGCCGATATGGCGGCGCCGTGTTTTGAAGAAGCAGAGGATTCTCTTGAAGAATACATAAAAAAAGCGGACAAGGGTTTTTCGGAAACGCTGCTTGAACTCATAGACAAAAGCGGAATGACGGACGTCCAGTGCTACAAGCGCGCAAACGTGGACAGAAAGCTGTTTTCCAAAATAAGATCGTCGCCCGATTACAGACCTAAAAAAACGACCGCGCTTTCCTTCTGCATAGCTTTATCGCTTTCTCTGCAAGAGACGGAGGAACTTTTGTCAAAGGCGGGGTATACGCTTTCAAAAAGCAGCAAAGGCGACCTTATAGTCGAGTATTTCATACTGCACAAGGATTACGATATTTTTAAAATAAACGAGGCTTTGTTTGCGTTCGATCAGGCATTGCTCGGAGTATAACGGATAATAAATGAAGTATTTTATGGATTTTGAAGCGACGCAGTTTGAGCAGGAGATAATCTCCGTAGGCTGCGTTGACGAGGACGGACGCGAGTTTTACTCACTTGTAAAACCGCACAGCATGAGAAAAATGACGGGATTCATAACGGAGCTCACCGGAATAACGAGCGCGGAACTGCGCCGTTCACCGGACGCGGACGAGGTCTTTTCCCGTTTGTACGATTTTATAGATAAGAGCGAGCGGGCGCAGTTTTACTGCTACGGCAACTGCGACGGCAGATTCATAAGCGTGTCTTTGCGGTACGTGAAGACGTTCAAAGCGCAGTGTATGCTCGGGCTGATCTACGGCAGCATGACGGATATATCGCCGGAATTATCCGTTATTTTCAAGACGAATCAGACCATTTCATTATACAAACTGGCAGATTATTACGGCGCGACGGAAGAGCGCAGCCACCACGCGTTGAACGACGCAAAGCTGCTCAAACACGTTTACGAGCACAGCAGGGGCGAGGACCTTGCGGAATGTCCGTTCCCGGAATACGTAAGACCTTACAAAGCGGACAGGATACCCGTATCACCGCCGGAGCAGGTGACAAATCCGCGCGTTATAGCGCATCTCGGCTCAGAGATACGCCCGTTTTCCTCGTACGGCAAGGCGGCGGAGTGGATAATGTCGGAGCTTTTGCCGAAAGGCGCGGAGATATCTTCCGGCACGAAAAGCAATATATCAAACCGCATAGTTTTAGCCGTAGCAAACGGAAATAAATACCACGGCTACACCTGGACGGCGCCGGCAAAGAAATAAAGTGAAAGAAAACCCCCGTATTTTCCGTCTAATATAGTACAGGAGGAATATATTATGAAATACTACGGAAAAGAAAAATGTAAGATCTTAAAGCAGATACGCGCAGAGATAGCAAAAAACAACGATATTGAATGGATAGTGGAAGAGTGTGAGCACAAGGGCAACTGTTTAGGCACGTGTCCGAAGTGCGAGGCGGAGGTGCGCGAGCTTGAAAGAAAGCTGGAGGAACGCAGAACGCTCGGCAAGGCGGTAGCCGTCGCCGGCATAGCCGCCGGGATAGCTCTGTCCGTATCCGGTTGTATGACCGCCCAGAATGCGGCCGCGGGCGGGAATTCGGCGCCCGGAACGTCGGTCGAAACGACGCACGCGCCGGAAACTGAGACAGAGACAGAGACGGTAACTGAAACCGAGACCGAAACCGCCGCAGAAACGACGGCTGAAGCGGAAACGACTGCGGAGGAAACGTTTGAGGAGGTGCTTGAGGGCGAACCCGTCCCGTACGAGCTCGAAGGCGACGTCGAATACGTCGGGGATCCGTTCGAAGATGAGGGCGGCGAGCTTATGGGCAAGATAGTCGCTCCGGTGACTGACTCAGCGGTAAAGGAAAATACAAAGGAATAATGGCAGATACACCGTTGTTCCCGGTCTGGAGGATAGGCAGGCTCCGTATGGCGACGGACGGGCAGGGCGTGACCGCGCTCGTCTGCGCGCAGGGCTGTCCCCTTGACTGTAAATACTGCATAAACCCGGGGAGCAAAACGTTTAATGATCCCATGCGGCGCGTGATGGTAAAAGAGCTGTACGACACCGTGAAAAAGGACGGACTTTACTACACGGCTACGGGCGGCGGCGTGACGTTCGGCGGCGGCGAGCCGCTGCTTCATACCGGCTTTATTGCGCAGTTCCGGAAAATAATACCCGAAGAATGGCATATCTACGCGGAAAGCAGCCTGATGATACCCGAAAAAAACGTATACGAAGCGGCCGGCGCCGTAGATCACTTTTTTGTTGATATCAAGGATACGAATCCGGAGATCTATAAGGCGTACACCGGCGGCGACAATAAAACGGCGCTTTCAAATCTGGCTTTACTGATTAAAGCGGCCGGGGCTGACAGGATAACCGTCCGCGTTCCGCTTATACCGGGATACAATACCGATGAAGATAGAGACAGATCTGTTATATTACTGCGCGGCATGGGAATAACGGATATCGACTTATTTAAATACAAAACCGCCGTGCAAAAGGAGAAACAATGAGCCGACAAAAAGCTCCGATGTCAAAGAAAAAAAAGATAGTACTTATAATTCTGCTCAGCATAGTCGGCGTGATCACCGTCGCCGCAGCCGTGCTCGGCATACACGCGTACAGGATATTGAAACATCCGTCGTCCTTTTTCGACCCGTCGGAGACGAGCGCGGAAACGGAAGAAGAAACTCTGCCCATACAGCCCGCGTTCACCATTGAAACGGATACCGAGCCTGACGACGTGACGGAGCCTGAGGAGACGACGCCAGTGACCGACGTACCCGGCATCACGCCGACCGAAGAAAAACCGTACGAGGTGTTCAATATAATGCTCATGGGCATAGACGCCTACGAGGACGGGAGCACGTCAAGCGGAAGCATGCCGCATACGGACGTCACCATAGTTTTAGCTATCAACTTTGAGCAAAAAACCGTGGATATGATATCGCTTCAAAGAGATACCTTCACCACCGCGCCGGGCTACAGAGGATATTATAAGCTGAACGGCGTATTCAACGTCGGCGGCGGTATGAAGGACAAAAGCGGCGGCTTTGAGCTTG
>JAEEGK010016978.1_pt1 | contig 15929 bp, 16 predicted proteins | sample 8958771 | NCBI WGS metagenome assembly JAEEGK01 (sample SAMN16246547, study PRJNA631951) | gut metagenome | biome: gut microbiome; feature: rumen; material: SC-attached | host: Bos | place: Iran: Karaj | collected 2018-10
GGATGATATTCCATCGTTAACAATGTAGCTTACTATGTTAAATACCAGCAACATCAGAATATTAAAGAACAAAATCTGAACCGGAATAGATTTGAAAAAACTGACCTTATTCTTCTTGTTTTCAGTTATCCTTGACATAGCGACACTCCTTTCAATATAATAAATATCCGCCTATATACATTATACAGCTAAATAACGCACCATTTTACGTTTAATATTTTTTTAATAAAATTAAATAAAAAATGCATAAAAACACAAAAAACAGGCAACCTTACCAGCTACCTGTACAATCTTTGCTTTATTCACGGAACCCAGGTGATAAGGACCTCGGCATCTCCGTCTGTTGTAAATTCTCCGCTTCCCGCAGTCACAAACAGCGACTCTCCTTTTTAGCTCTGATGCATTCTCCCTGACATATAACATCTGCACATCCTTCGAGAATAACTATGGAGCCAAAAGACCTCTCGGCAGCATCTCCTTTATAGGACGCCCCTGAAGTAATGACTTCATGACTCACTACAAAGTAGTCACAACTGAGAAGATATCCGTCCCGGGAGACATATTTCTCCGGTCTTACAAGCTTAGTAACATCCAGCGCCCGCTTGATATGAAGAGGCCTGGTCTTGCCATCTGAACCCACACGTCCGTAATCATAAATTCTGTAGGTTACATTTGAGCTCTGCTGAACTTCAGCCAGAAGGATTCCTCCTATTGCATGAAGTGTTCCCGGAGTTATAAGAAGGACATCCCCCTTCTTTACATGCTCTTTATGGAGAACTTCCTCCAGTGTGTTATCAGAAATCCTCTGCTCAAATTCTTCTTTTGTTATTTCCCTGTTAAATCGCTGATAGAGATAAGCGCCTTCCTCAGCATCCAGCACATACCACATCTCTGTCTTACCGTGCTGGCCTTCGTTGGCCTTGGCATATACTTCATCGGGATGTACCTGGATTGAAAGAGGCTTCCTTGCATCTATGAGCTTTATCAGAATAGGGAAGTCTTCTTTATCCCTGCAATCACTGCCAAGACACTCTTTTCCAAATTTAACAACTACAGCCGCGCGTTTGTCAATAGAAAACTCCTCCACTACCGTTAGTAGCGGAGGAATTAATTATATTAGTCTTCATGCGAATCCAAGTATTCTTCTGAAATATATTTCTCTATTTCCGCATATCCCTTTTCACCTATTCCCTTTATACTTCCAAGTGTACCCTTGTTGTAAATATGTATTAGGGCAAAAACATCGGTTACATTGTTTCTGCGCAAAGCCCAGCATGTCCGGTTGCAGAAGCCGCAGGACTCAATAGCTCTTTCTTTGTATATATTCTTTTCCGTAATTCTTTTTCCCACTTTTGTTTCCTCTGCTACATCAGTTCCCAAAAGCATTATATCAACGTATTATAAACCCATAATAAACGTTATATTATATATAAATTAACTCGCAGCTCACTATGTAAAAACTAGTAAGTTTAAGTTAATAACCATAAGAATATACACTGACCAAAACAAAGCCGCATATAATTCCAACTATCAGTCCGGTAAAGTGTCCGATTGAGTCTATCCTCTTTGATGTAGTCATTGCGATAAGAAGGATTATTGTCGGTATAAGAGATTTTATGCCTCCAAACCCAAACACTCTAAATGCGATCACCATATATATCCCCAATAGACCGCATATCACTCCGGATGCTCCAATGGAATATGTAAAAGGCGAGCCTTTTTTATGGAGCCTCGCAGATAAAAATCCACCTATCAGCATGATCACGATGTAGCAGATGGAATAAATCTTTGTCGAAAGAGCTCGCTCCAGTACAGTTCCGATATTGTATAGGGAATACATATTCATGGCAAGATGCATCACTTCCCTCTGGGTGAATGCGCTGCTGACTATCCTATAATATTGCCCATTTTGTACCGTATCCATATAAGAAGATCCCAGCATCTTTTCGTCAAGGACCTTGAGGTTTACCAGTGCAAATATAAGTATGTTTATACCGATGATGATGACCGTTGCAGGCGCATCTGTTGTTATCATATTCATTCTACTGTTATCTCTGTTTTACCTTTCGCCCAATCAAGGATAGGTCTTGCATCAGGAGTAAAAAGATCATTTGGAATACTGTTTTTATCAAAGAATCTGTGCTCTAACACTTCCGGATCGGAATCAGAAATCTCTCCCGTAAAGCTTTTTGTGATAAAGATTACTGACAGGGAATATACCACGTCTCCATTTGGATAATGTATCTCCCTGTCCGCGCCGGAATAAAGACCAAACAGTTTAAGATCAGATACTTTTATCCCAACTTCTTCTGACAGTTCCCTTGTTGCTGCTTCTATATAAGTCTCTCCAGGTTCAAGTGCTCCCCCCGGTACACACCACTCTCCGGTGTCACTTCTCTTTTGGAGAAGGACCTCGCCTTTTTCATTTTCTATGAGTACTCCGCAGCCTACTGTCATGACAACATCATGACCTACGTGCTTTCTCATTTCTGCAATATAATTCATCTGTTCAATCTCCCATCACCCTTGATGGATCTATTTCCAATCGCTTACAATCCTCTTTATTTCTGTAAAAACAAAATGATCAGTTAAAGCATGGCTGAGAAGTCGTCACATGATTCGACTTTTCAGCCTTTAATCTGCCCTATTGGGGTTCTTTAGGTTTTCACAGTCCGGAGGCGAATTTACAAGGTCATTGTTTCTGACCTTACAGGAAGCATTCCGGCAATCCCTGCATCTAAAGCTCACATGGTTGCCATACATCCTCTTACATGACAGTGAGCAGAACATAGCTCCTCCATGTTGGGCTGTAAACGTCCTTCCACAATTAACACACAATCTTGGAACATTTCTCGCCATAGCATCTCCTGCTTAGCTTGAGGGAAATTGTGACCTTACCTCAATTTTAAGCCTGCTATTCCCTCATAGATCTTTACAAACTCGATGGACATCTCTCTTGCATTAACGCTATCCTGCCCGTCAAATCCATGGCCTGCACCACGTATCTCTTTAAGCGTGGCATATCCATAGTTGGCTGCAGCTTCCCTTGAATACTCTATTGACACCACGTCATCCCGGTCCCCATGTATAAGAAGAACCGGCTTCCCAAAGCCTCTTTGGAGCTGCTTAACATCTATATTCTTTGCGACATTATCATATTCAGCAGTTATTTCCCTGCCAAACATGCTCGAATTTCCTGTTTCCAGCCTCTTTCTGGCATCATCAGGAATAACAAATGCCGGATACCACAGTATAAGACCCTTTATATCACTTTTCCTTCTTGCGCCAACAATGGCCGATACAAAGCCGCCCTGGCTTTCTCCCTGGAGATATACAGCCTCGCTATTGATATACGGAAGACCTATTACAGTATCAAGTACTGCGTCAAGATCAGCAGCTTCCGTCTCTACAGTCATATTTTTCATATCTCCGTCACTTGTGGATGCCATTCCACCTCCGCAGAAGTCAAAAAACACGCAAACAATCCCGCTTTCTGCAAAACCATCGCCATGATGGATAAGTTCTGCATAGCAGGATCCAAAACCATGTGAAAAAATAACAGCCGGGAACTTCTCTTCTGTGCTCTCAGGTCTAAAGATCACTCCTCTTATAAGCTGGCCGTTTTCCTTGCAGACTTCCAAAGTCTCCTTAATTACCCCATATTCTTTTTCCATAACGGATCCTTTCTATGTATCAGATATTACATGTCTCATTCAGTAAACGCTTCCCATGGATACTTGCAGGACGGATTCCAGATGATCCATGAGTCAATACCATTATCATTAACAGCTTTTATCTGCTCCCTTACTTCTTCTGCCTCATACTGGCGGTACTTTTTCAGATAAGATGCGGTAAAGCCCTGAAGCCATGGCCTGACTGATGCCTGCACTCTCTTTCCGTTCGGATTAACGGTTTTTAGTGCTGTCTCTGAGTACTTCATGGCTGCATCTATCGTCTCATATGGGTAAAGATCAGGATAATCATTACCCATAGTTCCTTCATAGTAGTGTGATGGATATATCATCGGAGATAAAAACTCACATCCCATTGAAAGCCAGGAATACTCCTGCCCTACGATATTCCTGTCCACTTTTGAGTTTATGACAGTTCCAAATACATCCAGTGACAGGGGCATGCCCGAAGACTTAAGCTTAGCGTGAGCAGTCCTTACAAAGTCGTTAATGGCCTTTCTCCTACCATATCCGTTCATGCCAAGGTCTTCTTCGGTTATTCCGGTAGGGAATCGTACATAGTCATACTGAATTTCATCAAATCCAGCGTCTTTGCATGAAAGAGCAACCTCGATAAGGTAATCACAGGCATCATCGTTTCTTGGATCCATCCAGTTAAAGCCTTTATTATCTTCATATATTTCGCCATCTGCAGTTCTTAACATCCACTCAGGTTCTACATCTTTTATATACGGATCCCTGAAGGCAACACATCTGGCAATAGTATAAACTCCGTGCTCATGAAGAGTATCAATGAGCCCTGGCATGTCTTTCACAAGTATATTTTTGGCTCCAAGCTCATCGATAAGATCTGATTTCATATCAAAGACGATGTTTCCCTCATCATTCTTAACGTCAATGACAACAGCATTGATACTGCTATCATCTATGTTCTGGATCATTTCATCCATCATGTTTTTGGTGCCGGCGACATATGCACTTACATATATTCCGTGTATATGGTCAGTCGATGGTAGATCGATCTCCCCATCCTCTGCGCATGCGCTTTTAGACTGTCCTATGAGCACCAAAAGGGACAGGCCAAAGGCTATTAACTTTTGAATCAGGTGTTTTTGATTTATCTTTTTCATTTTTGACCTTTTGAAATCATGTGACTCTTAATATCATACACCTAAACCATCATTACTAAAAAAATAAAAACCGGTCAATGACCGGTAGTTTTTGGGAGGATGAGCTGCCAGTTTTCTGGCAGCTCGTTATGAAAAAGAAGTTTTACTATTATTATTCAACAAGCTCTTAACTTGATAGTAATATGGTATCTTCTATTCTTTTCCTCCCCTTAAACAAAATGTGAATGAATTGTAACTGAATACTTATTTTTTCATTAAAAATCTCCCGGCACTCATATGAGTGTCGGGAGAATAGGTTAAAACTTATGCTATCAGCCTTCTATGGCTATCAGATTCTTTTCCGGGATCTTCTTTTCCAGGGCTTTCTTAGGAACTGTCAACGTAAGAACGCCGTGCCTGTAGGTTGCCTCGATATCGCCCTTCTCTACATTGTCTCCAATATAGAAGCTCCTTGTCATGGATCCTGCATATCTCTCCTGACGGATAAGTTTACCTTTCTTATTGTTTTCATCCTTATCAAAGCCCTTTGCTGCATTTATGGTCAGGTATCCGTTATCAAGTTCTACTGTTATCTCTTCTTTCTTGAAGCCTGGCAGGTCAATTGATACTTCATAGTTGTCGTCCTTTTCCCTGATATCGGTCTTCATCATTCTCGATGCTTTTCTGCCATAGAGCTTACGCTCCATGTTCCTCTCCATGTCGTCAAATTCATTCATTGGGAATCCAAACAGATCATCGATAAAATTTTCTTCAAAAATACTGGGTGCTAACATAATACATACCTCCTTTGCATCAAAAACATTATCTATGTTAATGAGCAATGGGACGGAGGGTTTAGATCTTAGGAAAGTTAAGTCCTAACGGTCTTCTCTGTTCCTTTGTTCTACGAACACTATAACACCATAATTAGCACTCGTCAACAGAGAGTGCTAATTTGGATAAAATAGTATTGTATCTCTTATTACAAATTTATCATTCCGGCACAAAAAAGAGGCATTCCTGCCTCTTAATCTAATACTGTTAATCCTTTATAAATAACTTGCGAGAAAACCCCTTCCGATGAAATCGGATGTGGGATGAATCGCCTTTACACGAACAACTGTTCGTGGTAAAATAAACATATCGGAACCTTGAAAACTGTATATAGGTGGTTGTGCCATGAATCTAACAAACAAAGAACCTATGGCACGTAAAATATACAAGGTGTTTGTTCCCAAGCGCCACAAGCGCATATATAACACTTAAAGTATGCCGAAGGGATTTCCCGACGGAGTAGCGGCACAGTGAACGTGCCTTACTATACCGCATGGTATTGTAGAAACCATTTCCGATAACATCGGTCATGGTAGTTCATATGACGCGATTCCGCCTATACTTCTGGCTCTTTTATAGCCAAAAGTCTTCAGTTTCTTTACAGCGCTTGTGCTTCTGCTTCCTCTTAGGCAATATACAAGAATCTCCGCATCATGATCCTTTATGATATCTTCCACCTTTTGAATCTCGTCCAGTGGAATGTTGGTGCTTCCCGGAATATGCCCCTCTTTATACTCAGCTTTTGTCCGCACATCTAGAAGAACTGCATCCTGACTGCTTTGAAACTTTTTAACTTCCTGATTTATATCTGTTTTTCTGAACAAATCAGATATGCCCATACGTCACCTCTTAACTGATACGCCGCAATATCCTATCTATTACATAGATGCAGGAAGCATTTTACCAAATTCTTCATTGATCGATCTGGCTAGTTCCTTGCACTGATTTGCTTCCATCCCCACCTCGACCAACTTCATCCTCAAATCCATTTCAAATGTAATCTGGTTCGATTTCTTGATGACTTCCATAATGGGCTTTGCGTAGCTACTGTTTGCTGCACCAAGTACTCTCTTCACTTCTGCCTGTGTGGGAAGTTTTGCCGGCTTAGTCTTTACATCTGCTTTTGCGACCTTAGAAGTCTTCTTCTCAGCTTCAGCCTTGTTTTTCTTTGTCTTTCCTTCTTCGACTGTCACTTCAGTGGTCTCATCAGCCTTTACAATCTCAGTTTTAGGCTCTGGTGTTTTCTTCAAAGGCTTTTTTGCTGTCCTTGCCTTTGAATTCTTTTTCGGCTCCGCCTCTACATTGGCAGAAGTATTCTCAGACAAAGTTTCAACATTTTTCTCTGAAGGCTTTACTGTGCTCTTTCTTTTCGCAGCTGGCTTTTTCATAAGAAATGGTGCCAGAGCTTTCAGCAGATAATTATCATCTGTATATATTTCAAAGTCCTTTTCTGTTGCTGTGAGCTGTCCGATAAGCATAGCCTGAGTAATTCTGAGAATATTCTTTCCATCCTGAGATGCTGTATCTTTAAGCTCTGGAAGGAGTTTTACTTCCATATTCTTTAATGATTCATCCTGATATGCAGATACAGGTATAGCTCCATCAGGTGATGCCAAAACAATAACCCTATCACTTGGCTTTACCATATTAAGCTTAGATGGAAAATAGTTTTTATTCAGAATAATAATATGTAACATATGACCTCCTCCAATACTCTTTGATTATACGCTTACGAAAAATACGATTTCAAGTTTCTAAGACAGAAAAACTTCAGCGCATAAAAATACCCCCGGTTTGCCCAGGGGTATCATGCTAATCAATATTAACCAAGCATTTTCTTTAGAATGTCATTTTTACTCATGAAAGTTGACTTCTGAAACTGAACGTTGGTCTTTATTTCCCTCTTTATTACCATGAACTTAAAGAAACGCTCATTTTCAGGGATTCTTTCATCATACGCTGCGTTTGAAATAATCTTATACGCTTCACAGTGCCTTCCGTCCTTATTCTTATAATAGGAAAGCTCTGTGTGGCAGGAAATGTAATCTCCTACCTTAAGCCCAGACTTTTCAATAGCTTCACATGCTCCGGTATCAGACCAGGCAAAGAGATAGTATTTTTTTCTCAGCTTTGGAGCTTCTATCTCTATTGTCATTCTTCTTCCGGCTTCGTACTCAGTAGTGCTAATGTTTAATACTTTACACTCATAGAATGTCATAGTATTCCATGGTGCAAACTCCTTACTGCCAGATGGGAGTTTGTAGTCAACGTATTTTATTTTCATGATTTCTCCTTTTTTACAGTATCTTAGCGTACTGTTACTTCCAGTCCAGCCGTAACTCGATCTACGGACTCAACTGCATCGATCTTTGAAAATAGCCATAATGCAACTTCATCTACATCCATTCCTTCCAATGCCTTGTTAGGAATAAGATGTACGCCAGGTTTAAGCACTTCGAGAAGCATTCTGTCATTGTTCATTACCCAATCGGCCATAGGATTTTCCTGTGCCTTCTTGTTATCATTGGCATGACGGGCAGCTACTCTTTTGGCAGCCTCCCTTTCAATGTACTCTCTGTGCATTTTCTGCGATGGAGATTCGTCCTTTACTGTAGGGCAATTCATCCATGAATTAACAATGTTATTAGCTTCCAGGGAATCGTAATACAATCTGGAAGCGTCATAAGCATTGTTTGGCTTTTGACTTTTTACCTGTTTATTTGCAAAGGCTATTCCGCTTACTTCTATTGCCGTGCGGGCAAGTGCTGTTAAAGTTAGTACTCCGTCAAACATCGCTTTACCTCCTGAGCTGCCTTACAGCAGCTCTTTCTTTATTATTGTTGCAAAGGCTCTGGGGAGCTGCGTCATATCGCTATAATCAAGGAACTTTGCAGCGTCTTTAGGTGAAACCCCATCGACGTAGAGACTTTTAATGTCTTCTGCACAGTCATCAATACCAGCAGTTATAACTGATATTCCTTTTTTCTTATAACGTTTAACAACTTCCTGACAGTCACGTTTACCAAGTGCTTCACCATATCCCACAGCTGCGGGAAGTCCGTCGGAGATTATTAGGAGCATCCGAGATGTTGCACTGCTTTTAGAGAGTGCTTCTGCGCAGAAGTTTACCGCCCATCCATCTCTGTTATCATATTCTGGTCTGAGCATGAAGATCCTCTTTTCATCATCCTTATCAAGGTTGCCCGGATGTGCTACACAAGTCATTACAACATGCTTTTCAGGGTAGGCATCCGTTGTATGCCCATATACGGAACATGGGATATCCATATACTGACAGAACTTCCATGTGATATAAGCACATTTCCTACTCTGATCCATACGGCTGCCACAGCACATTGAGCCGGAGCAATCCACCAGGACACAGACTTCCATATCCGGAACATCCGCTGGAAGAATCTTGTTTGCAAAAATCCTTTTATCCTTGCGGTATGTGTGAGCTGAGTCAAGCTGTTTCCCAGTATACAGGCCATTTTGCTTATCGCCTTTTTGTCGTTCCTTGATGACTTTATCCAGGTTCTTCTTTACCCTTCTTGCAATCCTGTCAAGTTCTTCATGTTCCTTATTGAACATGTCGATTGCTTCCTCATCTGGTTCAACATATTCCTGTATTGACGGGAACTTATCGGTTCGACCTTTTCTGGTGTCATCGGCATTTTTGGTCATTGCCTTTACAATTTGTTTTTTGGTTGCTATTGCAAGTTCTTCCTCTGCGGCACAGTCCTCCAAGTAGGATAGATCCCATTCTTCAGGGCCATCTTCATTAGTTGGAACAAAATCTGCTCCCTCCTCTGGAGTAGTGCCATCTGCTTCAAAATCAGTATCGTCTTCAGAGACAGGACTTGTTGGTACATCTGAATGCTCCGTCTTATCAGACATTTCATCACAGATATCGCCAAGACTGCTAAGAGCTTCTTCAAGCGCTTTTTCCTTTTCTTCTTTAGACATACCGCTTTCTGTTTTTTCGGATTCTTCTGTATCCTCAGATGCGTCTGCTTCAGAAGACTCGCTATTTGCTTCGGAATCATCACCATCCTCAGAAACAGATGGGCTTGCAGGCTCATCACTTTCTTTGGCTGAACTCGACTCTGAGCTATCCGCAGAAGAATCATTTTCCTCTTCATCTTCTTCCTTATTTTCATCGGATGAATCTGAAGACTTATCTTCTTCCTTATCCTCTTCGGATGGATCGGTAGACTTATCTTCCTCATCATCTTCTTCAGATGGATCTGGAGATTCAGACGAATCATCTTCTGGTTCAGGCTTTTCTTCCTCTTTGTTCTTGTTTTCAATCTCATCTGAGATGAAATCAATGAGCATATCAAAGATAATATTGATTTCCCTCATCCTCGTAACTGCATTATTTGTACCGGTTGCTTCATCAATATGCGGTGTCATCTTGAAAAAGACATCAGTTAGGTCGTCCGTTACATCTCCGGTATTATCCACACCGAATTTTGCATACATCAGAACCAGGCTTGTTAAGCATTCAATCCGGTTCAATTTCTTTCCGGTTTCTTTTGCTTTTTCAAGTGCTTGCTGATACGTCACAAGGCCCATTTCGGTAAGATGAAGTCTTCGTACCTTTAACAGGCACTCTCCATAACCAGGGACATGTTTTATCACACGTTTCTCGATATGTCCGTCTTCAACGCAGTTTTCGAGAGACTGATAGATATTGAGAAATCTTCTTCCCATGTTTCCTTCAAAGCATTCAGAGAGTGTCTCTGAATAGTCAATAATAGGAAAAAGCTTGTTCATAGTAAGTGCATCAAAGCATTTTCCTAAAAGCCCAAAGTCTGTATATAGAATGTGTCCGCACTCATGAAGGATGATTCCTACGATTATGTAATACCTATCTAGCCTTGTGGGCTGACCCTTGATCCAGTCATTATTGAAATTGACAGTGACCGTGTTGCCATTTGTAGAGGCTACAGAGCTTCCCTCATTGATGATCCTGATTGCTATGTGACGTTTGAAGGTCTTGCACACTCCTTCGATAATGCTTTCAAAGTGCTGTTTCATTACCTTTGATGTGAAGAATTCCTCATCCGTCATTTTGTCTTTTGCTTCATTAAGAAGCCTTCTTAATACTTTTGCCATTTTGGTTTTTCCTCCTTATTTACCTTTGATTTAGGTTGCTATATATAAAAAGAGCCAGGGCTAATAATATGAGCCATGACTCTGCTAAGAAAATAAAAAAAGCCCTGGATAAAATCCAAGGCTCTACAAGCAATAATAAAAATATTAAAGACTACAAATAACAGTAATAATATACCATTATTTGTCTTCTTTGTAAAATGATCTTAATCGTTTCCATTAATTCCGTAATCATGTCCGCAGCATTTCTTATATTTCTTTCCAGATCCACATGGGCATGGATCGTTGGGATAGACTTTTTTCTTTGTTCTTATAGCAGGACCCTCAAGCCCGGCTGGGAATGAAATCTCTGAAAATTCGTCTGGAGCCTGGTCCACTCTGCCGTGGTACTCAAAGACCTCTTCTATCATTTCTTTGGTAATTTGCTCTTTTCGTATCAGTTCATAAATCTCTTCTACCAGTTCTTCTCTTGTTGTACCACATCTGCGAAGGAAAGCCCTGGCCCCTTTTTTCATCCAGTCATCAAAGCCTCCTACAAGCGGATCCCCGTACAGATCCATGAGCTCTACATAAAAATCGGCTACTTCATCACTGACATCTTCTTCAAAGCTCTTTTTGCTGAGAAAGTTTAGGAGCATTTTATATACTATTGCCCCCTGATGATTTAAGTTTAAGTGAACCTGAGAATAGAAATATGGAATGATATCCTCAGGAGTATTATTCTCCCCATACATCAAAGTTCCTACAGCCTGATAATACATTCCTGCCAGTGCATAAACTAGGTGCGGCTTATCACATTCTTTGTGGAACTTGTCAATAAAGTTCGTAAAGAACTCACCCAGAGTCTTTTCATACATAAAAATATATCTGTCAAACAAAAAGATTCTTTCTTTGACAAGATCAAAGACGTCTTTGTCCATCTCATCATCTGCTATATCTGGCAACTCAATCTTATGCCCTTTCTCAAACAGATGCCCAATGACAACCAACCTATTTATAAGTCTTTCTCTATCAATCTCTGTCTTATCCTCACATCTGTCAATCATGCCCTCATAAACAGTCTCAAATTCTTTATACTTATCCTTACTCAGCTTTTTGCGAGCTTTCTCCTTTGACACAAGATAGTACAGAGCCATCTCAGTATCTACTTCGCCTGTTTCGCCATTTAAAATCTTATCGATTGTTGGTTCATAAGCCATATTAAACACCTCATGCAACTGCTTATCACTACAACGAAGGTCAAATACCCCTCTAATAATTATAAACCATTATTGCATAACAAAAGAATCATACATTACGCATGATTCCTTTTTTGCTTAATTGTAGAAAGATTTATTCAAATAATTTTTCAAGGAAAACGTCCTTTAAACCTGGATATTCATATGAAATCTTGTCAATAAGCTTAATACTCGCCTCCAGAACATTGTCATATGAACATAAATCAGACTTCTGATTTCTTTCACCATAATAGACAATCCAGTTATTCTCGTTTGGCTCCAAACAAACAGCGCCTTCAGAATAACTACCTATATAGTATGTTCCATTACGGACATTATCCTTTAATACAGCATTTAATATGTCTATGCATTTTCTACTCTTTGCTTCATCCATGAGAAGTCCTCCGCTATCTTACCAGTACGAATCTCATCAAGTATTGACTGCGGGTGCATATATTGAATTGCTCCGCCAGGGCTTAAGAACATTTCCCTGACCTTGCCGCGTCTAACCACACATTTAACGTTTACACCATCAGCTTTCACAACATATTGATGAAACTGAATTGTCTCCTTTTTGTATGGTAGCCCCAAGAGCTCAAATGGTGTTCCTAAAGGTGCTGTCATCTTTCCATTAGGATTACCATAACGGATGAGAATTGTTCCAACAGGCAATTCGACATCCATTGTATATTCACCATTAGGCTCGACATTTTCTTTGTCAAAGCCATAAACATCAACTACATCTGATTCTTCGTCCCAGTAAATAGTAACCTTTCCGGTACTGTCAATAGTACCAAAAGAACCATCTTGTAATTCCGGGATTTCGCTTTCTAATCTCTCTCCATAACAATTATAAATCATTGCTTTTCTCCTATCAATTAAGCCAAAAGGGAAAAGCATTTTACAGCTCTTCCCATTTTGGCTTTATTCGCTCTGGGAAGAGCTGTTGCTATTATTTCTTCTGCCTCATGCTGTTCACGGTTGAGGGACTGAAGTGCTTATTAAATACTCCGGCAATGACATCTTCGATATCATCTTCGTTCTGAGCAACTTTCTCCAGAACTGTTTCAAGAGCTGCAGCGATGACCGATTTTTCAGAAATCCGCTCCTCGCCCCTGTCTTCAGATTCCAGAATAGCATCCTGCGCCCAATCGATAAGTTCGCGTGGTCCACATACGCCACCGGTAATGTCCTTTTCACGGCAGTAATGATGGATTTCTGCAACGCATTTTGCCATCTTCCTAAGAAGAACTACATTGTCGAAACCTGTCTGAGCCTTTGTACGCTCAAACAGCTCATCTTCTGTCGGTTCCGGTATCTGCTTTACAAGGTTGATTCTTGAGTAAACAGCTTCCTGAAGGTCATTACAGCCCTCATAATCCCTGTTTACTGTAAATGCAATCACACAGTCCGGATGTCTTGTTATTACTTCCCCGGTAGGAAGCTTGATAAAGCTGTCTTTTCCGCCGTTTGCAAGAAGCGGGTTTAATGCTTCCATGACAGATGACCTCTTTATAATGTTTGCCTCCTGAATCTCACAGAAGCCTCCGTTTTTGATCGCCTGGATGAGCTCTGACTCTACATATACAAAATCATTCTCATCATTGGTGTTCTTTTCGAGAAGTCTTCTTGTGATCTCCTGGTATGCGTCTGCCTCAGAATCAAGTTTTCCCGGCTCACGACCAAAAAGCCTTACAAAAGAAGCCTTAAAGTCATTTTCCACATCACTGTAGGAAGGTATATCAAGCTCTTTGCATGTTTCTTCTATAGAGCCGTCCTTCTTTCCTTTTCCAGTGTTTGGAATAAGCTGTCCGATCAGGTCAAACTTATCATCATCTGCGCTGCAGGTGATAGTGTAGTAAGGAAGACCTAACATTTCAGCTATTGCCTGTGAGCCTTCTGTCTTTCCGGTTCCAGACGGACCATACAAAAGGATATTTCTAATGGTCTTTCTGAAACGGTTAGAAGCAGCAATCCTTTTGGCAGTCTTCATGCTCCACTCAGGTACAACGTACCAGTCGCCAAGATCAGGAACTCTTGCCTCTTCCTCTGCTGAAAGGACACGATCCTCATCCAGCTGATACATATCTCTGAGTGTAGATGATGTAACTTCAGAACTGATTTCTTCATCAAAATCCTCTGACGAACTTACTACTGCTCTGTTAAACACTTTAGGTTCTCCGCAGAAGATCTTATTTATCGTCACTGCATCAATATCAGCCTGTGATATCTTCTTTGGCTCCTGCTCATATCTTACCGGAGATTCGGACTTATCATCCTTGAGTCTGTAGTAGATATTGTTTGAAAGGCTACACATACTCTTCGAGTAATTCTCATCAGATACTTCGTAGTTTTTCAACACATCCACAAAACCCATGGCTTCTGAGTCCTTTACAATCTCTGGGAGCATCGCCATTGCAAACATTGTTCCCTTGTGTCCGTCTTCATACTGGCTTAAAAGTCCTGTGCCGGATACAATTCCAGCCTTAAAGACGTATTCTCCGTCCTTAATCTGACCGATACAGATCTGTGTCTCATCTTTATCGGGCTTTTTATACTCTGCAACATACTCATTCTTCGATGTTTTACCAACAAATAAGTGCATTGTATCTATGCTGCCAAGATAATTGGCAATAGCTTCTGCCAGATATGTGTCTGTGCTGTACTCCTTCATACGAGAAGCTGCTGTGGTGCAGTACTTTGTGCTTACCTCTGAGAGAGGATAGCTCTTAGAAAGAGCTGCAAGCTCCGGTACAAATTCTCCATTAAAGTTGAATGAAATAAGTTTCTTTGCCATGATAGTTTTTCTCCTTTTTCTTATCTTTGATTTAAGTTAAGTGCTGTATATGATCAGGCTTTGCCTGTTTCATAAGTTAGATATATATAAAAAGAGCCATAGCTCTTCTTGTTTTTAAGAGCAATGACTCTTTGCAAATAATAAAAGCCCTGGAAAAATCCAAGGCTCTACACACAATAATACATAATTAAAAGCACTACTAATAACAGATAAAATATACCATTTTAACAGGCTTTTGTAAATATCCGATGCTTGATCAAACATCAACTATGCAAATATAACATAATCAGTTATATAGCGAGATATTTTTTATCATTCTGTCCCACAACTGCCTCTTGGTATAAACTCTACCGGTATCTTCTCTGTTGCCGAATAATCGCTGTCTTTTTTCATATAAGTAAGATATTTGACAGCCTTTCTCGCCCTATATAAGACATCCTGCCTCACAGACGACAGTGTTGGTCTTACATTTTTACAATCTGCAATGTCATCAAATCCTATCACCCAGATATCATCAGGCACTCTGTATCCATAGTCCATCAGAAAGTATAGAAGCTCTATCGCATAATAATCAGATGCCGCAAATACAGCGCCATATCCTGCGAATTCTTTTTTTCTGTCAGCATAATATTTCTTTCGCTCTTCCTTATGCATGGGTATTTCCCAAAAATCCGCTCTCCCTTCAAGCCCATCACACAGTCCTGTATATCTGTCAAAATCAGGGCTCAGCCTGTTGTCAGCTACAAAGAGCACTTTCAGGCAATTTTGATTTCTGAGATACGCTCCGACCTGTCGCCCACCATCGTAATCATCCAACACCAGGTTACATATATTTCTGTCATTCTCAAAAAAACCGTCATACACAACAAAGGGTATACGAATCCGGTCCCTGAGAACCTGATACTCATCTGCACAGAATCCCAGAAGGATCATGCCATCCATATTCCACATTGATGAAAAAGACACTGTATCCATGATATCTTTTGCTTTCTTTAGCATCAGAAAATATCCCGCCTTTTCAATCTCATCCGACAGTGAATTGATGGCAGCACTGACAAAAGGGTCCTCAAGAACATGCCCTTCATACTTTATATGATCATTTACTACAACCCCGATGATATGGGAATTATTCTGCGCAAGAAGCGTTGCAGCCATGTTCGGA
>JAEEGK010016979.1_pt1 | contig 15928 bp, 13 predicted proteins | sample 8958771 | NCBI WGS metagenome assembly JAEEGK01 (sample SAMN16246547, study PRJNA631951) | gut metagenome | biome: gut microbiome; feature: rumen; material: SC-attached | host: Bos | place: Iran: Karaj | collected 2018-10
GCCTTACGGTGACGACGCTTTTGAACCTTACGGAAGGGTGCCCCATCGTGACGGTGGCCGACCCGACCGACGTGAAGACGATGGCGCGAGTTTGTGCGGAATTCCGCGTGTCTGCGTTTGTTGCGACCCCGACATTCCTGCGTGCGTTTACGATTAGCCGTTACGTGCACCCGATGGCGCTCAAGTACGTGCGCCTGATTATCGCCGGTGCCGAGGCTTTGCGCCCGGAACTGGTGACTGCGTTCCGTCTCAAGTTCGGCAAGGAAATTTACGAAGGGTATGGCTGTACCGAGACGGCCCCGGTGGCATCGATCAACACCGAGAACAACCTCCGCAGCGACTACATGACCATGCAGGTGAACAACAAGCCGGGTACGGTAGGCATGGCGCTCCCTGGTTCCCAGTTCTTGATTGTGGACCCCGAGACGAACAAGCCTTTGCCGACAGGCGAGGCGGGCATGGTCCTGATTGGCGGTTGCCAGGTGATGGTGGGCTACCTCAAGGATCCCGAACGCACCCAAAGCGTGATGGTGCAAATCGACGGCAAGCGTTACTACCGCACGGGTGACAAGGGTTTCCTCGACGAAGACGGTTTCCTCACGATTGTCGACCGTTACAGCCGCTTTGCTAAGCTGGGTGGCGAGATGGTTAGCCTCGGCGCTGTCGAGAAGAAGATTCAGGATACGCCGGTGCTTGAAGGCTGCGACTACGTGGTGACGGCTATCCCTGATTCGGCGAAGGGCGAAAAGATTGTGCTCCTGTACCAGGGCGACAAGGATCCGAAGGACGTGCTTTCGGAACTGCGTGCAAGTGGGATCCCGCCGATTATGCTCCCGGCGGCGGCGTTTGCTGTGGACAAGGTGCCCAAGCTCGGTACGGGTAAGGCTGACTTTACAACGGCGAAAAAATTGGCCAAGGAATTGGTGGCGAAGAAATGAACGGATTGACACCCATACGCACGGTCCGCCTTGTCGGAGCGATGATTGCCATTATTGGCATGATCTTTGTTCTCGTGTCGAGGGTGCTTACGGCTGTTCTGGCTATAGCCACCGATGCGATTCACCTTGCGCTCGCGCGTTATTCCAACTTTACGGGCAGGATTGCGTCGAGGAATTTTGCCGAAGACAAGCAACTCCTGGCGATGGTCAAGGACGTCAATGCCTTGTTGCCTACTGCCGAAACGGCCCTGACGATCCTTCTCGTTATCGGCATCTTGATTTTGCTTGTGGCCGTGGTGTGTATCGCTTTTCCCAAGCAGGCAGTACATGTCTTGGTCGCGCTGCGCCTGCTCAAGTGGGACATGGTCGAGCCGATGGAAGGGTTGCTCGATGATGCGGAGCCTGTCGTTGCGACTCCGCTATCGAAACGCACCAAGATTACTATTGCCGGTTGTTCGGCTGGAATTGTGCTCCTTGTCGTGCTTTTAGCTGTGTTCTCGGGCTTTTCCGAAAGGCAGCAGGTTGCCAATGTGGAATCGGCGCTCAAGGACATGCAGGACTGGGCTGCGGGCTATGTGGATGCGCAGAAGGCTTATTTTGCACGGAACAACGATATCGGTGGGCCGAAATCCTTGCAGCTCCCCGATACGGCGCAGACGGATTATTTCAAGTACAAGGTGACGGGCTCTCGCTTTGTTGCCGAAAACAAGGTGCAGCTCGGTAGTTGCGCTGCCGGGAACAAGTGGACTGTCAGTTCTTCGACCAAGGGGTTCTTTACTAAGGAACTCGTGCTGTACCGCTCCTTGCCGAAGGATACCGCTTGCGCCAGTCTGACGCCGGAATTCAAGAATATCGGCCGTCATAAGAAAAATGCGACTCCGGAAAAACCCTGATGAATCGGGGATCTGGGTGTTGAATGCATAATTCTTACATTTTCTTTTAAAATAAACGCAATCCCTTATGCCTTATGGCTTATTTGGGGTGTATTGAGGACAACCTCTTGACGTGGTTCGGGCGTTGTTTTATATTTAATCTTACAAAAAGCTTGCTTTTCAGGAAGGGGAAAAACATGAACCAGAGCCAAAATACAGTTGAAAAACTGAATTTTAGCACGGATCGGGCTGCTCTCCAGGCTATTGAAAAAGCCTGGAAAAGCGGCGATTCGTCTTATTTTCTAAAAGTGCTTCGTGAAGCGGCCGACAAGCGCGGTGCTGCGTAGCCCTGTTCTCTGAATGGAAATGGGGGCTTTTTTTTGCGCTTTTTTTCGTTTTTTTATGTGAAATGCAATAGCGGTAGGCATAACTCACTGCGAGGCTTTATTTATTTGTTATTTTATATATGAATTAAAAACCGAAAATCCAGAAGGAGTTTTAAGGTGCGTTTAATTAACAAAGTATTGGGCTGTGCGCTATTGGCGTCTGGCCTATCGTTTGCCCATTCCGGCATCGTGGCCGGGGGATCTGATGGTTTACATCAGATTAACGCTAAAACCCTTGGCCAGTGGAATACCGTAGTCGGTACTGGTGGAACCATAGCCACTGACGCTTGGGCCTTTACTCGTGGTGGTGGCTATGAAATGGATGGTCAACGCCATGCCTTCTTGGATTGGGCCGCAACTATGTCCGGTGACTTCTTCATCGGGATCGGTCTGTTGGATTTCTTAGACCTCGGTGTTAGCATGCCTCTCTACTACGACCATGCTCCGGACAGCCCGGGCGGTGCCTCGAACATGTGGGCTATTGGTCGTGGTGACTTGGACATCTTTGCCAAGATTCGCGCACCCTTCGACACGAACCGCATCTGGAGCGTCGCTCTCTTGTTAGACGCCTATGCTCCTACGGGTGAAACTCAGGCCGGTGTCCGTCCGAGACACGCCTGGTACTTGAACGGCGAAGGCTACACGCACCCGCTCACCGCCGATAGCTGGGCTTTCGGTGCTGGTTTGGCTCTCACGATGGACTTCACCAAGAGAAACTTCCCCTTACGGTGGAACGGATCTGCTGGTCTTGTCATTCCTACGGGAGATGGTGAGGCTATGACGCTCGTGTATAGCACTGGCTTGAACCTTGTCCCGATTTCGATTGTCGACTTCTTCGTTGAATTTAGCGGTGAAATGCGCTTGCAGGAAAAGGGCGACTACTTTGTTGACCCGTTCTACGATCCGATGCTTGTGACTCCGGGTATGCGTTTCCATTTGACCAAGAATGTTGATTTCGCTATCGGTATGGATATTGCAGCCCGTACCTTCAAGAACCTCGGCTTCGATTACGACGAGGAAATGAAGGGATGCCATGGCAAGACCATCCACTACTCGGGTGAACGCGGACACGAAGGTTCCTTCTGTTACACGCCCACGCCGCTTTGGGCTGGAGCCGCATTGCTCACCATCCGCTTCGGTGGTACGGATGAGAAGGCGGATCGTCCGCTTCGCGATACCATTGTCATCAAGCATGAACCGCAACGCGATACCATCGTGATTATCATGAAGGATACCACGAAGAAGGAAGAACCCAAGAAGACGGACTTTGACAACGACGGCGTTCCTGACGATGTGGACAAGTGCCCCAATACCAAGCAGGGTGTTGAAGTTGGTGCAGACGGCTGTCCGCCTGACCATGACAAGGATGGAGTGCCTGACTATAAGGACAAGTGCCCCAACACCGAGGCTGGCGCCGAAGTGGACAGCAACGGATGCATTCCGGACTTCGACAAGGACGGCGTGCCCGACAACAAGGACAAGTGCCCCAATACGCTCCCCGGAGTGGTCATCGACTCTGTCGGTTGCCCGGTGAACAAGAAGGAAGACCTTGACGAACTGAAGAAGGGAATCCGCTTCCAGACGAATTCTGCCAAGCTTACGCAGAGGAGCTTCGGAACGCTCAACGATGTCGCCCGCTTGATGAATAAGTTCCCCAGCGCAAGCCTTGAAGTGCAGGGACATACCGACAATACGGGAAAAGACGATTACAACATGGACCTCTCGCAGAGGCGCGCCCAGACGGTTGTTGACTATCTCGTGAAGAGAGGCGTCGCGGAATCTCGCCTGCGCGCTGTTGGCTATGGCAACACAAGGCCTATCGCCAGCAACAACAGCAAGGAAGGTCGCCAGATTAATCGCCGTGTAGAAATGGTCCCGATTAGCAACGAATAGGGCGGAATATCTTACCTGTAAGGATAACGTCGAAGAACAATTCCATTGTTTCTCGACGTTTTTTTTATTTTTATTTGCGTATTGCAGACAAGGATTTTTATGGCTGAAAAAGAGAATACCCCGACGATTAACTTAGCTCAACTGCAGCTTCCTACGACGCCGGATTCAATTACTTTGCTTGATGCGCTGTCCATTCTTTGGAGCCGCAAACTCTTCTTGCTGGCATGTATGATCCTTGGGGCTGTGATAGGAGTGGGCGTTGGCATGTGGATCCGCCCGCAGTTTACGAGCGATGCGCTTTTGCAGGTGAACGTCAAGGGTGGTAACAAGGCAACCAAGGCCATGGGCGAAATGGGTGCCCTTTTGGATGTGTCGAGCCCGGCAGATGCCGAGATTGAACTGATCAAGAGCCGTATGGTGCTGGACTATGTGGTTGATGCCGAGCGGTTGGCTTATAGCGCAATGCCGATCAGCAAACTGAACCGCCTTCTGCACCGCGAAGGCCGCATGGATATCGAGGAACTCCGCATTCCGGATATTGCTCGCACTGAACGATGGATTGCCGAAGTCCGCAGCCCGAATACTTATGCCGTCTACACGCCCGAAGGAAGCAAGCTGCTCGAAGGCAATGTAGGAGACCGCCTGTCTGCGCCGTATGCGGGAGACACGCTTGTGATTTGTGTTAAGCTGATGCGTGCTTCGGATGGTGAAAAGTTCGTGCTTCGCCAGACCAATCCGCTGATGGCGGTCCGAAAATTGGCAAGGTCCCTTTCTGTTTCGGAGAGAGGAAAGCAGACGGGCATTATCGGTGTGAGCCTGAGCCATCGCTATCCTGACCGTGCCGCGTCTATTTTGAATACCATCGCCAAGACATACCTGCGCCAGAATGTGGAAATGCGCAGTGCCGAGGCCCAGAAGACTCTCGAGTTCCTGGAAGCTCAACTTCCCGGTGTCAAGATGAAGCTGGACAGCGCCGAAAAGATTCTTGCCGATTACCGCTACAAGATTGGTTCTGTCGATATGACGGGTGAAACAAGGGCTCACCTTGAAAAGGAAGTGGACCTGCAACGCCAAATTCTTGAGCTGGAACAGCAGCGCCAGAGCTTGATGCGCCTGTTCAAGGAAGAACACCCGAACGTCCGTACCATCGTCAAGCAGCAGGACCGCCTGCGTGCGGAACTCTCGAAACTCAAGAAGACCGCCGAGACGATGCCTTTGACGCAGCAAGAAGTCCTTCGCCTGCAGGAAGAAGTTGCCGTCAATAATGAAGTCTACACGAACATGCTGAACAATATCCAGCAGCTGCGCGTGGTGCGTGCCGGTGAAGTCGGTAATGTCCGCATCGTCGACTATGCGCAGATTGAACCCATCCAGAGCAAACCGAAAAAATTCAACATCTTTGTTTGCTCCATTGCAGCGTGCCTTATGGTCGGAATCCTTATTGTGTTCTTGAGAAGAATCCTCAAGAATGGCGTACGCAGCAGCCTTGAGGTGGAACGCGCTACCGACCTGAGCGTACTCGCCAAGATTCCGCAATCCACTAGCCGTTTCCTCAAGGGACATGGCCATTTGAGGCATGGAACGCCTTTCGTAATCACCAAGCCCGAAGATCCCGTAAGCGAGGCCTTCCGTTCGTTGCAGACGGCAATGGAATTCTCGTTGCCGTCTTTGGAGCATAAGGTTGTCATGATTACCGGTCTTATTCCCGGCGTGGGCAAGAGCTTTGTTTCGTTGAACCTCGCTTCGCTCTTTGCTGAAAGCGGAAAGAAGGTCTTGTTGATCGATGCCGACATGCGTCTGGGTATGTTGCGCGGCAAGGGCGAATTCGGCTTGGCGGAAATTTTAGGCGGCAAGGCTTCGCTTGAAACGGCCATGGTGAAGCATCCCGTGAGCGGCCTCCATATAATTGGATCGGGCAAGGCTTTGTCGGCTGCCTGCGAATTGCTGCGTGGCGACAACATGAAAAAACTCGTTGACGAGGTTCGCGAAAAGTTCGATATGGTGTTTATCGATACGCCTCCGCTCAACCTGGTTACCGATGCGGAGCTTGTGTATCCCTTGGTCGATTTTGGCCTGTATGTGCTGCATTACGGCAAGCATAGCATTAACGAGATAAAGGAAGCCATCGAAAAGATGCGCCGCTATGCGCAGAAGCCAGGCGCGTTCGTGATGAACCACTGCGAACACGAACCGGGTCACTATGGTTACGGCTATTACCGTTATGGCTATGGCTATGGTTATTACGGTCGAGGAAAACGAGAAAAGAAAGAATAAATCTTGTTTTTCTCGAATAAAGTGAGTATTTTATAAAAAAAGGAGGGCTAAAATGTCAAAATATTTATTGGCTGTTGCTTCGTTGTCTTTTCTGTTCATGTTGGGTGCTTGTTCCGATGATAGTCATTCAACAACAAAGCCTATTGATCTGACGGCGATGAGTTCGTCGTTCACTTTAGACGACCTGGATGATCTTTTAGGAAATACTTCGTCTTCTTCTGTCGAAGGTGGAAAGACCACCCCGATGTCATCTTCTGTTCCAGGGGGAAAAACGACCTTGAGTTCCTCTTCGGCCAAGAACACGAAGGTTTCTAGTTCGTCTTCTAAAAAAGAGGGCGGCAAAACGTCCGATGAAACCAAGTCGTCTTCGTCCAAGTCCAATCCGGGCGAAACAACGACCAAGGGATTTGCAGATTGTGACTTGGTCATGGACAGCAAAGGTCTTCTGGCCTTGACTGCAGTGAACAAGAAAGCTGCCGATATCTTTGAAGCTCTGGCCGATCTTGATAAGGAAGACCTTGAAGACAGAACGACCGAATTGAAGCCCATGTACAAGCGGATTATCGACAAGTATCCGAATAGTTGCGGGGCCAAGTTGGGCTATGCCGTGACCTCTGTCGTGGACCTGGTTAACAACGAAACGCTTGGTAATCTCGCTAGCGATTACAAGCATTGGTTCAATGGTAATATTTCTTCCATCGACGATTTTGTCCAGATGGCAGAAGAAATGTCTTCCAATGAACGCACCTTTACAAAGAATACCCAGAAGGTTCTCCTTGAAGAAGTCCTTCCGACGATTGATACGGCTATTTCCTATATGCAGTATGTCCTTGCCCAGGACGATTATTTTATGCGAGTAGAAAATGTTGATTTCGTTCGTGAATTGGACAAGAGCGAATTCGGTGTGATCCTAGGTGGACTGTTTGCGACTAAGGCCGTGATCTTGGTGGCCACGTCGTTGAACTTTGAAATTGACGATAACGGCGACTACTCCTGGATGAAGGATTTGAAGCTCCTCGAAGACGTCTTCGATGAACGCGAACTGGACGAAGACCAAACGGCAGTGGTTAAGGTTCTTGAGAATCTCATCGGCGTGAACGGCACGTTTACGAAGGTTCATTCTAAGAAGAAGTTCGCTTGGATGTCTGTTCCCACGCTTCTCGATAGTGCCTTGTCCGAAGTCAAGGATGCTTTTGAATACAGCATTGCCGAGGCGTCAAAGCCGGGCTCCCAGACTAATGACCTGTACATTGTCGGCCGTGGTGCCGATGCCGATGTGAGCAAGGGCGACCTGCAGGAACTTATAGACAAGATCGATGATGCTCTTGATGGTGTCCGCGGTTCCGTGACGGTTTCCGTTAATGGCGAAGAGCTGGAATGCGTCTTCCGCAAGTTCTTTGAGCAGGGTGATGGATTCGAAGCGTTCCTTCCGTATTATTCTTTCGAGGACAAGAGCGACCTGAATACGTTCTACTTTACCGACAAGAATGGCGAAAAGACGGTCCCGGTTTCCCGCTTTATCGATAAAGATTTGGTCCTGCCCGATGATGGTCCGAACAACATAATCTTCCCGGATCCTACGTTCGGCGGAATTTTCCCGCAGTTCAAGACGCAGAAGGATCTTTGGGACTTCCTTGACGCAATCTAATTAGTCCGTGCGTCATCTTGTCTGCTCCAGCATTCTGGCATTGTTGCTTCTTTCCGTTAGCAGCAATGCCTGGACAAATCAGGGGCTCGTCCGGTGTGGCGGGCTCTTTCTTTTGGATTTGCCAGGCAAGGAAGCGAGTACGAAAGGGTGCGAAATCAATGATTCGTTAAGCGTTGACGGATGGAACTTTTATGCTGCATATGGATATGCCTCGTACGATTTCTTTCTACGGCATCGAGGAAAATCCAAGATGCATTCGTGGACATTGTCCGATAGGGGGTCGTCTTCTTTCGGCGATATTTCGGTTGTCCGTGAATATCGGCATCTAGAATTCGAGGTGGATGTTTATTCATTGCCTCTGTTTGTTTTTTCATCCCGTTGGTATACGTTGGATTCCTTGGCCTATGCCGGAGCTTCGTTTGGCAGGGGATGGCTCGAACACGACGGCTTTACTTGGGAATCGTCGTCGGGAATGGATTTCGTTCCGGTCGTTAATGGCGTCTTTACGGATCAACTGACGTTTAGGAGGCTCTATGCCGGATCCAAATTTTTCAACGGAGATTTTCGAACGGGCCTAACATATGGGAATACCGAACCCGATATGGAAAACCGTACGGGTTATGTATTCAGTGATTCGTCCCGATTTTGGGCGTGGGATGCCCGTTATCTTTTAAAAGTCGGTAAAAATAGTTTTTCGCTAATGTATAGCTACGTCAATGCCGATCTCCATTTGTTTGGATTGTTGCGCGAAGAAGACGACGGCGAAATTGACGAAAAGAGATTTGCCTACTTGCCCTTGGGTGTTGATGTAAACCTGTTCCATGCCGCTTACGGCCGTGAAGTGGGCGAGGCTTCGCTTTTTAAATTGCGTGTAGCATACATGACTGTCGATGTGAATATTCCCTGGGAATCAAGGCGCTTCTACGAGACTCTAGCTCCCAATCGCTCTGTCTCGGATGCTACGCTGCGAACGCTGTCCTTCGTCGTTTTTCAGAGGTCCTTCCGCGTCTATGGCGATGTCGATTCGTATGTCGCTGATTTCGGCGTATCTTTTTCCAGTACTTGTTCCATAGGCCGCTGGCGCCTTTCGCCTGAAGTGTCTGCCGATCTATTTTATGCGGAATCGGACATCCATGTGTATCTGCGCAAGGAAAAGTCGGGATTGTTCTACGTCAATCAATCAACGGATGAGTTCAAGTACGAAGCCAGTGTTGCTGGAACCGTAATCGCTGCAACGGGCCGTCTCGAGTCTCCGGGAAACCGTTTTTTCGCTTCGGTTGGCGTTGGGCAGCTGATTCCTTTTTCGTACGGCTATGAGAAAATAGAAGATGATGCAGAACCCGAGACTAAACCTCCGAAAAAAGGGGGAGGTGGCGGTGGTAAGCATTCATCATCCCACAAAGAAACTCCGGAGACAGAGAAAACGGAAAAAACGGAGAAGTCCGAAAAATCGGACAGCGCCTTAATGAAAAAGATGCGCTTTGTGGCGTCCCATGCGTTCAGGAACGGCTTTGCCGTATCAGCCGGTGTCGGCGTGAAGTTCTAAAAAGCAAGAAACCCCGCGTTTTTCACGCGGGGTAATTTATATGCTTGTCATTGCGATCCCCCGCAAGGGAGAGCCTGCCACGAGCCACACCTGCTCCGAGCGTAGCGTGGGAGGAAGCGTGGTGGTCGCAATCTAGTCAAACATTACTTTTTATCAGCCTGTTTCGGCATCTGCACGGAGATGTGGATGTCCTGCAGCTGCTGGAGGTCGACTTCGCTCGGGCACTGGTCCATCGGGCTCGAAGCACTGGTGTTCTTCGGGAACGCGATGAAGTCACGGATGGATTCTTCACCTTCCATGGTAGCCACGACGCGGTCGAGGCCGAAGGCGAGACCGCCGTGCGGAGGAGCGCCGTACTTGAAGGCGTCGACGAAGAAGCCGAACTTTTCCTTCACCTGTTCTTCGGAGAGACCGAGCAGGCGGAACACCTTCTCCTGGACTTCCGGGTTGTGGATACGGATAGAACCGCCACCGATTTCCACACCGTTAAGAACAAGGTCATAAGCTTCGGCGTTGCAATCCTTGAGGTTGCCGCCGAGCATCATGTCCAGGTGTTCCGGGAGCGGGTTGGTGAACGGGTGGTGCATGGCCATGTAGCGGCCTTCGGTGTCGCTGTATTCGAACATCGGGAATTCGGTAATCCACACGAACTCGCGCTTCTTCGGGTCGCGGAGGCCCTTGATACGGGCGACTTCCAGGCGGAGCTGGCCCATAGCCGTAGCAGCAACCTTTTCCGGACCGGCGATGAAGAACATCATGTCGCCGCACTTTGCACCGACGGCGTCGCGCAGTTCGTTGAGCTGTTCAGTCGTGAAGAACTTGCCGACCTGCGTTTCCACTTCGTCGTTTTCCTTGACGCGCATCCACACGAGGCCCTTGGAACCGTACTTGCCCACGTAGGCGGTGAGTTCGTCAATCTGCTTGCGGGTGAAGTCCACGCAGCCCTTGGCGGCGATACCGCGGATCTTGCCACCGGCGGCAACGCAGTTCTTGAACACGCCGAATTCGGACTTGGCACCGATTTCGGAAACATCGTGAATCTCGAGGTCGAAGCGGAGGTCCGGCTTGTCGGAACCGTACTTGAGCATGGCTTCGTGCCACTTCATGCGGCGGATCTTCTTGGGCGGTTCGAAGTCCCAGACCTTGCCGAGAACTTCGGTCACGAACTTGTCGAACATCGCCATCACGTCGTCCTGGTCCACGAAGGACATCTCGACGTCGATCTGCGTGAATTCCGGCTGACGGTCGGCGCGGAGGTCTTCGTCGCGGAAGCACTTGGCAATCTGGAAGTAGCGGTCCATGCCGGCAATCATCAAAAGCTGCTTGTACTGCTGCGGAGACTGCGGCAGGGCGTAGAACTTGCCCGGGTTCACGCGGGACGGCACCAGGTAGTCGCGGGCGCCTTCCGGAGTGGACTTGCAGAGCACCGGCGTTTCGATGTTTTCGAAACCGTTAGCGTAGAAGAAGTCGTACACGGCCTTGAGGAAGCGGCTCTTGAGCAACAGCTTCTTCTGGATCCACGGACGGCGGAGGTCGAGGTAACGGTACTGCAGGCGCAGGTCGTCGTTTTCCTTGCACTCTTCGTTCGGGTCGTTGATGGCGAGCGGGGAGGTGAGGGCCGCGTTCAGGATTTCAATCTGGTCGATCTTGACTTCGATTTCGCCCGTGGCGAGCTTTTCGTTCGTGTTGCCCTCTTCGCGGGCGTAGACCTTGCCGGTCACCGTAATCACGTATTCGTTGCGGAGCTGTTCGGCGGTCTTCATCACGTCGGCGTTGTAGTCCGGGTTGAAGACGATCTGGGTCTTGCCATACTTGTCGCGGAGGTCCACAAAAATCACACCACCATGGTCACGGCGGCGATCCACCCAACCGGCGAGTGTTACGGTCTGGCCAACATCTGCCTTGCGCAGCTGGCCGCAGTTATGAGTACGTTTCATGTTAGTATCCTTGAAGATAATTTTTCGGGGCAAAATATAGAAATTAGACGAGAGACGAGAGACGAGAGACGAGAGATTTCATTAAAAAAGGGGGGAATTTACAATGTTTTTTTATTTATATTTAAAAAAGGAAACCGAGGGATTCATGAACCTGCCGCTGAAAATACAACGCCAGATAGAGGAGTTTGCAAAAATCTGCAAACTCGAGAAGGTTGTATTGTTCGGCTCGCGGGCGAGGGGAACCAACCGCGAAAGAAGTGATATCGACCTGGCCGTCTCCGGCTGCGGAGCGGACCTCTTCGAAGAAATGCTTGAAGAACAGGCCGACACGTTGCTTACTTTCGACGTCGTGAACCTGAACGAAGTCGTGTCGGACAAGCTGAAATCCGCTATCGCTCGAGAAGGGAGACTGCTTTATGCAAAAGTTTGACAACTTTCTGAACTGCTTCCAGGTTTTGAAAAATTCAAATCGCGAATTGGCGAAGTCCGATGAAATTTACAGGACGGGCGTAATCGGTCAGTTCAGCATGACATTTGAACTCTCTTGGAAATTGTTGCAAGAGGTTATGCGTGCCCATGCTGTGAGCGAGGCGGAAAACGGTTCTCCCCGTGAAATATTGAAGGCGGGATTCAAGTTCAATTTCTTGGATGACGAATCCACTTGGCTACAAATGCTCAAGGATCGTAATTCCGCAATGCATATCTATGACGAACAGGCTTTTGTTGGCGTGTTAGACCGAGTCTACGAGAGCTATATCAAGGCGTTCGGAGATTTTGCAGAGAAGATGCGTGGCAAGGTCCTTGAACTGGAAAGTTAAGTTTCACAGATTTTGAAAGAGGGAAAAATGAAGAAGCACTTCCGTTATAGACTGTTTTTTGCCTTGGGCGCAATGCTTGCGCTTGGTTTTGTTGCCTGTGGCGACGACAGTTCAAGTGGCCCCTCTAAAAACGAGGAAACCGGCATCGAGACCGAAGTATCTTCGTCGAGCGAAAAGGACGAAGCAATCTCCAGTAGCAGCGCCAAGGACGAAAAGTCCTCAAGTTCCAAGAAGGTTGAATCGTCCAGTTCAACAGAGGCTTCTTCAAGTTCGACTAAAAACAAGGAATCCTCTAGTTCCGGTAAGGTAGAGTCTAGCAGCAGTAAGAACGAGGTGTCCTCAAGTTCCAAGAAAGTTGAATCGTCCAGTTCGAAAAAAAAAGATGATTCTTCAAGTTCAACTAAAATAGAGAGTTCCTCTAGTTCTGACAAACCCGTAGAATCTAGCAGCAGCGAAACGAAACCAGTGGAAACGTCCTCGTCGGAGAAGAGTTCGTCCAGTATGGTCCAGTCCTCATCGTCTTCGGAAACAATTTTGTCTAGTAATGCAGAAAGTAGTTCTAGCAATCTTGTCATAACACCTTGTAAAATAAATTCAGAAGATAACTGCGATTATGGAGTACTGTATGACGATCGTGATGATAAAACATATAAAACGGTAAAAATAGGCAATCAAGAGTGGATGGCTGAAAATTTGAATTTTGAATATAATGAGGGGTCAGCAAAAAGTTTTTGCTATAAAAATGATACTACAAATTGTACAACTTATGGTAGACTTTATAACTGGTCTGCAGCAATTGATTCCATTTCTTATTATAACGAATATAATAAACAATGTGGTTGGAAACAATCAAAATGTTCTATACCGACTTTATGGAAGGGAATTTGTCCCAACGGATCTCATATTCCTTCATTAGATGAATGGAAAGATTTGCTGTCTAATTTGAACAGTACCATTGCTGGGAAGGTTTTGAAAAGTTTAGAGTATTGGTCAGATGGAAAGAATGGAACGGACTTATATGGGTTTTCCGTTCTGCCCTCGGGAGAATGGGGTGGTTCTAATTATATGAATAAGGGGAAAAAATCGGTTTTTTGGATGGCTACCGATTTTAGTAAAGAAAGTGCTCATCTTATTAGTTTTTCAAATACGTCTGACAAGGTGTTGGTTATGGATGATTGGAAAACTCATGAATATTCCGTCCGTTGTATAAAGAATTAAAAAACGAGTCGCTTTGATGCCCCAAAGCCCATCCTTTTCTGGTCTGATGTTTACAAATAACAACGGCGTAGGCTCCCGACTCTATCCTAAAAGACGACATTCCAATCGACAATCTACGCTGGGCTTTACCCCGGCGTTTTTTTATCAAATGCAAAAAACGGCGTAACACGGAACGGACATAATGCCGTCCGTGCATCCGAAGTTCTTCTTTGAAATCCGGATAGACGTCTCGCAATTGAATTGCTTGCGGAAGATGCTCATGCTGGTAGATTTTGATATTTTGAAGTTTGTGCGGCTTGATCTGAATCCCGGAAACCGACAAAAGTATGGAAAAATCAAAAAATCTTGATTTTTTACCACTTTTTGTTCGTTTTTAAGGATGAAAGCCTCTCCTGCGATGATTTTGCTAGGTGCTGTCTTACAGTTCTACGTAGGAGCTGACGGACATGATGTTGAACTCGCCTGTGGTTCCGGATTTTCCTTGAATTCGGAACTTCACGGAAGCAGCCCCTTTGACGAGCTCTTCCATATGGGAGTCCATACCCCAACCTCTACTAAACTGCTTCCAGCGATAACATTCCACAGATCCTTCTGTAGACATGGGCATGGTTACAGAAGGAAAATCATAACCCATTGCAGCATCCTTTGCATCGCCGTAACTCAAATAAAGCTCAATATCAGTCGTCGAAGAATAGCCAATGCAAAGGCCTCCCCATGCTGAAACATCAGTTGTAGTTGCGGGACCAGCGGTAGGCGTTTCAGTACCGGCGATATCGAAACCAAGACCCACAAACGGTTTGTAATCCAGGGAGCCCTGGTCTAAGGTGAAAGTTCCACAAATTCCTTTGCACTCTTCAACAATAGGTGCAAAGAGATCCCAGTCATCCCAAGCCAATTCTTCAGGCCACTCAATACGTGAATTGCCGCCATCGCCATTGTCTTCATACCAGTACCAGTAGCCAGAAGTCTCGGTTCCATTATCCAGACCTGTTATAGCGCGGGAGCCGTCATCTGCTCCAACCCAGCGGAATAAAGCTCCTTCGGGAACGCGTAATACGGCGGCTCCGGCACTACTTGATGTGCTTTCGAGCGTGGAGAACGAAGGCTCTGCTGATGAAGTGGGTTCTATTGATGATGAAGAATTGCCGGCACCTGTCGAGTCGGTAGCACTGGATGTGGAATCGTCCGAGCATGCGCCCAGGAAAGTGGCAAGAATGGTCGCAGAAAACAGTGCGCCGAAGCGGGTATACAACTTCATGATAATCCTCCTACATTGTAGAACACCCCAAATATGTTTACTTTATCAGAAATATATTATATGTTGGGCAATTTAATCCCCCGAACCGACTATTTTTTTTATACCTTTTTTTTAAATTCCGCCCTTTTGGGGCAACGTAAATTCGTTTTTACGTTAAAAATCGGCATTTTGTCCCCTAAAACGACATTTTATCGTTTTTTTTGAAAAATTTGCTTTTTAATAGAACTTTTTCGAAAAATCACTTGTATATTACTAACGAAATTTTCTGGATTAGGGCCTTTAGGGGCGTTTTTTGCCATGGGTCCGTCCGGGAATCGTAATGGAGATATATATGGCAGAAGATTTGCAAGCCCTTATGCAACGCATCCAGAAGGATGCCGTAGATAAAGCAGAAAACGAGGCAGCGGCTATTATCGCTCGCGCCAAGGAAAAAGCAGCCGAAATCGTGAAGGCTGCCGAAGCCGAAGCCGCGGCAAAGCTCGAAAAGGCGGACAAGGACGCCGAAGCGTTCACCGAACGCAGCGAACGCACCCTGGAACAGTCTGCCCGCGACCTTCTCCTTTCTGTGGGCAAGAATCTTGAAAAGATGATTTTGGACCTGCTCAACCTCCAGGTGGAAAAGTCCCTCGACGAATCTACCGTGAAGGACATGCTGAAGACCCTCGCCAAGAACTATTCTTCTGACATCGAAGTGGACTTCTCCGAAGCCGATGCCAAGAAGCTTACATCCTTTGTTACGGGCGAATTTGCCAAGGAACTCGGCAAGGGCGTGAAGGTCGAAAGCGACAAGGGCGTCAAGTTCGGCTTCCGCATCAAGCTCGACGGCGGCAAGGTCACCCACGAATTTACCGAAGCTGCCATGGCCGATGCTCTCTCGGCCCTGCTCCGTCCTCAACTTTCCCGCGTTGTAAACGCCGCTGCCCAGGCCAAGTAGGTTAGCGATGAGCTCTCCTTCTTACCTGATGGCGTCTCTTCCGATGCTTGAGATGGGCGACGTTCCGCCCCTCTCCATGGAAGAGTTCCGTCACCGCTGCGTCGGTGTGCTGTCCGAGCCGGAACTTGCGGCCCTGGACGCCGTGCTCGATGACGGTGAATGCGAAGAGTGCGACGACGAGTTCGTGCGCGCCTACAAGGCCCACG
>JAEEGK010016987.1_pt1 | contig 15923 bp, 14 predicted proteins | sample 8958771 | NCBI WGS metagenome assembly JAEEGK01 (sample SAMN16246547, study PRJNA631951) | gut metagenome | biome: gut microbiome; feature: rumen; material: SC-attached | host: Bos | place: Iran: Karaj | collected 2018-10
TGGGAATCTGAGCCGGGTCAAACAACTTCATTTCCAATTGGCTTTCGTATTTCCCTTCCAGAAGGCCCGCCATATAGGTGTCCACTTCGTCCTTCTGCCTCTGCGCTTCCGTTTTTCCGCAGGCAGAGAAAAGTGCAAGTGCCAATAAGCTGATGATCCTGAGTTTCATATCGTCCGTTTTCCCCAAAAACTCCCGGAATCCGGGAATCTTGCATATCCGTTACAAAAATAAACAATTATTGATAAGGGATGAAAAGAAAAAGGGCCCTGAGCCTTTCTCCATAACGTTATTACACAATCTTGTTTTATTGACGGGAATCAGCGCTAGTCCGGTTTGCTCAAGGTGTATCTGTCCGGTGGAGTTCTACGATGCGATGTACAAGTCAGGTTTGTACATTGAAATGCGATTCCGGCCGCGGTTTTCTGCTCAAGTCTTTCGGAATCGGACGGGAATCGGCCGAATTCTTCGAGACTTGTACATCAAAACGTCACTCTGCGTAAGATTTCGTACACAAGTCAGACTTGAACGATTACCGCCTCGGAATGTTAGTGCTCGTACAGGTCCCTCGGCGGGACCTATGCAAGCGAAAACGACCGGAAATGCTTGTACAGGTCCAGGATTCGGACCTGTACAAGCACCTGTTTTCGCAGGTTCGTGGATGGAGATTGCATAATCTCCTAATTACTCTATGCGTTATATAATCAAGACCGGCAAACCCCTAGAAGAAATCAAGGGCCCACAGAAAGGGTTCCGATAAAGTGTTTTCAATCAATTACTTACATTGCAATCACCTGCATGCCCGCCACCGGCACCTGCGGAGCGAAGAGAAGGATACTTCGGTAGGGTAGAAAGGGCCCATCTGGGCACCAAAAAAGCATCGCCGAAGCGATGCTTTTTCGTGTGCCCAGAGCGGGAACAAAACCGGGTAAAACAAGAGAAATCAAAGAATGAAAAACGGCATTGTAGCAATCTCTGAGCCACTTTGCAAAGATAGGTATTTTTCTCTTGTCTGCAAATGTTTTCAAAAACAGTACACTTTTAGTACACCTAATCCGATTTCTTTTTGTATCTTTGTGATAACAAGAGATAACAAGAGAAATCAAAATGGGTAAAACAAAGAAAGCCGAGGTAAAACAAAACCCTCAACTGAAAGAGCGAGTATTGGCCGGAGGTAAAACCGCGCTCTATCTTGAATACTACTTAGGCAGACAGCAAGAGCCGCGCTTAGATGAGAATGGCGAGCCGATGTACTACCAGAGTGGCAAGATGGCCGGGAAACCGATGTACAGAGTTACTCACACCAGAAAGCAAGAGGATTTGAAATTGTATCTGGTTACTAAACCCAGGACTACCGAGGAACGCGCCAAGAACAATGAAACCAAGCAGCTTGCCGAGGCCATCAGACAGGAACGCGAGCAAGCGCGGCTAAATGATGTGATGGGTTACCGCCTTAACACCCACAAAGAGGATAATTTAATGGCTTTCTTTGACACCTATTTGGCCGATTATACCAAGCGCGACAAGAGAAATATAGCGCTCTCGATCAATCGCTTTAAGACCTTTCTGAGAGGTTACAGGCCAATGTGTGCCACCAAGAAAACCGCCAAAGAGATTGCTGAGATTAAAGAGGAATGGGCAAAGAGCCACAAAGGTATCAATGGCCACCACGCGATAAATGAGAATGAGTATTACCGCTTTACTCTCAAACCTGGCCAACTTGACAAAGCGATGGTGGAGGCTTACAAAGACTATCTGATGGCCAACAGCGAGGGCGAGGGCGCGGCTACCGCTTTTGCAAGATTCAAAAAAGTAGTAAAGTATGCTCACGATAAGGGCATTTTGAAAACCAATCCTTGTGCCGATATAGCGAGGCCCAAGATAGATGATGTGCTTACAAAAGATATTCTGACAGCCGAGGAAATAACAAAAATGATAAATACACACTATCCCGGCGAGAGTGGCGAGATTAGACACGCTTTCATTTTTAGCCTCTTTACCGGGATAAGATGGTGTGATGTGAAAGAACTTAGATACCAAAATGTGGATTACACCACTGGGAAATTAGAGTTTGACCAATTAAAAACCAAAGGACACAGCCGCCACAGCCGGGTAACAATGCCGCTGAGAGCCGACCTGTTGGAAATGATAGGAACGCCGGAGGCAAACGGCAAGACCGCCGAGGATTGTATTTTCAATCTGCCGAGCCATACAATGTGCCTCAAAGCGCTCAGGCATTGGACTGCCAGAGCCGGGATTGACAAGCATATAACTTGGCATTGTGCCAGACACAGCTTTGCCACCCAGATATTGCAAAATGGCGCTACATTGAAAGTAACCGCCGACCTCTTGGGCCACGCCAATTTCAACTATTTGCCGAGGTACACCAGAGCCATAGATGAGGCCAAAGCCGCCGCCGTTAATAGTCTGCCAACAATTAACCTGTAAACGCAATGAAAACCGATTGTTTGATGGAATTAGAGCGCTTGTATAAAGCGGTAATAGTCCAAATCCATTTTGGCGGCATAGAGTTGTCAAATCTGGTTAGTGGTATAGGCGATAAGAGTGAGTGGGATATTTACCAACATATAGATCTGCTCAACAATGAGATGTTTTGGCAACCCGGCGAGTATAGTTTACCAACTCGGTTTAGCTATGAGGTAAAAACAAATCTGATGGAGGCCACCGATAAGCGGCAAGTGATAGACACCTACCGCCGAGAGTTGGGAAAGAGGTTTATTGATGAGAATAAGGCCCAGGTGACTTATACCGCCGAGGTGGATAAGATTGGCGTTAAAGAGCCAACCAGAGGCCGTTATTTGCACCAAATGGGTATGATGTTGATGTGCTACCGAGAGGGCGTTTATTTGCCGATTCTGGGCGCTCTGGGAGAGATAGAGAAAGAGTATTTGGGCGAGCCTCAACCCGGCGAGAGTAAGCGGCCATTGATGCAGATAACACAAGAGGCCATAGATGGCCTAAAACCCTACTTTGTTTCTACTTTCAAAGGTATGGGGAACAACAACCCGGATAGATTCACTGAAAACCTAATCCCGGCGTTACAAAGGTGTAAGACCAAGAAAGAGATTGCCGCGCTCGCTCTTGCTTGTTACAATAGTGGCTCTATGATTCAAGACAGGAAACCGAGTTGGAACAAATGGCTTACTGAATTGTGTTCCCTGTTTTCAATAGACAGATTACCCTACAAGATGGGCGAGTTGCCGCCGCCAGATTATGATGTAAAATACTATTGGTTGCAACCGCCAAAATACCACCGCTAAAACCGCCATAATTCTCTTGTAAGCCTCTGATTATTAGAGGCTTTTATTGTACCCAAAAACCACCGTTTTACTTGCTCTTGTTTGGCGTTTCTACCTTTGCTTTGTCGGCTGACAATCCGGCTCTTGGCAAAGGCCACGCCAGAGCCTTGTTTAATGCCTTAACAATGAAACAATGGCAGAAACTATTACAAGAGAAAGCATTTGCACCAAGCAAGTGTTGAATTTTCAAGAGGCGATTGCTTATACAGGTTTTAGCGCCTCTTATCTCTACAAACTGACTGCCGGGCGGCAGATTCCTCACTACAAGCCGCGCGGTAAGTGTCTTTTCTTTGATCGAGCCGAGTTGGAGGCTTGGTTGATGAGCAACCGAGTGGCCACCGCCGCAGAGATTAGCGACCAGGCACAAGCCTATTGCAGAAAGGGAGGTGCAAGATGATTCTGACGGATTTCTACCGCTTTGAGAAAAAGCCGGGCGGTAAAAGTAAGTTGAGAATAGACAGCACCGCCTCCACAAAATCCTATCCTGGTTTTGAGCAACTGAGGAATAAGGCCGGAGAGCTGTTTGTGTATGTGTGCGAGAACTACACCGAGCGCGGCAAGCGCGGTAAATCCTCGTTGGCGCTGTCAAGAACTGAACATATCACGAGCCTCAACCCCGGCGAGATAGATGGTGCTTTCTGGTATGGCGATTTCAAAGGCACGGCTGATGCCTTACTGATGGTACAACAGGATTTCTCGATGACTGATGGCCGGGTAGCCGAGGGCGCTGTGGTTGAGGTCTATGTGGCGCGAGGTCTGAGCAAATGTATTCTCAATCTGTTTGCAGAGTTTACCGATGGCGCTCTCAATGATGAGATGGATGAGTTAAGACAGCGAGCGACACCTGAGCCGCCGGGTAGTCTTTATTAACCTGTAAGGGATTACCGATTTAGTAATGACACCCTATGTTTGATACCATCCATTTCAGACTGAGGCAGGATGATTTGGCGAGCCGGGTAGATTTCCTAAGAGATATACCTGGCTTGCTGACAGATGTTGCTATTACCGAGCGCGACAATGGGGAAATCTGGGCAAAGGGTAGTCTGGGAAACTTGACCATCCGGGCCAATCCCTATTCTGTGAGTGTCAGAGATGGCTCGCTCTGCAAGTGGTATCTGGGCGATAATTTCCAAGTGCTTGACCGGGCCGACACCGAGCGGGCGATAGAGGCTCTGAGCGACCATCTGCACCTACCTATGGCACGAGCGGCCATCACGAGAGTAGATGTTGCCGCCGGATTCATAGTACAATATCCTCCAAAGGTGTACTTTGACCACTTGGGCCAGATGAGGCAGACCAAGCGGCTACAACAGCCAGATGGTGTGTACTACTCCCAGACCGCCAAACAAATTGTGTTCTATGATAAAATAAGGGAGGAACGGAAACACCGCGAGCCTATACCAGAACTCTATGAGAGAAAGAATGTATTGAGATATGAGTGGCGAGCGACAAGCCGTTTACCCAGGATACTCAAAGTGCCGGAGGCTGTCAGAGCATCATTGTTGTATGACAGGCCGTTCTATAACTCGTTACTCTATCAATGGCGCGACCATTACCACCAAATCCAAAAGATAAACCAAACCAATCTCAATTTCTCTATGATTAAAAGAAAGAGCGATTTACACAAGTGGGGATTGTTGACCGGGATAGAAAGCATCGGTGGCCAACAGGAAATGCTAAGGCAGATTGCCGAGGCTCAACAGCGCGGAGAGCTGACACCTAAGCAGGCCTATGACCTTAGAGCCGCCGTGATGGATGCCTGCAAGGTTGATGGCGTTTTTACCATCAAGAGTGATGTTGTCCAAGAACTTGATGAGAAAGTGGCAGAGGCCGTGAAAATGTTTTCATAGCATTACCGATTAGGTAGCGGCAAGTGTGGGGGTATCCCCCAATTACAAAAAACTGGGCATCCATTCGAGTGTGCCCAGAATTTTTATTTTTGTAAAAATGGCCGATAACAAGCTGTCGTTATTCTTTTAGTTTTGGCTCAATGTTTGACAAATAGGTGGTGTCATCCAAAACAATATTAGTGTTTCCGCCCTTGTTCAAATAGAAAGCATTGTTGATAAACTTTTGATATGCTTGTTTCTGTTTTTCCGTTTTGATTTCTACATCAATCATAACGGTTACATACTCCGTTTCCTTGTTGGCGGTGTAATTAACCTTTTTCCACCCAACAAGGTTCTTTGCTGTGTTTTGAGCAATCATTTGACTACCCTTGTACTCGCGGAACGAGAAATTGTAGCGGACGGTAAAGAACTCATCTTTAGCCTCGTTACCTAGTTCATAACCTTTGGCCTCCATCCCAACCACAATGGTTCCATATCCGTCTGTCTGATCGACAAATGAGTAAGTGGTATCGGCGGGTTCTTCTACGATAGAATCTTCTTTTTTGCATCCCCAGGTCATTAACATCATAATAGATGCGATGAAAATGATAGTCTTTTTCATTGATTGGTATGTTTTATTTATAACAAGCGCAAGCCTACCTGTTCTTGCTAATAGAGATTTTTGCAAACCCTTGCCACGATAATAAGTTCAGCACACGCAAAGCGTGAGCATTAAAACTTATATTCCCGGTCAAAAAAATGCTAAATTCCTATTAGTAAGAGATAGAGCCTAATGCTATATGTCTATGTGCCTGTCTGTTACAAGCACACGGCAAAAGTAAGAAAGAAAAGGAAAAAATCCAAGAGAGAGGTCGAGATCGGCGTCCTAAGCCTTAATGTTTTCTCGGATATAGTATTTCTCAATCGCGCCGTCATAATGTCTTAAAAAGGCTCTAAACGGCCTTTTTGGAGGCGATGGGAATGTTGTCTGAAAAGTTACACAAATGTTGCAAATCTTTGCCAAATATGACAATCACAACTAAATGTGTTTATGTTGAGGTTGTGCCAGAGAGTATGTGGTTGGCTGTCGTGGTGTTTACACAAATTGTTACTACTTGAGTAGTAACAACCAAGAGAAAAGGACACCGCCGACACATCTAAAACTATGCAGATTTGTTGAACAGAAAAACCGCCGGAGATAGTGTTCAGACAGAGAATAATAAGATTTATAGAAGTTGACAAATTAGTTGCCATATCTCCTCATTTTCTCCATCTGATGGGCCAGGGCGTTGAGGGGTACTAATGGCCACGCCGGGCAAGAAAAATGGACCAGAAATGAGGCGTTTTGTTATATAGTACACTTTTAGTACACTTGTTAAAAAGTTAAAACCCTCAAAATCAAACGATTAAGAGGGTTTTTAAGTGCCCAGAGCGGGGCTCGAACCCGCACGTCTTTAAGGGACACTGGATTTTGAGTCCAGCGCGTCTACCAATTCCGCCATCCGGGCAGGGGGATGGTCTCGGGAGAGACGGATTGCAAATTTACCTCAAAATCGGAGAAAAGCAAAATTTTTGGAGTATCTTTGTAATCTTATGGAGAAAGAGATAGCCATCACCATCGACGGAAAGGTGGCCGGCCAGGTGGTCGGCTGTGACCGGTTTGCCGGCATCGCACCTTTCGTCACGGAAGAGCCTGAGGTGTTCGTCGTTTATGACGAGAATGCCTCCTGGGTTGCTTCCGAGGTGATTGCGGCCGTGCCTGGCGTGCGCGGAAGCATTGCGCTGGATGCGACGGAGGAGGACAAGTCCATGGACACGGTGCTTCTCATCGTGCGTTCGCTGCTGGAAGCCGGCGCTTCCCGGAAGGCGCTTCTCATCGCCGTCGGCGGGGGGATTACCACCGACCTGGCGGGCTTTGCCGCTTCCATCTACAAGCGCGGAATCCGCTATGCCAATGTTCCGACCACCCTGCTGGCCCAGGTCGATGCGGCCGTGGGCGGCAAGACGGGGGTCAATTTCGACGATTATAAGAACATGCTGGGCGTCATCGTCCAGCCGGTGTTCACTTTCATCTGCGCCGATGCCCTCCGCACGCTCCCGCGCCGGGATTTCCTGTCCGGGGCGGCGGAGCTGCTGAAGACCTTCATCATCGAAAACGAAGATGACCACTATGGCCGGGCAGTCCGTTGGCTCACTTCCGGAGGTTCCGATGCGGAACTGCAGGAACTCGTATTGGCTGCTGCGGCAGTCAAGGCAGGCGTGGTGTCGCGCGATCCGTTTGAGGCCGGCGAGCGCCGAAAATTGAACTTCGGCCATACTTTCGCCCATGCCATCGAGCATGAAGCCCGTCTGCGCGGGGATGACATCACGCATGGCGAGGCCGTGTCGATGGGCATGGTCCTCGCTGCCCGGCTGTCCGATGCGCTGGGTGGTGTGTCGACCTGCCTGGAGCGACTCCTGACGGAAGACTTCACCGCCGCCGGCCTGCCCGTGCAGTGCCCCTATCCGGTGGAAAGTCTCGCCGAAGCCATGGACAAGGACAAGAAAGCGGAGGGCACCCTCGTGCACTTCGTCCTGGCCGAACGCATCGGCTCGGTCATCATCCGCGACCTGCCCGTTGCGCTGGCGCTCAACGCGTTGACTACCAGCTAGAAAGATGGGTGCGCCCTGTGACGGAAATCACAGGGCAAAACTAGAAAAGTGTTAATAGACAGGCGGTTAGACGCCAAGACAAGATGATCTGTACATCCATACAAGGCAAGACGCTGGAGGAGATTCTCGCGATTCTGGAGGACGGGGCGGTCGAAATGGCCGAGATCCGGCTGGATCTGTGCGACCTGGACGAGGAGGAGATCGAGACGCTGTTCACGCAGTCCGATGTGCCGCTGATCGCGACGTGCCGGATCGCCAGCCTGGCGAAGCGCGTGCAGGCCGATGGCGATCTGCTGGACGATGCCGGCAAAGTGCTGTCGGAGCAGGGGCTTTATTTGTCCCAGCCGCGCAAGGGCCGTAATCCGGCCGAGGAACTCGCAGAAAACCAGTTGCTGAAAGCTATAGAAGCCGGAGCCAAATACGTGGACCTGGAAGTGGAGGCCCCGCCGATGATGGGCCGCAAGATCCGTCAGGCCTGCCAGGAATACGGCACGATGCTCATCCGTTCGTTCCACGATTTCGAGGGAACGCCACCGGAGGCCACGCTGCTGTCCACGCTGGACAAAGGCCGTCGCTTCGGTGGGGAAGTGGTCAAAATCGTGACCACGGCTACTTGCAAGGCCGATGCGGACCGTGTAATGGCTCTCTACCGCGAGGCGGAGCCCGGTACGCTCGTAGCGTTCTGCATGGGCTCGGAAGGTCGGGAATCCCGACTGGAAGCGCTCCGGCAGGGGGCGCCCTTTACCTACGCCTGCCTGACCCCCGAAGAGGCCACTGCGCCGGGTCAATGGACCACGGACGAAATGAATGACGCCGTTTACGGCGACTTCCGCTTCGTCGGGACGGACGATACGCTCCCGATGCCGGCGTCGAAGAGTTTCGCCCAGCGGGCGATTATCGCCGCTGCGCTTGCCCAGGGTACGTCGCACCTCTCGGGTTATTCGCCCTGCGGGGACAACGAATCGGCCCTTGCCGCCGCCCGGAAACTGGGCGCACGGGTGAACGTGAACGGCTCAGAACTGGAAATCACGGGTATCGGCGCTTTTGAGAACTGCCTGACTATCCATGAAATGCACGTGGGCGAATCCGGATTCCTGACCCGGATGCTCATTCCGGTGCTCTCCGTCATCGCTGACGGTCCGGTCTATGTAACCGGCGAAAAGACGCTTCTCGGCCGTCCGCTGGCCGGGGCGCACGACATCATGGCCTCGTTCGGCGTTCGTCTCCTCCCGGAGACTGTTCCGCCTGAAGGTCGCAAGGGCGACTGCTTCGTGCCGCTGACGGTGCGGGGACCGCTTGTCCCGGGCCGGGCCGACGTATCCGGCAAGGGCGGTTCGCAGCTTATCTCCGGCCTGCTGGCGGCCCTGCCGCTCGCCGGAAACCGGTCGACAGTGTATGTCCACGACCCCCGCAGCATCCCCTACATGTTCATCACGGTCGATGTGCTCCGCAAGTTCGGTATCGAAATCGGCTCCGAAATGGAAGGGGGCGATGATTTCCTGCAGACGCAGGACTGGTCCCTGTGCACCGGTGTGACCTTCAAGATGCGCGGGCATCAGCATTACCGTGCGGCGGACTTCCGCATCGAAGGCGACTGGTCCAGTGCCGCGAACTTCCTCGTGGCGGGCGCCGTCTTCGGCGACGTGGAAGTGGAAGGGCTGGACACCCAGTCCCTCCAGGCTGACATCTCTATCATGGACATTCTGATGGATGCCGGTGCGAGCATGTCCCAGCTGGAAGGTGACACTCCTTCGACCGGGCCCATCCATGTCACCCGTGCGCCGCTCTGCGCCTTCGAGACGGACTTGAACAACTGCCCGGACCTTTTCCCGATCGTGGCCGTGCTGGCGGCCTTCTGCCCGGGACAGAGCCGCATCCGCGGTGTGCAGCGTCTCCTGCACAAGGAAACGGACCGCGCCGCCGCCATCGTGGACATGCTCACGCAAATGGGCGTTCCCGTTCAGGTCAATGAGGACGAAATGACCGTCGAAGGCATGTCCCTGACGCAGCGCATCCTGACCGGAAACCTGCTGAAAGGCGGCCGATATACATCCCACGGCGACCACCGCATGGTGATGGCCCTTCGTGTGGCTTCCCTCGGTGCCGACAGCCCCATGGACATTGACGACACCGCCTGCGTAGCGAAATCCTTCCCGGGCTTCCCGGATATGTTTGACAAGTTATGAATACATTCGGAACGATATTCAGGGTAAGCATCTTCGGCGAATCGCACGGAGAGGAGATCGGCGTGGTCATCGACGGCGTGGAACCGGGCGTCGCGCTTTGCGAGCAGGACTTCGCGGCTGACATCTCCCGTCGCCGGAGCGGGGCGAAAGGAACGACGCCCCGCGTTGAGGCGGACGAACCGCATATCCTCAGCGGCGTGTTCGAAGGCCATACGACCGGCGCTCCGCTTACCATTGTCTTCAAGAACACGAATACGCGCAGCCAGGATTACAGTCGCCTGAAAGACGTGCCGCGTCCCGGTCATGCGGATTTCACGGCCAATGTCAAGTACGGCGGCTTCCAGGACCCGCGTGGCGGCGGCCATTTTTCCGGCCGCCTGACGCTGCCCGTCGTCGCCGCCGGCGTCGTCGCGAAGAAAATCCTGGCGGAAACCATTGAAGAGGAGACCGACGGACATGTGAGATTCCGCTGCGAAGCCCGCCTGACGGAAGTCGGCGGAATTACCGATTCAAAGGACTGGGAGGAAGTTTTGGAACAGGCCCAAATAGAAGGCGATTCCCTGGGAGGCATCGTTGAATGCATCGTGGACGGTCTTCCTGCCGGCCTCGGCGAACCCTTTTGGGACAGCGTCGAGTCGAAATTGGCACATGCGTTATTCGCCATTCCGGGGGTCCGCGGCGTGGAATTCGGTGACGGTTTCACCGCCGCACAGATGAAGGGCTCGGAGCATAACGACTGCTTCACGCCCGACGGCATCGATGGTCACGAAGGCCTCGTCACCCCGGCGACAAACCATGCCGGCGGCGTGAACGGCGGCATCACCAACGGCAATCCGCTGGTGTTCCGCGTCGCGTTCAAGCCCACCTCCAGCATCGCCAAGGTGCAGCGGACCTTTGACTTCGAGAAGGGGGAAATGACCACCCTGCAGGTCCCCGGCCGCCACGACACCTGCTTCGCCCTCCGCACCCCCGTCATCGTGGAGGCCATGGCCGCCATCGTGCTGGCTGACCTTATCGACCTGGCATAAGCGAGTTTTTACCTCACGGTTGGCGCAACGATTTCACGACCACGTCATAGTACTTGGCAGAACAAGTATATTCCTCACCACGATAAGTATATGTGAATACTGCGGTGGGTGAATGGATGCCCGTCGCCGGAACGTCGATGCTCCATTTGGCGGAGATTCCGGATTCAAGATCGTTGTCAATGGACAGGATGTCAGAACTTTCTCCACTTTCTCCGTCGAACAATTGGAGGGTCTTGACACGGATGGAATCGGTTGTCATGTTGGTGACGCCGAAAGAGAGATAGCCCCCGGGTTGGATGAAACCGTCCACAACGGAGAATGCTCCGCCGAAGTAATCGGCGAATACGCCGTCGGGAGAATCTGTCATGACGTAAACCAAACAGGAGGCGGATTGATTTCCGCATTGTGCCGTTATAGTCGCGATTCCGATGCCGACAGCCGTGATTCTTCCTTCGTCGACGGTGACAATCGCCGAATCCGAAGAATACCAGTCGATGTGTTTGTCAGTAGCGTCTTCCGGGAGAACGGACACCGTCAGTTGAGCGGTTTCTCCCAGTTTCAAATTCAAATCCGTCGGAGTCAGCGTGACCGAAGTCACGGGAATGGTGACGGTAACTTCGCAAGTGGCGGAAAGACCTCCTGCGGAAGCCGTAATGGTGGCATTTCCGCTATTGACTGCCGTAACTGTTCCGTTTTGGTCGATGGTGGCTACGGCGGGATTGTCACTGCTCCACTTGACGGTTTTGTCTGTGGCATCCCTCGGAGAGACCGTTGCTTTCAATGTCTCGGAAGCTCCTTTTGCCAGAGAGAGACTCGTCTTGTCCAGAACGATGGCGGAGACGGGAATAATGATACAAACAACGGTACAGGATGCGGAAAGGCCTCCTGCGGAAGCGGTGATCTTCGTCCTGCCTTCACCGACTGCGGTTACTTTTCCTTCCTGGTCGACGGTGGCCACGGCAGGGTCTTCACTGCTCCATTGGACATTTTTGTCCATGGCATCATCCGGAGAGACGGTCGCCGTCAATATCACAAAACCGCCTTTTTCCAAAGTTATAAGGTTTATATTGAGGCTGATGGATGTCACGGGCACGTTGACATTGACGGAGCAGGTGGCCGAAACACTACCCGCGGTCGCCTTGATTACCGCATCGCCGCCGCCGACGGCGGTAACCGTACCGTCCTGGTCGACCGTGGCGACAGACGTGTTGGAACTCGTCCATTGAACCGTCTTGTCGGTGGCATTGTCCGGCTGGACGGATGCTTTCAGGGTGCGGCTGTCACCTTTGTTCAGCTGAAGGGATGTTTCTGACAGGCTGACACCCGTGACGGCGATTGTCTTTGCAAGTACGATGACTTTGCAGGTCGCTTTCTTTTTTCCGTCTTCCGTTGTCGCAGTGATGGTGCCGTGGCCCAATGCTTTTTTGCCGTTAATCGTGGTCGTGGGCGAACCGGCCGGGAAAGATGTCGTTATTTTACCGTTGGAAACCTGGATGTTCGGACTGCTGGAGGACCATCTTACTTGTTTGTTTGTCGCGTCACTGGGAGAAATGGTGGCCGTAATGGTGGCACTTTCCCCTTCAACAAGATCGATGGCGGTCGGATCGAGGGTAATCCCGGTGACGGAAATCGTGCCCGGTTGCTTTTCACAGGCCAAAAAAAGCGTCAATGACGCCAAAACGCTCAAAAGGAATCCTTTTTTCATCATGTAACGGTCGGGGTCTTTTCGTTCGTTAAAACATAGGGCCATTCACCAAAAAACCATTATCTTTGTGGTCCTGCTGCAAAGGTAGCATTTTTATGGACAATAGCGACAAGATCATACAGGATTTCACTTCCGGGGAATACAAGGAAGGGTTCGTGACGGACGTGGAACAGGAGTTTGTTCCGAAGGGCCTGAACGAAGATATTATCCGGACGATTTCCCGGCTCAAGGAGGAACCGGAGTGGCTCCTTGAGTTCCGCCTGGACGCTTTCCGGAAATGGCAGGCGATGGAAATGCCCCGCTGGCCGCATCTGGACCTGCCGGAAATCGACTTCCAGGACATCATCTATTACGCCGCCCCGAAGAAGGACAAGGACCGTCCCAAGGAGATCGACCCGAAGCTGGCCGAGACCTTCGAGAAGCTGGGCATTCCGCTCAAGGAGCGGGACGTTCTGGCCGGTGTGGTTGCGGTCGATGCCGTATTTGATTCGGTATCCGTCACGACGACCTTCCGGAAGACGCTGGCTGAGAAGGGCATCATCTTCTGCTCTTTCTCAGAGGCGGTGAAGGAGCATCCTGACCTGGTGCGGAAGTATCTCGCCACCGTGGTCCCGTCCGGCGACAACTATTTCGCGGCCCTGAACAGCGCCGTGTTCTCCGACGGTTCGTTCTGCTACATCCCCAAGGGGGTGCGCTGCCCGATGGACCTCAGCAGTTATTTCCGGATCAATGCCCGCGGTACGGGCCAGTTCGAGCGCACGCTTATTGTGGCCGATGAAGGCTCCTACGTAAGCTACATGGAAGGCTGTACCGCACCGATGCGCGACGAGCAGCAACTCCATGCCGCCGTTGTGGAAATCATCGTGGAGAAGGATGCCGACGTCAAATACTCCACCGTTCAGAACTGGTATCCCGGTGACGCCGAAGGTAAAGGCGGCATCCTGAACCTTGTGACCAAGCGCGGCATCTGCAAGGGCAGCGGCGCGCATCTTTCCTGGACGCAGGTGGAAACCGGCTCCGCCATCACCTGGAAGTACCCGTCAACCATCCTGAAGGGCGATAACACGGCATCCGAGTTCTACTCCGTCGCGGTCACGAACAACTACCAGCAGGCCGACACAGGTACGAAGATGGTCCATATCGGCCGGAACACCAAGAGCCGGATCGTCTCGAAGGGCATCTCTGCCGGCCGCAGCCAGAACAGTTACCGCGGCCTGGTGCGGATGAATGCCGGGGCGCAGAATGCCCGGAATTACTCGCAGTGCGACAGCCTCCTCATCGGCTCCAAGTGCGGGGCCCATACCTTCCCGGTCATCCGTTCCGACAACCCGACGGCGGTCGTCGAGCATGAGGCCACGACCTCGAAGATCAGCGAGGACCAGCTGTTCTACTGCAACCAGCGGGGCATCGGCCCCGAAGAGGCCGTGGGCCTGATTGTCAACGGGTACGCCCGGGAAGTCCTCTCCCGTCTTCCGATGGAATTCGCGGTGGAGGCGCAGAAACTTCTGCAAGTGTCACTTGAAGGATCGGTAGGATGATGGACTGGATCAATATCGTTTTATTCGAACTCGGCGGAAAGCCGGTGCTGCTCGTGGACCTGATCAGCTCCCTGCTGGGACTGACCTGCGTGTTCCTCGCCGGCCGGAACTCGAAATACAATTTCTGGGTGGGCTATCTGTACACGGCCGCCCTTTTCTTCCTGTTCTGGAACAGGAACCTGTACGCGAACCTGCTGCTGCAGCCCATCTCCCTGGCCATCAATGTGCTGGGGCATTGGCGCTGGACGCATCCGAAGGAGTCGGAGCGCTCGTCCGAGGATGCGAGCAAGTTGAAGGTGTCCATGCTTACCTGGCCGTCCCGCGCCTTCGTCGTGGGCGCCATCCTGGTCATCGCCTTCGGCTGGGGCTGGGCGATGGATTCGCTTTTCCCGAATGACCCGCATCCCTATCTGGACTGCTGCGTGACGGTGCTCATCCTAACGGCACAGCTCCTGTCGGCCCTGAAGAAGTGGGACTGCTGGATTGCCTGGCTGCTGGTGAACGTCACCCAGATCATCCTCCACATCAGTGTGGGGAATGTGTTCATGCCCATCGTGTGCGCCCTGTACCTGGTGAACGGTCTGTGGTCGCTGTATTCCTGGATGAAACTGTACAAGAAAAATGGATAAGCTGCTTGAAATAAAGAACCTGCACGCCCGGATCGGCGACAAGGAGATCCTGAAGGGCATCGACCTTACCCTCGGAAGGGGCGAGATCCATGCCGTCATGGGCCCGAACGGGGCGGGAAAATCCACCCTGAACGCGGTCCTCACCGGCCGCCCGGACTATGAGGTGACGGAAGGAAGCATCGTCTATGACGGAAAGGATTTGCTGTCGATGGCGCCGGAAGAGCGCAGCTGGGCGGGCATTTTCCTGAGCTTCCAGTATCCCGTGGAGATTCCCGGCGTAACGATCACCGCTTTCATGAAAGCCGCCATCCAGGCGCGACGGAAGGCACTGGGTCTGCCCGAGATGAAGACTCCGGAGTTCCTGAAACTCCTCAAGGAGAAGATGGCTTTCGTACAAATGAAACCCGAATTTGCCAGACGCGAGGTCAATGTAGGTTTCTCCGGCGGTGAAAAGAAGCGTAACGAGATTTTCCAGATGGCGATGCTGGATCCGACCCTGTCCATCCTGGACGAGACGGATTCCGGCCTGGATGTGGATGCCTTGAAGATCGTGGCGGACGGGGTCAACGCCCTACGCTCGCCGGAGAAATCGTCCATCATCATCACGCATTACCAGAAACTTCTCGAATACGTGCAGCCCGACGTGGTGCACGTGCTCAAGGACGGCCGCATCGTCCACACGGGCGGTCGTGAGGTGATCGACGCCATCGAAAAAGGCGGTTTTGACCAGTTTTAGCGATGGGTTACGGGAATTATATAGATCCTTTCGTCGCGCTTCGCGCTCCTCAGGATGACAAGCCTGCCATTCCGAGCAAAGCCCATTCTGTCATTCCGAGCGAAGCGAAGGAATCTTATGTCGTCGGGGCGGGGGAGAAGCTCGAACTGACATTCGTCGTGCTGCCAGGGGAGTCCCGGGATATCGACGTGGCCATCGACCTGGTAGGCGAGGGGGCGGAAGTGGACTTGAAGGGACTGTACCTGTGCGGAGGCGACGAGCGGGTGAATTTCCGGGTCCTGATGCACCACAGGGCGGGCGGC
>JAEEGK010016988.1_pt1 | contig 15923 bp, 9 predicted proteins | sample 8958771 | NCBI WGS metagenome assembly JAEEGK01 (sample SAMN16246547, study PRJNA631951) | gut metagenome | biome: gut microbiome; feature: rumen; material: SC-attached | host: Bos | place: Iran: Karaj | collected 2018-10
CGTGGCGGAAGTTTCGCCAAATGGCTCCCGGAGAGGTGGGTGAGTGGCTGAAACCACCGGTTTGCTAAACCGACGTACGGGTCATTCCGTACCACGAGTTCGAATCTCGTCCTCTCCGCTGAAATGCCTTACAGAGCACTCTGTAAGGCATTTTTAGTAAAAAGTATCCCAAAAAATATCCCAAAAACGCGAAAATGGCCCAATAAAAAGTCACTCGCAGGTCGACGCCTTTCGGCGCAGGATGGAGTGACCGAGGTTATAGAGATTTCACCTCTTTCAAGAGAGATTGTTCTCGTTCTTTTCGCTCCTTTTTCTCTTGGCGATACTCTTCCCGCGCTTTTTTTCTTTCCTCCTGGGCCACGCGATAGTTCTCCCCATTCCGGACGATTTCGGCGGCTACCCGGTCAATGGTCTCATCAAGTTTGGCCTTCTTCAGCTGGCACTCCCAGACGATGATGACGCCCCAACCTTTGGCCTCTAACTTCCGCCAGACCGCCTGATCCCGTTCCTGGTTCCGGGCAACCTTGGCTACCCAAAACTCCTTGTTGGTTTCCGGGACCGTATAATACTTACAATCCTTGTGGCCATGCCAAAAACAACCATGCACGAAGATGGACGTCCGATATTTGGGCAGCACTATATCCGGCCGCCCAGGTAGGCGTTTGTAGTTTACTCGGTAACGGAATCCTTGGTGCCACAGGGCATGACGCAGAATCAACTCTGGCCCGGTGTTTCGTGCCCTATTATGAGACATGCATTTAAAAGTCCGTTCGGAAGTCATATAACGCATCGGAATACAAATCAAAGATATAAACAATTCAATGAAAACCATTAACTTTGAGAGTTATTCCATGAATTAGTCGTTAACACTACTAGTACGTATGCCAATTAAGAATCACTCCATTAGAGATTTGAATTCTATTCGCAAATTGGACGGTTCTCTTTTAAATGGAGAGCGGGATATGTATATGCGAATTGTTCGGGACTGTGAGAATAGCCCTATAACATGGCATATGTTCTATGATTTAAGTTTAAATTTCAATGGGAACAATCGTCAGTCCATTCAGATTGACTTCCTCCTATTATCCGTTAAAGGAGCTATCGTTGTCGAGGTTAAAGGGGGAATTATAAGTATTCATGATGGCGATTATTGCTATGAGCATCTGGGGATAACCCAAAAAATGAAACAGTCCCCGTTTAAACAGGCGGAAAAATACAAATGGGCTCTTGTTAATCACCACATTCTGAACCTAAATGAGATTTACATTGACACCGTCTGCGCTTTTCCTCATACTCATCTTAATAATACAACACTCGTTGAAGAACTAGATGAGGGCTACAAATTGTGGACATTAGACAATCATTCCTCTAGTTCCGAATCCTTCGCAGATTTCTGCCTCTCTGTTTTGGAGTATGACAAGCAGGGGTTAACACACCCTATTCCTGATTTGACGGAGAGTCAACTTGACAAATTGATTGCTCGACTTGCTCCGACCATCTTCTGTTCTAGCAATTATTCGGAGTCTAGCGTTAAGGAGATTCTTGATTGGCTGAAAATAAGCAATCTCGACACTCTAAGTAGCCTGTCAAAGAACAACAGAATCTTTATTGAAGGCGGTCCTGGAACAGGTAAAACAACCATTGCAAAAGGCTATATCAAGCTTTTTTCTCAACAGAGGGGCCTATACCTCTGCTGGAATAAACTTCTCCAGTCTAAAATACAGTATCTACTTAAAGAAGAAGGGCTGTCATCTTGTGACGTGATGCAATTTGGCTCTTTTCTAATGAGGCTAACAGGTGGTAAAATATCCTATCTTGATATTGAAGGTAACAGTGATTTGTTGGTGGAAAAAGTTAGACGTTACTTCAAAGAAGAAACTCCTGACATTTCATTTGGCGGATATAACTACATCATTGTTGATGAGATACATGACATCCTCGACAAAGGTATTATTGAGGTTCTTGACAACCTTTCTTCTTCCACGAAAAATGGATTATCAAAGGGTCGTTATTTGGTGTTTTTCGACAACGAGCAAGGATATAACAGCGAAGCAAGGGAATTGGAAAATCTAGCGGTTTTCGTATCCGAACACGCCGCGATCTATTGCTTGCTGGATAATAAGAGAGTTCGCACTAACTTAGAGATAGTCCAGGTTGCAGAACGTGTAAAAGATCTGCCCTCTTATGCAGAATTGGCACCTATCTTGGACGAGATTGGGCATAAAACGGATTATCCCATTTCCATTCTTTCTTTTAGAGAGCCGAAGGAAATGCTTAAGTTCATCAAACAACGTTCTGAGGAGTTGCATGAAAAAAAGGATTGTGCCAACTATACTTTACTGGCTCACTCTAGTCTAAAACACGTTGCTGGCATTGGGAAAAAGGACATTTACCAGATTATCTCAGAGCTTAAATATGTTTCTGAACTAACCACAGAAAACATAAACACGGAATGGGAAGAGAATCTTCAGTTCACGTCTATTCTTTCATACAAAGGCCTTGAGAACCATCACATTATTTTGGCCTTAAAAAAGGAAGATTATCTCAAATGCTTTGAATTATATATTGGGATGTCTCGTGCCATAGTGTCTCTTGAACTACTTATCCTGGAATAGTATGACCGAGAGTTTCAAACAAGTTCTTCGGAATGAATCCAGTCTTTGTCAGGCCATTATTACAGTAATGACCCATGACATGAGTAAAGAGGAGCTAAGCGTTCTATCTTTGTACCGTCCATTCCTCTCCCTTGTTGACAATTATATTTCTTTTTATCAAAAAAAGCCTCAATCATCCGCACGAGTTCCAGTTTTCTATATGCTCGGGGCCAATGATGAGATGAGAAGTCTTTTGGCTAAATATCTTACTGTTCGTCTGGGGATTTTCAATGAGAAGACAATTCAAGCCATTCATAAAGAGTTGGTATATAATAAAGCTCACGGAAGAAAAATCCCTAACTCTTGGGAAAAAGAATATAAGACATACAGTAGGAAAGTCCATTATGATGGAAAGACTTACTGTTTTGGAGATGCCTTGGCAAAGTTCAAATCGAAAATTGATTCATTCTCTTCAGGGCTTCTGGATATGGATCGTTCCGAGTATAATCTCCTTATATGTAAGGACCAGGAGGTATGTGATAGTCGATATAGCCTGTTGGTTGATTTCTTCGAGCAGACTTTCAAGAGGGAAAAAACATTATATGTGAATCCCGATTTAGATGCAACTGCGATAAAAGATAAGGCCAAAGCTTATTTCAAAGATAACCGGGAAACGGTTTCCGGAAATGCGTACATGATTTACTATAACTCCAACAGGTTTAAGTCATTCAGTAAAGGACGCATTGAACAAATATCCCAGTTGGGTTTTGATGTCAAGAACCTTTTTGTATTTGTCCTTGTAGATCACAACTATACTGTTGGAAAGATTCTCTCAGACAAGACAAGATTGGAAAGGGTTTTTAATGTTGGCAGGAATTATAATGATTTCTTCTGCCTCCAGTATGATGAAGTCTTAGAGCTGAATCCACATGCCCAGAAATCCAACTTTAAGAGATATTATAGCCAAGCAAAAGACAATGACGACATTATAAGAAGTGAGATAGCTTTAATGTTAGACGGGGTTCGCTTCCCTACTAGTAAACGGAACATTCTATCTTTGTGTGCTGGCCCATCATCAAAGAATGCTTTCTTCGATTATTTAACTGAAGAAGACCCAGAGTATCAGAGACCCGAACATCCCGTTGTCTTTAATTACATTCAATCTCAATGGAATACAGAATTTTTGGGGCAGATTCTGTATTTTATAAACCACCATACTAAAGCTTTCGCAATGGTGGTGGACGGTTATACACCGGAAGCAATAAAGAAAGATATTCGCGCTGTGTTCTCGGGTTACGACATTAATTTTTACAAAGTCGGGGACTTGAAGAACGCCAAAGGCGGCAATCTGATTCCTGAAAGGTATATCGTGGTGATGCGGTTTATGCGTTACTATAAAGAGGCTGCTATTTATCCCAACTCCTATGATCCTTATATCCTTAGGCCAGACCAACAGCTGTTGGAAATAATCAATATTCCAATCTTTCAAAACAAGCTTGACGTAAGTAACTATGAACTCAATGCGACTTACAATAAGCTCCTTGGAACAGATTATCGGAAAGATATCTTAGGCTGGAGGGCTGTTTCTAAGAATCGTCCCGTTGGTGACGGTGACACCGGTTTCTATATGGAATATGATTCCGGCGATTATACATATAGCCAGAATAAACTATCCATAGTAACCGTTGATGGGAAAAAACGTACAGTCCCCGAATCCGAACTACTGATTGTTGAAGAAGATGGCCATATTGAATTGGCCAGGGCTTCTGACCTAATGGAGGAGTTTGATGGGAAGAGCATCCAGCTGGCAAGTGATTTAGAAGACTATCTCACGCCATTCATTGAACGGTCAGTGAGCAAGGATTCCGACCTGGAGATTGAGATTAGACGACAGTTTATTTCTGAGATTGGAGAGTGTGCAATTAAATCAAAAGAAGAGCTCTGGAGGCTACTGCTTGAATGGAAAGTATTACAGTTTGGCGAGGAGAAGGTTTATGAAGACGTTATTGTGCAGGCCGGGATATCTCTCAAGATGAACGCGTTCAAGAATTGGTATGATTTTGATTACCAGATGATTCTTCCGAGAGACCGTCAAAGTATGGATTCGGTCCTTAAGTATCTTGGATTTGAGGTCTACGGCACGTACTATATCATCATGAGACGTAAGAAAATCCGTCAAAAGAATAAAACCCGGAATCAGAATAGCTTACTCGATGAGCTACTAAGCGAAGTATTCAAATATGCAGAGGGAGAAACCACTTACAAAGAAATGGAACACAGCATCCCTGATTCTATGGACTTGATTGGGATTGACTCTGAGGAGTATTTGAGGTTGATACAAGACGATATCCTCTCTAAAATAAACCTTAAAGAAATAAAACTTATCAAACGCTATGGCGAGTAACCAATATATCCAAGAAAAACGAGATTCGCTTCTTAGTTTTGTCCATGAGCAATTAATCGGACCCGGTGTTTGCCGCAACCGCTTTGGGATAAAAGATGATTCTATTACAGGAGAAGTTATAAACTCCTCTCCTGGATCCGTGTATTGTTCCGCTATTATATTTCCCGAGAAGAAGGATAATGGAAATGAAGAATCAAGTACTGGAGATAAACGATTGAGCACCACCGGTATTGATGATGACAGTATCGGTGATGATAGCGATAATGCTCTTTCAACAAGTGACCAGCAAAGCGAAAACAATAATGATGATGATTCTCTTGAAGAGAATGAGTCATTACAGATTAATCAGAGATATCCTCAGAACTTCGGCATATCTGTTTGTTTTGATAAATCCGAAATCAGATCTTCTGATTTTCACCTTCGTATATCCGGACGTTATTACAGGAAGCTAAGAGTTAAGGATGCCGGAAAACTATTTGTTGCTATTGACCCAGAAGACAAAGAAGGCGTCTCTGCTATTGCTAAGACAGACATACATCAAGGTGAATTCTCTAGCAAGATGACAGATTATTTCATCTTAGAAGATGATAAGCTGTTTTTGGTAACCAGTTCGGGAAATCGTCATAATGAGATAAAAAAGAGCCTAGACGCCATTGATCAAATAGAGTGTGAACGTTTCTCAAAACAGGAACAATTAGAGCGTCCTGTTTTTTCAGAGATTCGTGGTTTCAAGTATCTGACCACATATAAAGAACGTCTATTTGAAAGACTTAAAAGCACAAAAACCCCGGAGGTTGAAGTTTCTCAGATTAAAGACATTATCGAAAAGATTGAAAAGAGAGAGGCAGAGCTATCATACTTCAGGGAACTTATGGCCATTCTCGATTCCAGGGATTATGGCTTCTGGTATGCTGAAGATTTCTGTAAGGACGTTGACTTATCAGGGATAGATTTCTCGCTATCTAATCAAGAGAAGAAAGCTATTCTCTATAAAGAGAATCCCACAATTAGCCAGGTCGTGAAATATGAGTTTGAAGAAAGCGCCGAAGACGACACTGACGAAGGGGATGGACCCCAAAAGAAGAGAACGACTGTTACGCATCAGGCATCTCTATCTCTCTGTTTCCAGGTAACAAAGGATACCAGGAACGAATCGAACGATAAAACGTATCTCAAGATTCAATTAATTAACACCTCGGATTCTTTTGAAGAGACTCAAACACGCCTATATTCAATAGTAACAGATGGTGTAAATAAACGTTCTTTCTTTGGGGTAAAGACTGAGATTGAAAGTGCATGCTTATCACCCTACCGGCCCGCAAATAGTTTTGAGGATGCGGACGATGAATCGGAAAAACTCAAATACATTTATCGCAGCGTCGAAGATTATGGGGTTGGTCATTTTTGTTCCGTTAATTGGGCAAAAACAAAAGGTTCTGTGTCTGTCTGGTCTGAATTCCTTCCCGAGTATAATATTGCTGATGTTGATACGTCGCCGAAGCTCCTCAAATTCAAGAATGGGGAAAAAGTTGTCGAAAATGCACTTTCTGATACAACAGCTCTACAGATTAAATGGCTATCCACTCTCAACAGACAAACAACAACGACAGAAATCGTTTCTGCGCTAAAATCATTCGTAAATACTTATAAGAGCTGGATAGACAACACATTAAACGATTCTTCATTCCCAAAATACGCCAAGGATATCCAAAAGGGTTGTCTTTTGGATTATCATCGCATAATAGCCAATATTGATATGCTTTCTGATGAACGTAATATGTCTGTATTCAGGCTGATGAATACGGCGATGTTCATCCAAATGTGGCATTCACAAAAGGCCAACCGAGATTATATCCGCGAAGAATTAGAAGACACCTCTGAGGCTTTCTATGCGGACCAAAGTGATGACATTTTTAATATAGGCCAGCCTGCTGCATGGCGTCCATTCCAGCTAGCCTTCATATTACTTAATCTTGATGGTATTATTCAGCGGAAAGATGATACTGCATGGAAGGCTAGGAATGATTTAGTGGACCTTGTATGGTTCCCCACCGGAGGCGGTAAGACTGAATCGTATTTGGGGATTATTGCCCTTGCGATTCTATATCGCAGAATGACAAACACAAAGAAAAAGGCCGGAGGAGGAGGAACAACTGCGATAATGCGTTACACCCTGCGCTTATTGGCCACTCAACAATTCCAAAGAGCCACAAGACTAATTTTCGCATTAGAGCAAATACGCAAATGGGGCAGCTACAAACTTGGCAAAGAAGAGATTTCTATTGGATTGTTTGTCGGGAATGACGCTCTTCCGAATAGACTTTCCGGTAATGATGGGCTTCGAGAAGAAGCTTCAAAATGGCAGGAAGGAAGAGACTCGAAGATTCCGCTTGGGAACTGCCCTTGGTGCGGAAAAGAGTTGGCATGGAATGATTCAGACGGTGTGTTTTACTGCAAAAACGCTAGTTGTGCTTTTGGCGACAAACTACCGGTGTTGTTGTGTGACGAGTTAATCTATAAATATCCTCCGACCCTCTTGTTTGGGACCGTCGATAAGTTTGCTATGATTGCCCACAATGTCGATTCCCCCAAAGATAAGGATTCCAGACGGTTATTTAATTCTCCTGATGGCTTGACCCCGGATCTGATTATTCAGGACGAATTGCATCTATTACAAGGAACACTCGGCTCTGCTGTCGGTTTGTTTGAATGCGCCATCGACTTCCTTTGCACACGAAAGGCGGTCAATTCGGCAGGGCAAGCCATTAGCATTAGACCTAAAGTCATCTCGTCTACAGCAACTACAAGGAATACCTCTTTGCAGATTAAAGCCCTTTATGATCGGGCTGTCAATATCTTTCCCAAGAATGGAATCAATTATGATGACTCATTTTTTGCTTTCTATAAAAGAAGGATTGTTGACAATCAGGAGGAATTCATTTCCAAGAGGAAATATGTGGGAATCCTTCCAACTGGCAGAACAGCGATGTTCGTACAAGTCAGACTGGCTGCTTGCTGTTTTGTTCATCGTGCCATCTTTGAACTTGAGCATATAAACCTTCTAAATAACAGCGAGTTTGTTAAAGCTGCCGATTATTATTTTTCCCTTATTTCTTATTTCAATAGCCTCAAAGAAGTTGGCACAACGGATGTCCAGTTCTATACGGAGTTCACTAAATACGCAAGGCGCTTATTCCGCAGAGTATTACGTCCCGGAAAGATGCTTCAGTGCTTCTACTCTTTCGACGGTTCCATGCATGAATCTGAGTTGACCGGCCGCCTTACTGGACCTGAAGTAGTGAAGACTCTTGAAATGGTTCAAACTAATTGGTCTCCGATAAAGCGTTTGCCGTATAATGAGGATGGAGAACGCCGTCCCATCTTGACGCCTCCCGACTTTATTCTTGCCACTAATATGATTTCTGTCGGAATTGATGTGTCAAGATTTAATCTTATGATTATCAACTCTATGCCCAGAAATAAGGCAGAGTATATTCAAGCATCCTCCCGCGTTGCACGCGATGATTTGGGTATTGTCTTCACTCTTCATAATCCATTTAGGGCAAGAGACCTTTCACATTTTGAACGTTTTAGAGAGTTCCATGAGAAACTCTACTATTATGTGGAGCCCATCTCAATTACTCCTTTCTCATCTAAGGCCATAGAACGCTATATGCCGCTTCTCTTGGGCACAATTACACGCCATACAGTTCCAGAATTGTCCGGTAATCAGGATGCCAGTAATTTGACAGATGAACAAGTCAAGAGAATCTCATTGTTGTTGGAGAATTATTTCCGAGAAAGGTTGTCGCGTAATAGCCTTGAAAAAGATTCGCAATTAAGGGAAGTATTTACAGAGGAATCCTTGGTCAATATTCAAACCTTTATTGCCGAAGCCTTCAAAGAATGGAAAGAAAAACGGCCGTCGAAGTATTCATATGCGAAGGATGCCTTATACATCTCCACCGACTCATATGATGAGGATAAAGAAAACACTCATTGGGTTGTCCCCAAGAGCGTACGCACAGTGCCAGCAGGATCAGTTATTAAAGTGAACAACGAAATATGAACATACATTCTTCCAGAGCGCTTAATCATAGCGTAGATCAATACAAACTCTTGTCTTCAAATGCGGGAGTAGGAGCCGTTATCAATACACGGCTTGGTTTTTCCGTTATGCCTCTTTCGATCGAAAACTGGAAGTTTATCCAACGTGTTGAAAAAAGGCTCCTTCAAAATCCCAATCTTACCGCAGAAGAGATTGAAGAGAAGGCCGCAGTTGAAGTAATTGAGGATGAGAGGTTTCTTCAGTATCTCAAAAGAGATGAAGGCCTTCCAAATTTGAGTTGTTTGGTTGCCATCCCTCATATGCAAATTAATGAGAGGTTTAACACAGTTGACGTTAAAAACAATCCTCTTTTCAAGAAATATTTAGAGCCGAATGACTATTCTCCGAGCAACTGTGAAGACTGGTTTGTTGTTCCAGGTATTGTATTTCCTCGGTGGATGGTTAGTCAAAAAACCAATTTCCTTCATTCTTACGATTATTGGAAAGAACAATGGAAGAATAGATTTAGACGACTTAATACATTTGCTCCTCCCAGAGACGCATCCAGCCCGACCGGACGAACGTATATTTCGGACGGCGAAGAAAGAAAAGAGTATGCTCTTTTAACACAAATGCCATTTGTGTTAATTTGCCCCAATGGCCACGTTTCCGATGTCCCTTGGGATAAGTTCTTTAGTGCACGACTCAAAGATGGACTCGCCGTTTTCAAGCGTGGCTACAATTTATTCGGTTTTTCTGATTGTGACTGTGAGAAAGGCGGAAAACATGAAATCTTCTATTCTGAAAACAAGAATCATTCGGAAGGGTTTGGCGTTTTGAAATGCGATAAATGTAAGGAAGTCGTTTCCCTGGAAGGTATTATGAACCTGAGGCCAAAATGCTCGAGGGAGAAACCATGGCTTGGAAAGGAAACCGGAGGTTTTGAAAAAGATAAAGAGTGTAAGGTTAGGGGTAAAAACGAAGATGAGACAATGAGGGTTGCCCTTGTTACCAGTAATAGTGTTTATTATGCTGAAGCATTCAGTAGCTTATACATACCTAAGGCAAGTCTATCGTTTAGTTCCCAGTTTAAGCTATCAGAGACAGAACAGAAAGCATATGAATGGCTTAGTAACAATGCTTATAAAGACTATGTTGAAGGAAATCCAGGAAAATCGAGAATAGATTATTGGGAAGAATCTTACCATAATGATGGGGACTTTGTTGATGAATTAGAGTTAACAGCGGACATCCAGCTTTCTGAAGATGAGGCCCAAAATGTAAAAAAGCAGTTCTTGCAAGATGATAAAGCGAATGGTAACGATAATGGTGACAAAGTAGAAGAGTATCGTTTTCAAGAGTATGCTGCATTTACAAAACAAGGGTCATTAACTCACCCTAAGCTATGTTTCCACAATATCGAGATGCCCGAAGCTCTTTCGCCTTTCTTTTCTCAGATTAGCCAAGTTGAAACTTTGTGTGTAACAAAGGCACAGACCAATTTTTACCGCGTGTCTATCCAGCAACCGGTAAAGACTGATAACGGAATTAAATACCCGGAAGGATGTAAGATTTATGGCTCTAATCCTTTTAAGGTTCGAGTTCTTCCCGCCAACCAGGTATATGGAGAAGGCCTATTTTTTGAGTTGAATAAAGATTGTCTCGATACCTGGTACCAGAATAATTCTGAAAAATATAAAAACAGAGACTCAAAGTTTGGTGGTCAAGTAAGCATGGTATTAGACACATATGGCGCTCCCGCTTTCTATGTTCTTCATACGCTGGCTCATTTGATTATTAAGGAATTGGAATTTTCTTGTGGTTATCCGTCTGCAAGTCTGACAGAGCGTATTTATTATTCCAGTCGCATGTGTGGTATTCTCATTTTTACAACTGATGGTGCGGAAGGCGGAATGGGAGGATTAGTATGGCAAGGGCAACCAAAACTCATCGAGCGTATGATTAAAAAGGCTCTAACTCGAGCTCTCAACTGCTCTTCAGACCCTGTATGTTGGGAGCACGATGAAACTCTTAATTATGCTGCGTGTTTCTCTTGTTGTATGATTTCTGAAACGTCTTGCGAGTATAGAAATATGGGGCTTGATCGCAGAGCGCTTGTAGATTCGGATTTTGGTTTCTTCAAAGAGTTACTTTAGGGATGGTCTTCAATTACGACAAGACTGATAAATGGTCCATTTTGGAGTATAGCAAACTACTCCTAGGCAAAACATTAGAACAGGCAATTGCTCCGGATGTAATTGAAGACCGGAAAGGTAAAGGACGACTTGGCCAGTTGGTCGAGGAGTACTTTTTCGGCTATGATGTTAATTCTAATCCAGATGCTGATTTCTCCGAGGCTGGCCTTGAGTTGAAAGTTACGCCTCTCAAGGAACTTAAAAACAAGGTCTTGGCCATCAAGGAACGACTGGTTTGCACAATGATTGACTACGATGTCGATCAAGGCAAGTCTTTCGAGGAATCACACGTCTATCTCAAATGCGCCTACATGCTGATTCTATTCTACCTCCATGAGGCAGATATCCCTGTTCATCAGCTACTATTCATCTATGCCGTCCTGTGGCAGATTCCTGAGAAGGATTTACTTATCATGAAGCAGGATTATGAGAAGATTATAGCCAAGATTCGCGCTGGTAAGGCCCATGAGCTTTCCGAGGGAGACACAACATATCTAGGCGCCTGCCGGAAGGGACAGAAAGGAGATGCAGACGTTTCTTACAAGCTTCCCGACGGAACACGCGCAGCGATTCCTGCGCCCAAACGGGCATTTTCCCTTAAGACGCAGTATATGCGCACCATCTTGGACTTCGCAAAGCAGACTGGTGGTCAAGGAACCTTTAATACGTCGGCCCTTGTACACGGATATGGGCCTCACCTAATCGAGGAATCCGAACTAAGGGAGAAGAGTTTTGAAGACATCCTCCTGGATCGATTCAAACCCTACTACGGTATGTCTTATGACGAATTGGTCCAGATACTTCGCGCCCCTACTACCGGAGCCAAAAGCAAATACTTCCTTGTGGCCAATGAAATTCTTACAGAAAGCCATACTAGAGGCGATGATGTTACCAAAGCAGACGAATTTGTCAAATCCGGCATCGTAATCAAGACCATCCGCCTCAAAAAGAATGGCCGCCCCGCGGAAGCTATGTCTTTCGAGAATATCAACTACTTCGACATTCTTCAGGAGGACGAATGGTTTGAATCCCGGTTGTATGACATCTTTACCGGACGTTTCCTTTTCATTGTCTTCAAGGAAGATGATAGTGGGATAGTCCGGCTGGAGAAAGCCTTCTTCTGGACAATGCCTGTCCAGGACTTAGATGATGCGGCTGAATACTGGCTCAATATCAAGGATGCTGTGAAAGCCAATCATATTGCTCCTGATTACTTCTATCGAGAGAGTGAGCACAAGAAATTCCATGTCCGCCCGAAAGGCAGGAATGCTGCTGACGTCACAGCAAACCCCAACGGAGGCACGGCCAAGAAATACTGCTATTGGTTCAATCACGATTACATCAAAGCAATCGTTGAAAATTCAGATTAGAAAAATGCGGGGCTTAACACCTCGCATTCTCTTCCTTATTTCAGTCGGGCTTCCAGTTCCTTGCCTACCCGGGTGATAATCCCGCAAACCAACGCATTTCCCATCAGGAAGGCTCTCTTGCCGTTGTCTACGCCTTCCAACTTGGTATGGTCTGACGGGAACATGTTCAAACGCTCTAGCTCCACTGGGACCAACCTACGCAGCCGACCTGTTTGATCCTGTATGACGTGGCGGCAGCGATCCGGGCTCTTTCCTCCTTCCGAAGTAATGATGGTTCTTGAAGGCTTATCTATCGAATCAGGGAACTCCATACCTCCCTCTGTGTAGAAATATTGGCCACCATCCTTCCTGGTTCGAAGCTCCCTTTTCGTCCCCTTATAATACTTCCAGCGTTCAATTTGGGCTTCGGGCACATAGAACTCTTCTGGAACCTCTTTCGGAGTTACCATGATATCCCTGATTGTCATCGGCTTATCGTCACAAACAGGAATAGTTGACGCAGAGTATGCAATGCCGTCGACCATAACGCCGCTATTTTCAAACGGACGATCTGTGTTTGAGCTATTAAAGGAATCTGTGATATCCAGCAAGCGGTCTTTCTTTTTCTCTGAAAGCTTTATTCTCCGCAAGACGGGCAGCTGGTCCTCAACGATTACCGGGAATGCCTTGGCAAAGACGCCGGAACGGAATACCCAATCATCCGGCTTCGTGAAATCCTTACCGATTGCTCCGTCTTTCTTATATCCAACGATATATGTGCGACGACGCTTCTGGGGCATGGCATACTCGGCGGCATTGATAATCCGCCATTCCACAATGTATCCAAGTTCGTTAAGACATTCTAAAATGATGGCAAAGTCACGGCCTCGCTGCTTTGCAGGAGAAATAAGCAAGCGATCCACATTCTCCAGAAAAACTATCGAAGGACGATTCTCACCCTTCTCCTTGAGAATACGATAAATGGACCACCAAAGGACACCTTTCTTTCCCTCAATACCTTTGGAATTGCTGAGTGTTGTGGCTACAGAATAATCTTGACACGGGAATCCCCCCACAAGCATGTCGTGGTCAGGAATATCTTCTGTCTTCACCTGGTTTATGTCATCATTGACAACACTACCAGCACCGAAATTCTTCTCATAGACCATGGCGGCATGTTGAACCTTCGTGGCGGGTTCCCATTGGTTCGCCCAAATGGTCTTAAAGAAATCTGCGTCGGCCCTATCAAGACCAACTCGGAAACCTCCAACACCCGCAAATAGTTCTATGACTCGTACTTCGTCCATGCTTATATTCGGTCATCAAAGGTACTCAGATTTTCCTTGGGATCCAAATTTCTAAGCAAAAAAAAGCATGTGTAAGCATTTGTCCTCAAGAAAACTCTCTCTCAAGCCAATCTTTTAGCGCTTCAACGGAACGAATCTCAAATCTGTCAAAGATAAGGTCAATAATTGTTCGTCCTGTTATAAGAACTATCGGGTGGCCATCGTCAAGGAGCTCTTGATATGCCTGCTGATGGACATATGAAGTAGTCACCATGATGCCAAATTGCCTATCTTTTATGCGGGAAATAAGGCGGGCGGTATCTTTTACTCCAACTGCTGTGGTAAAAGGACTATAGCACTTCGCCTGGAGATAGAAATCTACAAGAACACTATGGGTTCCTGTCCCGAACACTCGATAAGTGCCGATTCCATCTATCCCGCCATCTTTGAAAGGACGTGTGACATCGACAGAAACAACATTCTCATCTAACTGTTCTACAATTGAACAGGCAAACTGCTCAAAACTATAACCCCTGTCCTTTTCGATGAAATAGTCATGAAGAGACTGAAGCATCGTAACTCTTTCAGTCTCATTAACATCCGGGAGTTGTTCGTCCTTACTCTTGACATATGTTTCCCTAAAGGCCGTAAGAGATAAATATTTCTTTCTGTCAATATACTTCTTCCATTCTGATGGCGCATATTGACTATCATATGCCTTCCCTGCTTCAATATCGGTAAGCCACGCTAAGCTAATGCCAGATTCGTCTTTTTCGGCTTCGCATCCTTTAGCCGTATCTAGGATTGTGAAGAATGATTTATAATTTAGGAAACGGTCTCCATTCCGATCTGATCCCCATACGGCCGTAAGCCAATCTTTCTGAGGTTTGCCTTGGATGCCTGGCACAGCAAGTCCCAAAAACTTAATATCTCGGCCGTGAACTTTTTTGAAAACAAAAATAGGCGGAACCTTCTTTCTTACATCCGGATTATCCGAACACGCGTAATCAAAAACGTGTTTCAAGATAAGATTCCCGTTAAGCTTCGTGTCATGTAAATCTTTCCCAGGTGTTTTTTGATCTCCATAGTAAAGAAAGATTCCCAAAGAAGAATCGAGATCATCTCTCCAATACACGTCCTCTCCACTTGTGAAAAGTGCAACTAGTTGGGGGCTCTCAGTTTTACCTTTGAATCTAAAACCGCCCTGATTACCAACGCTGAGTAATTTGGACAACACCTCGCCGCCAAGGTTTTTGGCGTTTGGATTTGATTTATAGATGGCATCTATATACAAATGCCAGTTGGGCCTCTGGTCGGCCGTAATCTTCTCAAAGACGTTGTATTCTTGCATTTAGGGACTTGCTTCCCTCAAAGGTAATACTTTTTTCTCTGCAGACCAGGGCGTTTCCATGATAATTGATGGGACACCTATGTAAACTACGTCTTCACAGAGTAATATCTTCCAGATACGCCTGATTATTAATTGAATCACCCGTCGGGTCGTCGTTTCCAAACGCGGTCCGGCGGGGACTTTCCTTATGTATTACCCATGCTTTAAGGACGGCGCGGCAAATTGTCTCGTCGTCCATGCCTTCGTCAAAGAGATTACCGACGAGGTCTATGATATGCTGCGGCAGCTGCATTCCGCTCATTTTGAAAGACAAAGGTAAGGCATGCCTGCAAGAATCTGAAATCCTTGCAAGTCTTGCAGGCTATGCCAGCATGGTCACGAGATCCCTCGACACGGCGATTCTGTAGACACCGTCCCTTCCCCTAACGATAGCGTACTGGTCTGCAGCGAGCCTACCAACCTTGTCGACCAGTTTCCTCTTGATCCTGGAGACGTTTGTCTGAAGGGTCGCCCTGTCGTCGTCGCAAAGTGCATCCACGGCGGCCTCGATCTGGTCGGGATCGTCATAAACGGTCTGCTTCCGGTAGATCTCGCAGAGTTCGTCGTAGTACTTCCAGATATCTTCGGCTGCTATGCCGTCGACATATCTTAGAAGCAAGGTATAAAGGGTTCTTTCCACCGGATTCAGATAGATCT
>JAEEGK010016992.1_pt1 | contig 15921 bp, 13 predicted proteins | sample 8958771 | NCBI WGS metagenome assembly JAEEGK01 (sample SAMN16246547, study PRJNA631951) | gut metagenome | biome: gut microbiome; feature: rumen; material: SC-attached | host: Bos | place: Iran: Karaj | collected 2018-10
CATCGGCAGTAACGTAAAGGAAAGGAACAGGTTAAGCATAAGCGTGAGAGCTGCGAAGAGGCCCATTTGGCGGTATGCAACGATGCCTGTCGCCATCAATACGAGAAATGACGCGGCAGATGTGATGACGCTGAGGGCGAGCGGGAGGTGGATGCCGGCCAAACGGCGGATGCGCATGCGTCCCGCATAAGCTGTGTAGATATGGATGCCTTGATCGACTGCCAGTCCCGCGATACCACCGCAAATTCCTAATACAAAGAGACATAGACTGTGGAAGCAGAGGGCGAGAATGCCTGTGACGATGATGGAGGCGATGATGGGCACGAGAGGAATGACGATAATGCCCAGAAAATCAAATGATTGTGACGACTGGCGTTCCGTGAAGAAGAACCATGCTGTCACCAAAGCGATCAAGGCGATGATGGAGACGAGCGAGACGGTGAGAATATCCCGCTTGACGGCGCGTTCGTTTTCCAGATTGTGTTTCAAGGGAGAGACGATGGTCGCCGTGACATCTGGAAGATGTTGGTGGACAATGTATTCGATGATTACGAAAAGCACGGCGATGTCGCCCGATGAAGGCGCTTCGGGAAAATCAGCGTTGATGAGAATCAGAACGCGCTGCGCGTCTACATCCGTCAAGAATGGATATTGCGACGAAGCGTTGTAGCCGCCGAGGCTACGGAAACGTTCGAGCAAACGGTAGTATGGAAGGCGGAAGCCAAATGGATCGGCCCGTTGGTCTGCAATGGGCGTACCTGGCAAGGCGAGCGCCTTTCGAATGGTCATAACGGCTTCCGCCGGCGAGGCGTTGTCAAGAATGGAAGCGTCTGCAATCAAAGGAAGTGCGGCGATGAGCGATGCCATAACATCCGTGTTTTCTGGCATAAAGCGGAAATCAACGGATTCGATATGACGCTGTTTTCGAAGAGCTTCAACCAATTCGTCTAATTTGGGTAGAAGTGGTGGCGCACCATTGGGAATACCTGTATCTAATTCCAATTGAATGGATTGCGTGAGGCGACTTGACTGCATGACGCGATACATGTTGCCAGATATGGAATTATTCGGAAACATGTACGCTAAATCATTGGTGTAGTTTCCTTTGATTGCCGCCCCAATCGCCGCGCAGAGAAGCAGGGCAACGGCGATCCACAGTTGCCTGCGATGTCTGAGTGCGAAGATGAGAAGACGGACGGCCATGGTTGGTGATTGGAAGGGGCCCGCTCCTGCGGGACCGGTGGTTGTGGTTATGGAATTTGGAAGGTTTTTTCTGGAATCGTCTGGTTGTTGATGACGTTTTCGAATTCAAGGGTGATCAAATCGTCGGTTTTCTCTTTGAAGACGACGTTTTCGACGGCATCGTACTTTGCATTGAAATGGATGGTGATTTCCTTAAAGAACATCTGGATAGCGGTGGCCAGCGGCGTCAATTTGATGGTATGATCATCGACGATTTCGATGGTGAAATCTTGCTTCAACGCGAGCAAATCGCCGTTCATCCATTGCGATTGAAGCTTGAAAATCAACTGGATCCACGGATATTTGTCCGCCACGAGAGAGGTCGTTTTTTTCGTTTCGCCATCCCAGAATTTCATGCCCTGCGATGTGATGAGACAGATGGAATGGAGCGGTTTCGTCGTGATCCAGACGAGACGGCTGCCTGCTTCCTGCGCGAATTCGCCGTTGATGACCATGTCGAAATCAAGATCGTTCAGATGGCGCGTTTGGGTAAAATCCGCCTGAACCGACTTGTTTTGCGCAAGCGGTTTGAGCTTTTCAGCGAATTCCTCCAATGTGGGTGCACCGATGGCGGGAGTGATTAACAAGAATGCTAAGATGATGATTATAAAAGACATATGCTGATTTCTCCTTTTGCGCAGAGCGTGTTGTTGGCGGTATGGATATCGAATGTGATGACTACCCAATTTTCGACGGGAAATTCTTCCTTCAGATTGATAATGATTTCATCGTTGACATGGATGTCATGGAAGAACTGGATGTCCCGCGCGAGAGCCAGAAAGCCTTGGGCGACAACGCCTTTGTTACGGCATGTATTGATGGCGGCGTTGGCTTGCCCGACGAGTTCTGGAATGACTGTGCGATCAAGAATGCCGTTGACGTTCAGAAAACGGTTTTCCGGACGGATATGCGCCATGGCGCGACCGTTTGGCTTGATTTCCAGGATGGAATCAATCATGGCCATCGGTGGCTTGTGTGGCAGAAATTGTGCGGCTGGAATCGGAACGTTATCCATAGGGACTATCGTAAATCATAGAATCGGAGGGGCTTGCGCGTCGAGCCGAAGACCTTTTTGTGGGCTTCCTGCGGCGTGACGGTGTGCAGCCTGACATTGACACGCGTTTTGGCGATGAGTTTCTCACGGATGTGATTGGACTCCATGTCGCCTTCCTTGAAGGAGATATAGAGGTCGATTTCATCGGAAAGGCCCGTGCCGGAGACTTCCATGTAGAAGTTATCGACGGCATCGATTTGTTCGAGAACGTTGAAGAAACTGGCGGGATAGAGCGTTGTGCCTTTCACCTTCAGCATCTGAGACTTACGTGCGAAAATCGGGCCGAGGCGCGGCGTGTGGCGGCCGCATGGGCATGGTTCGGGGAGGATGAAGCTCAAGTCGCCTGTCTTGAAGCGGATGAGCGGCATACCTTGGACTTGCAACGGCGTGACGACGACTTCTCCGACTTCGCCAGGCGGAAGCGGATTTCCTTCTTCATCAACGATTTCCACAAGTCCGAGATCCGCCGGCGGATGGCCGCCGCGGCGTTCCTTGCATTCATTGAAGCTCGTGACCATTTCGGAGGAAGCGTAGGTGGAATAGACGCAGCCCGGCCAGAATTGCTCCAATTTCTGTGCGAGCGGCGTCCGTTGCATCTCCTTGGTGTACAACGGTTCACCGATGCAGAGGATATGCTTGATGCCAGACAGATCGATGGCATTGTCCGTCAAAAATTGTCCGAGTTTTGCAAGAAACGACGGAACACCGACGATGGCTGTGACTTTATTGTTCTGAATGATGTCCGCATGACTTTCCAACGTGTTGAGTCCGTTGCGGATAACGGCTCCGCCGAGCAGGACGACACCAGTGGAATAGGCGAGCCCCGCGATGAAACAGCGGTCGAGGGTGCAGGTGATGAGGGCGGTGTCTTCCGCGTTCATGCCGGTGGATTTGAAGCCAACGGCGTCGTTGTAACCGAGGCGATGGACGTCATTGAACGTATAGACGATCTTGCACGGACGGCCCGTCGTGCCGCTGGTGAAAACAATGTCGGAGATATCGCGTTGCGGGACGGCGATGAAATCTTCGTTGCGCTCATGGACGTCATGCTTGGATGTCAGCGGGAGATCTTTCAGATCGTCAAGCGTCAACGGGCGGTTCGGCAGATGGGCCAGTTTTTCACGGTAAAACGGCGAATGGAGCTTGCAATGCTGCACATGCTCGTTGAGAAGGCGTTCCTGCTCGCGACGGATGACTTCCGGCGGCTGGAAGGAAAGTTCATAATCCAAATTGAATGTTGACATGGTAGTGTGGTTGTGGGCGGTTCAACGGCTGTCCAGTTCCGCGTCCAGCCGTTGGTTTTCCTGCTGGATCATGTCATGGACTCTTTTCTTAAATACGAAGGCGGAAGGGAAGTTTCGGAACGTCTCCGGCATGATTGGCGGAAGTCGTTTCACGATGATTCCCTTGGACTTGTGAAAATGGAAGCTGCGATCTGGAAAGCGTTCGTTTCCAGCGATGCAGCATGGATAGACGGGTATGCCGAGCTCCATGGCGAGCCGGAAGACTCCACTGTGGAAACTGTTCATATTGCGCGATCCAGAGCGTGTGCCCTCTGGAAAGGCGATGATATTTACATTGTTGTCAATCAAGCTCTTAAAGAGTTTTGGATACTCCTCCAAGGGAGTTTTCGTGGAATCTAGATAGCCTGCCAGGCGTGCGTTGTAGCCAAAGAATGGGAGTTTCATCGGCCAGCCGTTGACGATTTGGATGGCTTCGACGCCGAAGAGCGCCATGAGAAAGGCATCCGTTCCTGCACGGTGGTTGCAAACGTAAATGCCTGGTGGAGTGTTTGTTCCGGCTTCGTCTCTATACTCGATGCGGATGAATGGACGTAGGCCGAGATGGATAACAGCGCGTCCAAAATTCAATATGAAAAACGAACGCATGTAGTGTTCCCGCAACATCTTGGGAAAAAGCAAGATGCATAGGTAGGGAATCAGAACGACCGCGCTGTACAGGGCGATGCTGACTGCCATCGAGATGAAGACGAGAATCGTAAGCACGATTGGATGGGAGGTGGTTGGGAATTACTTCTCAAGCTTTTCGAGGACTTCTGGATGCTCGGCGATGATTTTTTCGACGAGATCATAGACGTCTTGGAGCGTTTTGATCTGGAGCAGATCCTTATTGTCGCGGAGCTGGATTTGGAAGGTATGCTGAATGCCTGTGATCAAATCCACGATATCCAGACTGTCGAGTTCAAGGTCTTCGAAGATTTTCTTTTCGGGCGTCAAATCCTGCGGATCGAGTTCGAATTTGTCAACGAAAATCTTGTTGATTAGCGGTATGATTTTGTCTCGGTTCATGTGCTATTGTACTGGTAATTAGATATTACGGATGATCAAGGCGGCGTTGACGCCGCCGAAGGCGATGCAGTTTTTGAGGACGGTGCGGACTGGCTTTTTGACTGGCTCGGTCGGCAGATTGAGCATGGCGCATTCTTCCGACGGTGTCTGGAGATTGGCGTTGGGCAGGATGATTCCGTTTTTCATCATTTCGATGATGACGGCGGTTTCAAGGGCTCCCGATGCGCCGAGCGTGTGGCCGAGCTGCCCTTTCAGGCTGGAGACGGGAACGTCTCCGCCGAAGACGTTGGCGATGGCGATGGCCTCTTCGCGGTCGCCCGCAACCGTACTGGTCGCATGGGCGGAAACGTAGTCGATATCCTGTGGCTTCAGCCCCGCATCGTCCAAAGCGAGCCGCATGCAACGTTCGATGGAGGCGTGGTCCGATTGACTGATTTGCGCTCCCGTGCAATTGGTAGCGTAACCGATGATTTCCGCAAGTGGCTTCGCACCACGCGCTTCTGCATGTTCCATCGTTTCGAGGAAAAGCATGCCTGCGCCATCGCCACAGACGAGACCGCAACGGTTCGCATCAAACGGTCGCGAAAGTTGCTGGATGGGAATACCAGGCTCTTCGGCAAGAGCGTGGAGGAGGCGGAAGAATTCGATGACGACGGGAACCGTTTCATCGCTGCCGCCTGCGATGAAAGCGTCCTGCTTGCCGAGCAGGAGCTGCTCATAGGCGAGGCCGATGGATTGCAATGATGATGCGCAGGCCGAGCAGGGAGCTAGCTGTATTCCGTTGATGCCGAAGTAGTTGGCGATATTGAACGCAGACGAATGCGAAACGATTCGGAAAAAATGGCAGGATGACAGATCGTAGAAGACCTTGTTGACGAGGGCGGCCACCGCTTCATAAGTCTCAGAGGATGAGCCTAATGTGGAGCTGGCGATGCAACCCGTCCGCCCGCTGGACAAAAGTTCAGGGGAGGCGGCAGCTTCCTGCAGGGCGTTTTTGGCGGCAAGCGTTGCGTAAAGTGCGGCGGGTCCCATGGAACGGCGATGATGACGGCTGATGGATTTGGCGACTTCCTGCGGCAGTTCGACGGCGGATGCGATGACCTCTTTGGTGGTCTGCATCTTTTCGATCCAGTCCGGCCGTTCCTTCACGGCGGATTTGCCGTCAAGAAGCGATTGGAAGAGCTCCTGACGGCTGTATCCCAAGGCGCTGGTCACGCCAGCGCCTGTTATGACGATACGTCGTTTCATGTTGAATTAGTTGACCTTGAGAGTACCTTTTCCGACAAGCTTCAGGATGAGGGCCTGATGTTCAGGATACCACTCGAAGGGAATCGCTTCGCTGTTCCATGTGACTTTTATTGGTTTCTGCGGGATGCCGGAAACGAGCACTTCCGTCTTGTCTTTCGGCCACAGCTGCAAATCCGCGCTGAAGTTGGCAGCGTCTCCTTTGATGTGGCTTGCGGTTCCAAGCAGATGGATGAGGCTGCCTGTGCAGATTGGGAACTTGCCGAACATGTTGCCGCGATTGTAGGCTTCAGCGAGACCGTTCTGAACGGTGCCCGGATTGATGGCGGGGCCGTCGCTCTGTTGCGCGTTGAGGAGGAAGTAGTCGGGCAGAAGTCCTTGGCGTTCTTTGTCATCCAGCTGGAAGCTTTCCTGTAGACCCGTGATGGTGATACCCGTGGCGACTTTTTGCCAGTAATTACGTTCGTTCTTGTCTTTCAACAAGTTGCTGTAGAACAGGAGGCTGTTGCGATAGACGAGGCCGCACCACTGGACGGGCTGTCCAATCCAATAGGGGGCCTGCCAGTTGGTGGCGCCCATGACGGCGATCGTGGCGTAGCGGCCGATGGGGCCGTAGTCTTGGGTGGGATCGACCAGATAGATGAAGAGGAGACCCGTCGTCGCCCAGTAGTCGGCTTCTTCGAGATAACGTTCGTCACCGCTGATGGCGTAGGCGGCCGCTGCAAGGTCGAGCATGTATGCGGAACCGAGAATGTCCGGCGTGTGAAGCGGGACTTCCCATGTCTGGGCCCCACGCGGCGCATCGTTTTTATAAAGTTTCAGGACTTTGTCCACTTGGATGAGAAATTCGCGGCGGAGCTCCGGATTGCCGTCTGCCAGAACGGTGATAACGGAATTGGCGAGACGGGCGGCGGTGAGGCCGTTGGCGTGATCCGTCCAATGGGTGGTGCCATAGTTCGGTTTCGGCGGTTCATAGGGGGTGAACTTGACGCTGCCGTCTTTGCGGACGGTCTTGAGGGCGGCCGTGGCGGCTTTCAGATAACCGTCCAGCCATTCTTTTGTGCGGTTGAAATAGAGGTAGGCGTAGATTGTCTGACGGCCGTGGGAGACGCCGTTGTGGATGTGATTGCCTTTCTTATAGAAATTTTCGACTTCCGCAAGGCGTTGATTCGACCTTTTGACGATGTCTTTGTTGGCGGAGGTTTGGGCGATCCAGTTGAGGCAGAGCAATGCATCCGTCGCAGGCTGCGGCCCGAAGTTGTTGCCCCACACGGCATGGCGCCATTTGTTGTCAACATAGCACTTGGAATCGAGCCAGCCATGGGCGAGAAGCGTGATGGCTGATTGGAAGCCGCGCTTATAGGTCGGAACGGACGGTAGCGGATTCTGGTCGACGAATTTTTTGACGGCGGGAATGACGCTTTCGCCTTTGCCTGCGCTGATGACCTGCTTCATGGAATGGACGGAATCCGCCTTCCAGATGAGCGGCTGATAGACGTTCAAGTCGTTTTCGATGCGGCCTTCACGGACGCTTGGCGACCAGAGGGCGAAGAGGCTGGCGCCGGATTTGAACTGTCTGTCCGGCGTGTCGAAGATGGCGGCCGGATAGTCGTAATAGTTCCACGAGAGGGACATCCACGTCTTTTCAGGGGTGACGATGGCCATCATCGGGAAGCAGAGTTTGTAGTGGTTGACGAGCAGGCGGTTCGCCTTGTCGCCACGAACGTCCAGTTCGTTGGAGGACGGCTCATCCTGAAGATATTCGATGCCGGGCAGCGTGGCTTGCAGTTTGTGTTCGCCGTAGGAGCCGAGGCCGGGGAAGAGTGTAATCCACGGAAAATGACCGACTTGGCGATCTTGATTGACCATTGCGCTGGTGGTGATTTCAATGGAATTGCCGGCCAACGGTTTGAATTTGCGGATGATGACCCACTTGCCGCCTTCTGGATCCGTCAGTTTCAAGACGGCTTTCAATTCATGGGCGGTCGCCGTGACTTTTGTCGGCGAAGCCTTCAGTGAAAACGCCTTGCCGTTGTCGCCAGACAGAATGGCGAGCTCTGGATTGGAATGGCCGCATGCGAGACGTTCGCCTGCGTATTCGATGACGAACGCGTCCCAAACGGCTGGATCATGGCGGACGACGAGTTTGCCGGAAGCGATTTTCGGCGCGTCCTGCGCGACGTTGATGGACGTAACAGGCTTGGGTTCAAAATTATAGAGCGTGGGGATAGGCGTGAGTTTGATGGACGCGATCGTGATGCCGCCGCCACGATTCGTGGGATCGATGCGGAGTCGCGCGCCGTCCGGTTGCTTTGGAATCATGACGCGTTCCGTCTGCCATGTGTCGTTGTTGTTGGATTTGACGGTGACGGCGTCTTGCGCACGGAAGTCGCGGCCGTAGAAGATTTCGACAGATGACGAGCCATGGCCTTTGAAGGTGATGTCCAGATACATCTGGTTGAAATTGCCCTGCGGCCAGTTATGGAGCGCGGGACCTTCAATCCATGGATCCTCCACATCCGATTTGCAGACAACCACCAGGCCTTCTGATGAGCCTTTCACGGATTCGACATTGACGTTTCCGATGTAGCCGTTTGTCTTGCCGTTTTTGAAATCCAGAAGCGTGATGGTCTCCGCTGCTGCCGCGGAGAAAAGGCAACTCATCATCAAAGCCGTAATCAATCGTGTCATGTGTCCTCCAAGGGTGCAATATCAGTCATGTGTCTATAAACATTAATGTAAAGACACTAACTTATCCCATCGTTGGTAAAGTTCAAATCACAAACACGCAATAAGCGGCAAAAAGATGACAGAAAACACGATTGACGGATTACGGAACGGCAGGGAAGAAGGCGTAGTTTCTGTAATCGACGCATTCGAGAACGACGCCGTCTGCCTGAACTTCCCGCGTGATGTCCAGCAGTTTTTGGGCGACTTCACGGGCGGGCAGTTTTGTCGCTTCGACGTATTCTTGAACGCCTTTATGGGTGAAATTATAGCCCTGCACGGCGAAGAATACTTGGCATTTGCCTTGACAGAAGTCCATGATTTCACGATATTTGGCGAGTGTGCTGCCGAACGGATCCTGCCGTTTCCAATTGACGGCCATGACGACGAGACCGTCGATGAGCCCTTCGTTCACGAAGCGTTTCCAATCGATGCCGCGTGTGATGAGCAGTTCGTCGTAGTTTGGGCGGTCCGCCGCAAGGGAGACGCCGAGAAGCAGGCGGATTTTGTTCGCCCGTGCGTCCAATTTGCTTCGCATCTGCTTGAAAAAGGCGTAGGTGGTTTCAGAAATAAAGGCGCACCATTGCGGATCGGTTGCGTTTTTCGGCGGCGGCGTGTGGAATGTGGCCTCCCAACGTTTCAATTCTGGAGCGACGAATTCGTATGCGGGCGACCAACCGCCGCTGCGCCATGTGTCGATGAAAACGGTTTCTACGTTGCGGTCGAGCAGTTCGTCCAGAATGCGGAGCTTGTGGGCGACGACTTCCGGATAGGCCAAACTCGTGCGGCCGGACCATGGCATCCCGTCTGACGTAACTCCCCAATATTGAGGATGTTCGAGATTCCATGCGCCGAACGTCCATCCCATCCAATGCGTCTCCTCAAACGGCCAATGGACGCCCGGCCTAAGGCCGCGAGATTTTACGACGGCGAGCATGTGGCGGATGATGTCCGGCTCCGCTTCGTTGTAGCGGACCCAGCCGTGAATTTCGCTTTCATTCTGTATGGAACGGCGTTTGTCTATGGGCGCGACGGTTTTCGGAAATGACTCTTCTTTGCTTTGATAACGCATGACAGAACCTGAGCATGGCCGCCAGAGAATCGTCGTTGGTTTCGTCTGTTGGACGACATGGTCAAGAATCTTTTCACAACCTTCTGCAGTCTCGGTATCGAAGAGGAATTTGGTCTTATCGGCAGGATTCTTTATTCCTGCGAAGTCATAATGATCTACGAGAGCCATGATTTCCAACGGCTTTGGAGCTTGCTGGGCGATAACGGCATTGCATGCCAGCAAGGCGGTGAGAAAACCAGTTGAAAAGGGATGTTTCATCATGCACATATCTTGGGATAATAATGATTAATGGTCTTGTGAATGGAAAATTTCGTCCAGACTTGGAGGACACGGCAGTTCCTTTGGATAGCCGAGACCGCATTCGAACGCATAGACAGTCCCATGGAGACGGAAGGAGTTGCCGTCTCCGCCGAAGACGAGCCTGTCCGCCTGTTCAAGCGTAACGGATTTCGTATGTTGCGTGGTCAGCGGCGGCTGGCCGTCTATGGACATCCGCATGGTGCCGTCCTTTTCATGGACGGCGACCACATTGTATTCATGATTCAGTTGTAGTTTGGTCGGGCTAAAGAGGCCGAGATACTGCTTGGAAGGGGAGCGTGATGCGAATGAAAGTTTTTGATCTTGTGTGACATGGAACTGCCATGCAAAATAGAATCCTGGATACATTCCACCGCAGATGACCTGTGATTCCTTCGTGAATTCACGGATTATGAAGGTCGCTTTCAGATAGAAAGTTTCGTCTCCGAAATCAAGATGCGGTGGTTTGCTGAATGCAATATAGCCATCCTTAATCGTTGTTGCCGTTATTTTTGCGCCATCTGAATCGATGATGGCGGGTTGTTCTGGATTTCTCAAATCAAGCTTCTGGGCAAGGTGCGGCGATGTATCATGTTGTGGTTGAGGCGGCAGGGGGGAAGGCGTGAGTTTTGTCAGTTCAATTCTGTATATTTTGTAAAGACCAGAGGAATTGTTTTCAAAAATGATGGCCTTGCCGTCAGCTGTCCAGACTGGATTTTTTGAATTGCCCAAACCTGTGTCAAGACGCGTAAATCGTTTGGCACGAGGCTCGAAGAGATAGATTCCCCAGCCTGGATCGCCGTTTTTATAGCCTGCGCAGGCGATGAATTGGCCGTCTGGCGACCATTTGGGTGAATAACAGCTCATGTTACCGTCTGTCAACGGCGCGTTTTTGCTCAAATCACGTGTGCGTGCGACATAGAGCCGCCAGTTGTCGTAAGTGCCTTTCAATTGGGTCCAACAGATGAATTGGCCGTCAGTGGAAATCGTCGGAGAAGCGATGGCGTTGAAACTGCCTCCACCAGCGATGGCGAATTCCTTCACGGGTGCCGTAATATTCTGCAAATCAAGCATCGCCAGATGGGAGCCGTCACCGATTTTTGCACGATTGCGGGAGGTGGCGAACCAAACGGTATGGCTGTCTGGAGCGACGGTTGGCGTGAAATCACGCCAATGGCCTGTCGTCAAACGAGTTGTGGTTTGGTCGGCAGGTGAAAAAAGATAAAGGTTGCAACCGTCTTGCGAATGGGATTCAATAGCTTGGGCGGAAGTCTGGTTTGGATTGATGGCGGCGTAGATGAGTTTGCCGTCTGGCGTCCAAGCGGGATGAATGGTATGGCCGGGCAGTGTGATGTAATTGATGATGGCACTGTGGGTGAGTATGCAGATATGGTTGAAGCCGCCTTCGTCCGACTGGAAGGCTATTGTGTCATTGGAGGAAACAGCAGGTTCCGTGTGATTTCCGTCACCAAACGAAAGCATTGTCGGTTTCGTGTGTTGAATCCATGATGTGTCGGCCGCGTGAAGCGGCGACAGCATGCAGAGGGCGAGGCAACCGAAGAAGAAAGTGTGTCTTTGGTTCATGGCGGTTGGAACAAGAAAGGATGAAAGGGACGGAAGGGACAGAAGCGACTGGAGAGCGTGTAGCCGCAATGTCTTAGAAAACAATAGCTTCGGCACATTCAGTGCCGAAGCTATTGCGCGAAATACGTTTTACTGGACGTCTTCTGCGAGTTCGACGGTGTCGTCTTCGCTGAGTTCGTCATCGTCAGGCTGCTGTTGCATGGGAATGCCTTTGTTGGCGGCTAGTTTCTCATGGATTTTTTCCAGCAGTTTGGCTTCGAGATTCGGATCTGTCTCGATGGCCTTCTTGGTCTGTTCACGGCCTTGCGCGATTTGAATATCGCCCATGGCGAACCAGGAGCCACGTTTTTCGAGAAGCTTCATGTCGAGCGCGACATCCAGCAGGGAGCCTGCGCGGGAGATGCCTTCGGAGTACATGATGTCGAATTCGCATTCCTGGAAAGGTGGCGCGAGTTTGTTTTTGACGACTTTCACCTTTACGCGGCTGCCGGCGGCGACGCCGTCTGCGCCTTTGATGGTGGCGATGCGGCGGATGTCTAAACGGATGGACGCGTAGAACTTAAGGGCGCGGCCACCAGTGGTGGTTTCCGGATTGCCGAACATCACGCCGATCTTTTCACGAATCTGGTTCGTGAAGATGACGCATGTGTTGGATTTGGCGATAATGGCGGTCAGTTTGCGGAGGGCCTGCGACATCAGGCGAGCCTGCAGACCGACGTGGCTGTCGCCCATCTGGCCTTCGATTTCCGCGCGTGGTACGAGGGCGGCGACGGAGTCGATGACGAGCACGTCAATGGCGTTGGAATGGACGAGCGTGTCCGCGATGTTGAGGGCGTCTTCGCCGCAGTCCGGCTGGGAGACGATCAGATTGTCCGTATCGACGCCGATGATTTTCGCGTATTTGGGATCAAGAGCATGCTCTGTGTCGATGTATGCACACGTGCCGCCGGCCTTTTGGGCGTTGGCGACGACGTGGAGACAGACGGTCGTCTTACCGGAGGATTCGGGGCCGTAGATTTCGATGACACGGCCGCGGGGGAAGCCGCCGATACCCATGGCGATATCCAAAGCCATGGCACCTGACGGGATGACTGGAATTTCAATGTGGGATTGGTCGCCAAGCCTCATGATGGAGCCTTTGCCAAATTCCTTTTCGATTTGGCCGAGCGCGATCTTGAGGTTTCTTTCTTTTGCGTCGGCGGCGTTTTTTTCGGATGCGGCTGCTGATTCTCTGGCCATGTTCGTTCCTTTTGTTAATAGGTTGTTTATGTGAAATGGAAGGCTTTGTTTTTATGGCTGTGTTTCAAGGAGTCCCGTGATGAGCAGATTGATGGCGGCGTTAGCGGTTCGCTGGCGGACTGTATCCCGCATACCGTTGAAATGGAACGTTTTGACGCAACGCCAATGCGGCGCGTAAGCACCGATGACGACCGTTCCGACTGGCTTGTCCGGTGTGCCACCGCCTGGGCCGGCGATGCCGCTGACGGCCACGCCGGCCTGCACGTCAAACCGCAGTTGGAGGCCGTCCAACATCTGGTGGACGGTTGCTTCACTGACGGCGCCATGCCGTTGAAGCGTCTCTTCACGGACACCTAACACGTTCATTTTCCATTCGTTGGCGTAGGTGACGACTCCGCCGACGATCCATTCTGACGAGCCAGCCGTGTCCGTCATGGCGGCGGCGATTCCGCCGCCTGTGCAGGATTCGGCGGTGGCCATCATCAGATGGCGATCCTTCAGAAGCAGACCGAGATAATGGGCTGTCGAAAGGCACTCGTCTGGCAGGAGATAATGACCGAACTCCTTTGCAAGACGTTGTTTAGCTAATCCAAGAGCCTGCTGATCGCTTCCTACTGGCTTGCTCAGGCGGATCATGATGCAGTCTTTTTTGATGCAGATGGCGAAATGGAGGCCGGAAATGCCTTCGATGGCATGGCGGGCCTTTGACTCAACCTGTGATTCCAACAGGGCGCAGACGCGAACGGTCAGCGTCTCCACGATGCTGTCGCATTTCTCCAAGATCTTCGGCAGGAGATAGTTGCGGAACATCGGCTTGATTTCGCGGGGCGGGCCAGGTAGCATGGCCCAAAGGGCGTTGTTGCGGCGAATCAATTGGCCGGGAGCCGTGCCGTTGTTGTTCGGCAACAGTTCCGCCGTGTCGATGACCTGCGACTGGATGTCCAGATAGCCGTCTGGAATCTGGCCTTTATGGCGTTCTCCAAGATAGTCGGCAATATGCTGGCGAAGTGTCGCGTCGGACCGGATTTGGAGGCCAAGATAGCCTGCGACGGCAGCGCGCGTCAAATCGTCCGTCGTCGGCCCGAGGCCGCCGATGAAAATCAACACATCCGCGCCGTCCGCCTGGCGGATGGCGCTTTGGATGGCATCCAAATCATCAGGAACGCAGGTTTCCGACGCGACGTTCAGGCCGCGATTGGCCAGTTCTTCGCCGACGAAAGCGAGATTTGTGTTGATGGTGTCTCCTGAAAGGAGTTCGTCTCCGATACAGATGATGCAGATGTTCATGGTTCAACTGTCTTTTTCAGCGATGACGATGGCGGTCGCGTAATGCCGTTCATGGGAGATGGAAAGATGGAAGCGGTTGATTCCGAGTTTATTAGCGGTTTCCTTTGCGTTGCCGTTCAGACGGATGGTCGGCTGGCCGGACGGAAGCTTTTCCACTTCGATGTCCTTCCAGCCGCAATCCGCTCCGAAGCCTGTGCCGAGGGCTTTGGCGCAGGCTTCCTTTGCGGCCCAACGGGCGGCAAAATAGACGAGACGGGCATGCGGATTCGACGGTGCGGCGGCCTGCTCGGCCGCCGTGCAGAAATAATCGACGAATGACTGGCCGAATTTGTCCAACGACTTCTCCAGGCGGTCGCATTCAATGATGTCGATGCCCGTTCCGACGATCATTTCGCCTCCCTGTTTTTGACCCATTCGCGAGCCTTCTGTTGGTATTCCTTCGCCTTCTTCTCATCCGTCATTTCCGCGAGGAACTTCTGGTAGAGACCGAAGAAGACGCTTTGGACGATGAAAATGTTGGTCATGCGTTCCTCAAAGATGGAGATTGGGTCAAGTGCCTCTCCTTCAGGGAGTTTCATGCCGCGGAAGATGAATTCATCCGCATCCAGCGTGAAAGACCATTCATCGCCTTCGGAGCGGGCGATGATGATTTTGGCGCTTTTGAGCTTCTTGCCTGTCGTGAGGGCGGCCTTGGCTTCGGCCGAAATCGTCGGAAGTCCTTTTTTGACAGACGTTTCAAAGGCTCCGGCGCCTTCCGCGACGAAGGCGAGCGGGCCGTCCAGCAGGAAGGAGAAGTCGCCGAGCTTGGAGGGCGGCAGGGCGCCGTTGTGTTCCTCCTGATACTGCCAGAGCCACGTGAGGAAATTGCGGCCGAGCGTGCCGCTGTTTTCGTCCGGATGGATGTCCGGCGTGATGGAGAAGGATGGAACGGCGGCGGGATCGAGCTCGAAGAGTTCGGCCGCGGCGAGATCGGGCGTCAGCGGGATTGGCTCGAATCCGAAGGTTTTGGAGAAGAAGCTGAGGAAGAGGTCGAGCTGATGCTGCGAGGTCGCCGTCGTGTAAAGCAGGTCTTCTGAATTGTCTATGGCGAAATAGACGCCGGAGAGCTGGGGGGGCATCGTCGGCAGGAGGCGCTGCTTGACGTCCTCCTTGATGGTGCGGCGTTCCTTTTTGTTCAGATGGTCCACGTCCTTTTCCGCCATGCGGGTCAGTTCGACCATGCGGCATTCGGCGGTGAGGAGGGAGGCCGGGATCTTGCGTTCCGCCTGGCGGAGGCAGAGGTGGTAGTGGCCGGCGAACTTGATGGTCGTTTCGTCGATTCGCGTGTCCAGCAGATGGCGCGGCGAGACCCATCCCCAGACGGGTTCGTCCTGGATGTCCTCCAGCGGGGGGGCGACTAAGGCGGCGAATTTCTCTATGGCGTCCTCCGGCATGGACTGCGGGAGGCGGCAGATTCTGAAGGTGATGGTTCCCTGGTCGAACGGCATGGTCGGATGCTCCTGTCAATGTTTTTCGGTTGTATTTTTAATAATGCTGATAAAATTTAGTGTAAAGTTTAAGAATGTCAAGTAAAAAAATACTGTTATTTGTAAGAAAGTTCATCGTCCGCCACGCGGAGGCGCGTTTTCACGGGGCTGTCCGAAGAAAAGCCTCATGAAAATGACAAAATGCGCGGAAGACGGCCGCCTTCATTTGGAATTATTATAAATAGAGTATAAATTATGGAAAATTGCAATCCAGAGGACTGATTTTTTTCAAAAAAACACATAGGCGATACAATGGCGAACAACGGCGCAGGTAATGACGACAGTCTGTCAAGTCTGACGAAATCCGGAGTGGCGACGAACAATCCCGTTCTCGTGCAG
>JAEEGK010016993.1_pt1 | contig 15921 bp, 20 predicted proteins | sample 8958771 | NCBI WGS metagenome assembly JAEEGK01 (sample SAMN16246547, study PRJNA631951) | gut metagenome | biome: gut microbiome; feature: rumen; material: SC-attached | host: Bos | place: Iran: Karaj | collected 2018-10
CCCGGTTTACCAGCGCGGGAAGCAGCTGCTCAATGGTATCGTCCATATCCACCAGAATGATCATGGTTTATTCTCCCCCAAAATCTTTATCTGTTTTCACAGGTGTATCCCGGTTTCAGATAAAGAAACTTCTTATCCGGAACAATACACGTGTCCCAGACCCGGGATTTCCACTGATCCTCCGGGACGTCTTTGATCGCAACGGAAACGCTGGAGATTTTGCATCCCAGCGTTTCGGAGACTGCTACGGCAACCTTTTCAGCACACATGGTTTTCTGCTCTTCTGTCCTGCCGGGGAAGCACTGTATTTCGATATGGGGCATGTCTTTATTCCTGCTTTCGAATAATGTGTAAAAAAATAAGCTGAGCTTCATCGGCATCGGGCGTATGTCCGGGGAATCAGCAACAGCTCATCCAGAACAAACCAAATTGAAGGTGAAACGAAACAAACAGACCGGGCAGGAGCACTTCCTGCCGGCGTCTCCACAGCGTTATTCTGCTGCCTGGCCGACAGACTGTGCAGCGGCCTTTGCGGCGGTTTCCCGTTTGCTGATGCGGCGCCTGTGGATGGAATCGTAAATGGAATCAAAGATCAGGAGAAAAAGGAGGCCGAAAGCCAGAACCTGCAGGATGTTGACAATCACATCCAGGATCGTGTTCATGTTGGAAAAGAGTCCCTCAAACATGGTTATTCCTCCCATATCGGATATTCTCATTAATCATTATAAATTCGCCGCCTATCACGGAATTCCTGCCGGACAGGGCGTTTCCGAGTAAAAAGAAACAGGAGACGGGGATTCCCGTCTCCCGGAAAAAAACCATTGGATCAGACCGGCATCAGCAGTGTGGACATCGCTTTCTTCTGCACCGCCTCCGGCAGTTTCAGCCTGCCATTGTCGAGGAGGTTCCGGAGACAGCTGTGAATAAACCGACCGTCCGAATGCATGATATACTGCGCCTCAAATTCAGCGGCTTTCTGCATATGCGGAGGGAAGCTGTCCACCATGGCTTTGATATACGGATCCCGCAGCTGACGGAATTTACCGGCCAATTCTTCCCGGATGCGGCGGCCGGCAGCCAGCAGGTCGTCCCGGAGCTGTGCGTTTTCCAGGACCACAATCTGCCAATCGGCACGGCCTTCATCCGTGATGCGGACCAGTCCACGTTCCGCCAGCCAGGCGTATTCGTCCACGGAGAGCTTTTCCTTCTGTTCCCGGGCATACAGGGCCAGGATTTTTGAAGAGTCATCCTGGATGCTCATCGCCCGGTCCTGCAGGTTTTCAGACCATTCACTGCCAACCTGCCAGAGCATATGCTTTCCATTCCTGTTCCAGCAGGGACCGAACCACTGATTCATGGTGACATAGTCTTCGGGCATTTCTCCCTTGATATATGCATGGAAAATATTGATTCCTCCGTCTTTCCGGACGGTTGCCGCTTCCTCAAAGGAAACGCGGTTTTCCATCATGGTATCTCCCGAACAGGCGGCGATCCAGGGAATCAGCGCCCAAAGCAGGAAGTTCCGGTCGTTTTTCCAGGCGCAGGTGAGGGCGGGAGAGTCCATCAGTCCGCCGGATACCAGTGCATCATACAGTGTACCCGCGAAAAGATCCGCGGCAGCGTTGTACATATCGGTTTCCATCCGCTGGAGTTTTATATCCGGCACATTGATCAGCATATCAGCCAGGTATTTCCCGTTCCGTTCCTTCAGGAAACCATATTCCGCCAGGTAGGCAGCCTCGCCGGACACATAGACCGGGGAAACTCCCATTTCATCAGCGATCTCATTGACCGTTTTCCAGGAATCCCGCACACAGAAGCAGATATTCTGGACCAGCGGGCTGCGGAACATATCAAAGATATCCTTTTCACCAAAGCTTCCGTTAATTCCGTATCCGGCAAATTCCACCGGATTGTATTTCAGATCTCCGGGTTCTCTCATTTTCTCCATTCCTTTCTTCAGCTCTTTCTTCGCTTCGAACAGATGCCATTTTACAGTGCCGACAGGTATACCGAGCTCCTGTGCGATCTGCTCCTGCTTTTTCCGGTTGATATAGTACGCGATCACGATTTTCCGCTGGGTTTCAGACAGGTACGCGATCTCGCTTTTCAGGCGGTTGAGCGTTTCCCGGTCTTCGTCCGCGTCTTCCGTGGAAACGGCCGGCAGATCCCCGACACTGTCCAGGGGAATGCCGATCCGGTTCCGGGAACCATTCCGGTAGTAATTGCAGAGCGCGTTATGTGCCACGGTCCAGATAAACCGCTGGATATCCTCCACATCGTCCCGCAGCAGCAGCGTCCGGTATGCCCTGAGGAGAATCTCCTGGGAAAGGTCTTCCGCATCCTCCGCGGTGCGGCAGCGTTTGAGCGCAAAGCCGAGCACAGGTTTCAGGTACGGTTCCAGGATGGTATTCACATCAGCCTTTCTCATGGAGTCCTCCTTTCCGGCGGAGGCCATTCCGGCAGCCGCCTTTCTGAAAGCTTTCACCTATACAGACACAACACGAAGAAAAAGGTTGGGAATGGGAATAATATTTTTTATTTTTTTTCTGCAGAGACCAGCTGCCGGTTGATTGCGTCAATCCGCTGGCTCAGGGTCGGATGGGAGTATTCCAGCTTTACCAACAGGGGGGAGGGCGTCAGGTCCGCAAAATTCCGGCGGGCCAGTTTTTTCAGTCCGCTGATGAGATGCTCTCCGTAACCTTCCTTTACAGCCTGGGCATCCGCCCGGTATTCCGCCTTCCGGGAGACATAATTCATCAGCAGCCCAAAGAGCGGGGCAACCAGTGCAAATTCCACGCTCATAATCAGGATCAGCGCAAAGCCGTAATTGATTTCTGCAAAACCAAAAGCCCGGAAGATTTCCGGAGTCCGCAGGGTCAGCCAGGCCAGAACGGCCAGGACCAGCATCTGGAGGAAGCTGAGAAGCTGACGTTTCAGGGTATCCTTGTGAAGTCCGTGACCAAGCTCATGCGCAAAGACCGCACAGATTTCATCCGGCGTCATGGATTCCACGAGCGTATCGTACAACACAATGGTTTTCATTTTGCCGAAGCCGGCGAAATAGGCATTTGTTTTGGTGGTCCGGCGGGAGGCATCCATTACTTTGATATCCCGGACGGTGAAGCCATGCTTTTCCAGCAGGGCAACCAGCTTATCCCGCAGTTCCCCGTCCTCCAGGGGCGTAAACTTGTTGAAGATCCGGCTGAAGACCGGATACAGGAAGGCGATTCCAAGCATCATCAGGGTCATCAGCACGGCAAAGGCCAGGATCAGCCAGTCACCGAGCCAGTGATGGACACCCATCAGGAGGGCGGCAATGCCGGTGCTGATCAGCAGGTTGATGACAAAATCCTTGATCTGATCGGCCCAGAAGGTTTTGGGTGTCGCCTTGTTGAAACCGTATTTTTCCTCAATGACCATGGTGCTGTGCCAGGAGAAGGGAATCATGGCCAGGGAAGCAAGAGAGGAAAGCAGCATTACAGAGAACAGCTGCAGGAACAGATCCGACTTCGGAAAAAGCCCGGAGAAGGCGGCATATACGTTGAAAGCAAGCAGGATCATTTCCACAATAAAAGAGACAGTGGATGAGATGATACCCAGACGGGACTTTTCCGCGTGATAGTCCCGCCATTTCCGGTAGGTTTCCGGATCATACACATCCGCGACATTTACCGGAACCGGATTCCGGGCCGACCGCATATGGATGACAGCCAGCATCATCTGATAAAGATAGATAACAGTAAAAATAACCAATGCCAATACTTTGAAGTCCATGATCTTTCCTCCTGAGGTTATTCCGGTGTTATGAACAGTATATTCCGGCAAAGGCCGGATTAACAGGGTTAAACCTGAAAAATACACATTTGTATTTTTTCCATGCGCCAGATTGAATAAAACCGTTGACATGGAAAGGGGATTATGGTAGAATCCCATTTGTTTGAAGCAGAGGCTTACCCGTCTCTCACCTTGCGCGGCACAGGCCGCCGGGTAACAGGAATTCCCCGAACGGGGACTGATTTGCTGGCAGAGCGACGGGTTGTTACCCGCCGCTTTTACTATTACAGGAGGTGCATGGACATCGCAACCGAACTGATGATCAATGAGGAAATCCGCGACAGAGAGGTTCGCCTGATCGACGAGAACGGCGAGCAGCTCGGAGTCATGCCCACGCAGCAGGCGCTGCAGCTGGCGGAGGAGAGAGGCTATGACCTGGCCAAGATCCAGCCGTCCGCGGTACCGCCGGTATGCAAGCTGCTGGATTATGACAAGTACCGCTATGAGCAATCCAAGCGGGAACGGGAGAACCGCAAGAATCAGCGCGTTGTCGACATCAAGGAAGTACAGCTGTCTGCCACCATCGAAGAAAACGATGTGAACACCAAGGCAAAGATGGCGCTCCGCTTCCTCGAAAACGGCGACAAGGTTAAGGTTTCCATCCGCTTCCGCGGCCGCCAGATCACGCACAGCGAAATCGGCATGAAGGTTATGCTGGACTTCGCAGAGCGCTGCAAGGACGTCAGTATGGTGGAACGCCGCCCGCTGCTGGATGGCCGCAACATGATCATGATCCTGGCTCCCAAAGCCGTGAAGGCATCCTTCGCCGAAAGAAAGGCGAAGAGGGAGAATGCAGCCTCGAAAGAGACGCAGGAATAACCGCACTGGAAGGAGGACATCAACATGCCTAAACAGAAATCCCACCGCGGAGCTGCCAAGCGCTTCTCATTTACCAAGTCCGGTATTGTCAAGCATAAGCAGATGAACGCCAATCATCAGGTTCACCTGAAGACCACCAAACGCACCCGTCACCTGCGGAATACCGGCATTGTGGACAATGCCGCAGAAGCCCGCACGATTCATAAGCTGCTGCCTTATAAGTAAGCCCAAAACCGGCAAGGAGGAAAAAAAGCATGGCACGCATTAAGAGGGCCGTCAGCGCCCATAAGAGCCGCCGTAAGGTCATGAAGCTGGCGAAGGGTTACTGGGGAGCGAAATCCAAGCAGTACCGCGCCGCGAAAGAACAGGTTGCCCGCAGCCTGCGTTACGCATTCATCGGACGCAAACTCCGCAAGCGTGAGTTCCGCCGTCTGTGGATCACCCGTATCAACGCTGCTGCCCGGCTGAACGGAATGAGCTATTCCACGTTCATCGCCGGACTGAAGAAGCAGAACATCGAAGTCAACCGCAAGATGCTGGCTGACCTGGCCGTCAACGACGCCGCCGGTTTCGCCAAGCTGGTTGAGATCGCGAAGCAGTAAAGAGCGATACGGCATAAAAGACCGGAAGAGCAGGGAGATCCCCGCGAAACCGGTCTTTTCTTTTATCTTTTTCCAGGAAAAACGGAAAACATTCTGCACCTGTTGCCCGGGATATGATATAATACCCGACAGAGAATTAAACAGGAGGACAAGGAGAATATGAAACGCTGGATATCCCTGCTGCTGGTACTGCTGATAATGGGCGGGCTGATGACTGCCGCCGCCGAGGAGACGAAAGACATGAAAAACTTTGTATTTGAGGATGAGATTCCCGCGGAGCTGACCCGGGCACCCAAACAGAAGGGCGGCACCGTAACCAAATTCTCCTATCCTTCGAAGGATTATACCAACGACCAGGCGGAAATCAAGAAATACGCGGCACTGTACCTGCCGCCGGATTATTCCGAAGACAACCGGTATGACCTGCTGGTACTGTGCCACGGAGTCGGCGGGACGGAGCTGGAGTGGGGATTTATGAACCGTTACAGCATCGGCCGGAACGTAATAGACAACCTGATCCTGAAGGGAATTATTCCCCCGATGATCATCGTGATGCCAAACGGCCGGTCAACAGCCAAGGCTAACAACACCGGGTGGGATAACATGGGCAGTTTCTATTTTTTCGGCCAGGAGCTGAGGAATGACCTGCTGCCTTATGTGGACGCCAATTACGCAACCTACGGACATGATACCCAGGATGACCTGACCGCATCACGCAATCACCGGGCAATGGCCGGCCTGAGCATGGGCGGCATGCAGACGATCAACATCGGGCTGGGTGAATGCCTGGACCTGTTTTCCATGTTCGGCGCGTTCTCCGCTGCGCCCACCAGTAATCCGGCAGCGACTGTGGCGCAGAAGCTGAATGATTTCCCGGATTATCCGGTCCGCTACTTCTACAGTGTATGCGGGACGAAAGACAGCACTGCGTACGGCGCTGCATCCGCGGCAGCCAAGGAACTGCCGAAGCATACCGACCGCCTGACAGAAGAAAACTGGCACTGGCAGGAACGCTCCGGAGGACATGATTTCAACATCTGGAACCTGGGTCTGTACAACTTTGCCCGGGTGATGGGAGAACTGCACGAATAAAAAACTTCTTCCGGAGCGGGAACTAATTCCCCGGCAGAAACGTCATACTGACAGAGGGGTGAAAAACATCCCCCGGAAGGAGGAAATAACCCATGCGTAAACTGACTGCTTTGATTCTGGCCCTGATGGTGCTGGCGGCAAGCGCCGCGGCCCTGGCGGATACGGAGATTACAGTTTCCGGAGAAGGAAACATCCTGGTGTCGGCAGATACCGCTGTGGTGAACATCGGCGTGAATATCCGCGACCGGAACGCCCTGAAAGCCCAGCAGCGCGCGAATGAAGTGATTGCCGCGGTGCGGAAAACCCTGACGGAGAACGGGATTGCCGCCGAGGACATCAACACCGGATATGTGGAGCTGTTTACCATTTATGATTATGACTACAGCTCCGGTTCAGACGCGGTGAGCATGTACACGGCAAATTCCATGCTGGCAATCCAGCTGAAGGACATGACCCAGGTGGGCAAGGTGATTGACCTGGCCTTCGGCGCAGGCGCGAATTCACTGAATGGCGTTTCTTTCTCCGCTTCCGATACGGACGCGGCCCGGAAGGAAGCACTGAAGGCAGCCGTGGAGCAGGCCCGTGTTAAGGCGGAAGTGCTGGCGGAAGCGGCCGGCCTGAAGATTACCGGGATCGAAGCCATCAACGAAGGCGGGACCTACAGCTTTGACAGCGGTTTGAACAATTTCCGCGCCAAGGGCATGACGGAAGAGACGGCGATGGCGGATACGGTGGTGCAGGCCGCGAAGATCCAGGTCAACTCCACGGTAAATATCACCTTCAAGGCGGAATAAGAACCCAATGACAATGCAAAACAGGAAGCCAAACGGCTTCCTGTTTTTTGCGGCAGTCTGCGATAACTGCGGGATTTAGGGTTTCGGGAAGGAATCAGCCTTCCTGCTCCTTCAACTCAGAGATGATCTTCATGCCGGCGGAAACGCCCAGGCGGGATGCACCGGCATCCAGCATGGCTTTGGCTTCCGCCCAGCTGCGGATGCCGCCGGACGCCTTGACGCATACATCCGGACCGCAGTTGGCGTGCATCAGGTCCACATGCGCAGCGGTGGCACCGCCGGTGCCGAAGCCCGTACTCGTTTTGATGAAGTCCGGCTTTACGCGGGAGGCAATCTTTGCCGCTTCGGCGATTTCCTCATCCGCGAGGTAGCAGGTTTCGAAAATCACCTTGACCGCGGTACCGGTTTTCCGGGCAACGGCGGTAAGAGCGGCCATCTCTTCCTCAATATAGGCGTAGTCATGTTCCTTCAGCTTTCCGACATTCAGGACATAGTCGAATTCCTGGCAGCCGTCCGCTACGGCATTTTCCGCTTCGTTCACCTTTTCGGCAATGGTGGTCTGCCCCAGGGGGAAGGAGATCACCGTACAGGTCAGCACCCCGGTGCCGGCAAGCTGTTCCCGGCAGAACCGGACAAACACGGGATTGACGCATACGGACTTGAAGCCGTTGGCGGCGGCTTCCGCGCACAGCTTCCGGATATCTTCCGTAGACGCGAACGCTTTCAGATTGGTATGATCCACCATACCGGCGACCTGCGTGGCTGTATATTTCATTTGTCATTCCTCCAGCTGTGAGATTGTATTCGGGATTCCAGGTCCCTTTATAAAATTATACAGTCAACCGGAGATGAAATGCAAGAGAATTCAGACTGTATCCAAGGATGCAGCCGAAAGAAAAACGCTTGACATGGAGCCGGCTTTAACCGCTATACTTGAGACAGGTACGGAAGGACCGGAAAAACGGACATCCGGAAGAACAGGGGAGAATCAGATGGATTTTCTGAACGCTTACACATTCGGCTTCTGCGAAAAACGCGGGTTTACGGAACGGGAAGGCTGGAAGGATTCGCTGGAAAAGATGGCGCGCTCCACCGGCTGCAATGCGGTGATCCTGCCCGTTGTTGCGTGGCAGGACCATACCTATTCCACCCGGATTGATACGGATACCCCGGACGTGATTTCCGAAGAGGATGTACGCCGGGTATGTGACCACGCACGGGCCCTGGGACTGAAGATCATTATCAAGGCGATGGTCAACTGCCGGGACGGATACTGGCGGGCGTATATCCATTTCTTTGACCATGAAGTGGAGGGAGAAGCCCGCTGGAGCGACTGGTTCCGGCCATGGACCAAGTTTGTCTGCAAGGCAGCGGATATGGCGAGGGAAAACAATGCCGATATGTTCTGCGCCGGGTGCGAGATGGTCGGCACCAACCACCGGGAGGCGGAATGGCGGCAGCTGCTGGCAGAAGTGCGGAAGCACTACAGCGGCCCGGTGACGTACAACTGCGACAAATACCAGGAAGACCCCATTACCTGGTGGGACGCGGTCGACGTCATCTCTTCCTCCGGGTATTATCCGATCGACCGGCTGGACGACAACATGGAGCGGATCCGGAAAGTAGCAGAAAAGTTCGGCAAGCCGTTCATGTTTATGGAGTGCGGATGCCCCGCGCGCAACGGAAGCGAATACCGGCCGAACGACTGGGCATTTGGCGGGGAGACTGATCCGGAAGCCCAGGATAAATGGTACCGGGCATTTACCGAAGCCCTGGCGCGGCATCCCTTTGTCCGCGGCACCGGCTGGTGGGACTGGCCGGGCAGCCGGCTGTATCCGGAAGAGGCCGGGAAGAACAACAACGGTTACTGCACATACGGCAAGCCGGCCAATGAAACGCTGAAGAAGTTTGCGGATGGCTGCCGGTAACGGAATAAAGCGGAGGCAATCTATGGTATTGCATTTTGGGAAATATAAAGTAAATGCTGAACCGGAAAAGACAAGGGAGTTTTATAAAACGCAGGAATTACTCCTCGATGGCTGCGACTGCCAGGGATGCCGGAACCTCGAAAAGGCGATGGCCGACATTCCACGGCCGGTGAAGGAATTCTTCGCGGCATTCGGTATCGATCCGGATAAGCTGTTTGAATGTTTTGCCACACGAATGAATGAAAATGGACTGGGCTATATGGGAGCCTGCTTTGCCTACGGAACAGTGCCGGAAGGGGACAGGGGAACGGATTGTGATTCCGGCGATGAATACAATGGTTATTATCCTGTGACAGAGGATTTTCAAGTCAGATTCAGCAACAGCACCATAAAGATCGGCGACAGCCCCGCGGAACCAGCGGTCCGGATTGAGTTTTCAGCGGTGATTCCCTGGGTGCTGGATGAAGAATATACCGGACCTTATGTGAAAGAATAACCACTCTTCCAGATTGCTGTTGTCACCCGAATTCCCTGTGCAGAAGAAATTGCACTGCGGTCCGGATGATATCAGGAGAGCATTCATGCCGGTGAAATATCGGTAGAGATACCGGTTTTACCGGTTTTTTTGTAACGATTTTCGTTTCTGTGCAACTAACTATGCGAAAGGAGGTGATGAGGGTGCCGGATTCCGAAACAGTATACCTGCAATACAGGGATATGGTATACGGATACCTGTTCAGGCTTTGCCAGAGCCATGACCTTGCGGAAGAGCTCACGCAGGAGACCTTTTACCAGGCGCTGAAAAAGTGGAACGCGTTCCGGGGACAAAGCGACATCAGTACATGGCTGTGTTCGATTGCCCGGAACCAGTATTACCAGGTGCTCCGGAAGAAAAAGGAACTACCCGCGGAGGACGCGGAACGGGAAACCACGCCGGATTTTGCAGAGATGGTGATCAACCGCGGTATCGCAATCGACGCATATAAAGCCCTTCATCACCTGCCGGAGCCCTACCGGGAAGTGTTTTCCCTGCGCACCTTCAGCGATCTCAATTACCGGGAAATATCCGAGATTTTCGGAAAGACGGAAAGCTGGGCGCGGGTGACCTGCTACAGGGCGAAGCAGATGCTGCAGGAAAAACTGAAAGGAGCGGAAACGCATGAATAAAGACTGCGCGATGGCCCGGGACCTGATGCCGCTGGTGATTGACAACGTGGCCAGCGAGGAGAGCCGGGAATTTGTGGAGAACCATATGGCCGGCTGCGGTGAATGCAGTGCGGTATATGAAGAAATGAAGAAGGCCATTCCCAAAAAATCTGAGAAGGAGAAGGGAAGCGAGCAGGAAGCCTTTTCCAGAGCAGCCGGAAAGCTGAAACGGAAAAAGAGGCTGCGCGTACTGCGGAATATTCTGCTGGGGATGCTGATCGGGTGCATCGCCCTGGGAGGCAGCCTGCTGGCCTATGACAGGATTACCCAGGCCAGGGAACCGATCTATTACGGATTCTACAGCGTCTACCTGTCGGAACTGAAGAGCGGGGACATCGTTTTTACCATGGATTACCACGGAAGCTTTGATGAGCTGGGAGCTATGGTGAAACCCGCGGCTGAGAAGGATGTAGCAACCGGCGAGGAAAAGAATGTGCTGTATGTATACCTGGAGAAATATCGGCTGAACAGGAAGACCGAGTATGCCAGGCAGAACAGAGGGGTTATGACAATCTCCGCCAAAGAGCTGCAGGAATACGATGAAATCCGCAGGGGAATACCGGGAGAGTACCTGACCATCTGGAAAACAGGAGACCCGATCGATCCGGCATCCGAACAGATGGAGGAATACTATTTCTGGGATGGAATTGAGGAACAGTTCTGGAAGCATGCGGATGAGTCCCCGGACGGGAAAGCCGGATATGCCAGCTATGAGATGAGATCCTGCTGGGAACTGGTAAGAATCCAGGAAAACGCTGTAGCAAGAAACGTTCCTGAATGGCTGCCATGGACCAACGCGCTTTTTGCAGAGGATGCAATTGATCCCAAAACCATTCAGTATGTGCTGACAGAATTGCGAGACCGGGGTTTTGAAATCGGTACGCCGAATCCGTATGAAAAAGAAAGCCCGGCAGGACAGGAATAAACAAACAGTGAAAAAACCGGTCCATATCGGACCGGTTTTTTCTGCGGGTAACTGATGATTATGTGAGATTCCTTTTGCAGTCAAGCCAGAGCAGGGCGCTCAGCACGATTTCCCCGATGAGAATGAAGGCAGCCACGGCAATGCTGCCAAGGAGAAAATACAGCACGAGCGCGCCGACCGTTTCCACAATGGAGATGACCAGGTAGGCCTTGCTGTCATACGCCCAGCTGAAGGGCAGAAGATGCGCGCCGAAGACCATGGCATAAACCATCACCATATATTCCGGAGCCCGGCTGAAAGCCCACATCACGATGAGAATGTACAGGAACTGGTTCAGGGTGTTGAGGAGCGCCAGCTTGTTGATCGGATTGGGGGTCTTCCGGAAAATATCCGCCCCGACAACCTTTGCGAACAGGATGGCCAGCGGCATCAGCAGGACGCAGCAGACAAACGTACACATATTCTTTACGGAAATATCCAGATTCAGGGCCTGTACGACCAGGATCAGTCCCCAGATGACCACCGATGCCAGGACGAACGGAAGGCCCTTTTTCATGGCCTTCTGGGCATCCTTTTTCAGCACATTGAGGCCTGCGATTGCTTCCTTCAGGTTTGTGTTTTCCATTTCCATTTCCTCCATGGGCAATTTTCTATATTGTATCAATTTGGCGAAATTTATTCAATACAGATTTGCCGTTTACGCTTTTTTCGGTATGACAGCTGCAATATGGATGTAAAAACGCGGCATCCGGAGATGCCGCGGGGAAAAGGGAAGAAAAGGAACAGAGAAGGCAGGGATACCGGTTCAGGCCTGGCCGCGCATATGGTCAAAGCATACGAGCACGGAACGCATGTCCTCCGGCAGGATGGACACGCATTTCTCCTTCAGGGCAGCCGGAATGCCGTAGAATGCTTCCGCGATGCTGCCGGCAATGCAGGTGAGGGTATCGCAGTCTCCACCGAGGGAAACAGCGGTACGTATAACATCCTCAAAGCTGTTTCCCTCCAGGAAAGCTGTGATGGCTTCCGGAACGGTTTTCTGGCAGCTTTCCACATGACGGTACGTCGGACGGATTTCATCGCAGGTGCGGGAGAGATCGTAACCAAACTCCCGGGTGATATACTGACGGATTTCATCCTTCGTACTGCCATGGCGAGCCAGCCAGATGGCTGCGGCGACCGATTCTGCGCCTTTGATTCCTTCCGGGTGGTTGTGGGTGACCTCCGCGGTGAGACGGGCCATCGCCCGGGTTTCCGCCAGGGAACTGAAAAGCCAGCCGGCCGGGGAAACCCGCATGGCAGATCCGTTGCCGAAGCTGCCGTAGGGTTCCGGGTTTTCCGCAGTCAGCCACCAGCGGAACATTCCGCCGTATCCTGCATCGGGATAAGCGGTGCCCCATTCCCGCATGGAATCCACCAGGGCCCGGCGGATTTCCTCCGGCTTCTTTCCGCGGGAGTTCATCAGCGCTTCCGCCACAGCAATGGTCATTACGGAATCATCCGTATAAGCGGGCCGGCTGCTGAAAAGCGGAAAGTTTTTGGTTTTGTCTCCCCGGTCGAATTCATACGGTTCCCCGATGATATCTCCCAGAATTGCTCCGTACATACCCAGCACCTCCTGTTACCGGCTTACTGCCGTTTGTTCTTCCGCTCTGCTTCAGACAATTCCAGAAAACAGAGGACACCGTTATCCAGCACATAGAGGATGGTGCCTTCCGCTGTATCCCCGATTTTGTCATAAAGGCGGCCGGCGCTCCAGCTTTCCCCCAGGACGGTGTGCGCACTGTTTGCGACATAGCCGACCTGGCCAAGCCCTTCCATCATGACTTTGATGGCTTCATGATCATGCTCATTATCCGGTTCTTTCTCCAGACGGACCGGCATATCCTTTTCCATGAATTCCTGCCCGAAACGGAACTGCGTGCCGGTGATGGTGAAGTAGATCTTCATGTTTTTATTTCCTCCTTCTGCATTCTGCTTTTTACGCTGCGCGGACTTCCCAGAAGCCTCCCATAATCTCCCTGGACAGATCGTATTTTGCCCAGGCGAGGATTGCGGCATCGCTGGGGCCGGGATTTACGGCATTCCGGATCATCCGCCGGCAGGCGAGGCTGCCGGCTGTGACATATCTGGGAGTGAATCCGCCGAATGCGGCTTCCCGAATGGCCTTCATGATTCCCCTGGTTCTCTGTACAGACTTCATATTTCTTCCTCCGTTCTGTTTCGGTTTCTGTTCCCTGCATCCATATGCTAACAAATTCGATGTTGCATTTTTCGAACATCGAAGTTATGATTAAACCAGAACCGAAAACCTAAATTGCAAAACTAAACCCGTACCTTGGCAACTGAATATCGTCCAGTAACAACAGGTTTACTCTTGCAAAAAAGCTGCATCAGAATGCTTTACTCCGGGCGGCTAGCCGCCCGGAGTAAATGGAGATACAGCCAGGCCTCAGCATGGTATAATCCGCCTGTCGATCACTGTCTGCCGAAGGAGCAGATATGAGTTACTACAGAAGAAACGGTCAGATGGATCTGACAGACAGACTGGCCATTGAAACAGGCCTTTGCAGGGGGGAGAGCTTTAAGGAGATAGCAAAACTGATTCAACGTCATCCGTCCACTGTAGCATATGAAGTGCAGACGAACCGGACATATATTCATTCATCATATCGTTCCGGCAAGGATTGCAAACTGGCTACAAACTGCCACAGAAAAAGCATGTGCAGTAATCTGAAACCAGATTGCAGGATATCCTGTAAGTTATGTATGCTGTTTGATTGCAGGACAGTATGCGATAAGTACATATCTATTGGCTGCCACAAACCGGATAAGCCTCCATACGTATGCAACAGCTGCAGAAAACGAAGATCGTGCTTAAGTACCAGGTATATTTATTCAGCACAATATGCGGATGCAGCTGTCAGAAGAAGGAGATCTGAAAGCCGTCAGGGAATCAGATTGACCAACGAACAGAAAGCATATGTAGATGAACTGGTAACAAGACTTGTGAAGAAGGGTCAGCCGTTGTCGCATATATACGCAGAGCATGAAGCAGAAATGCCAATGTCCCTAAGAAGCCTTTACAACTACATTGATGCCGGAGTACTAAGTATTAAAAACATTGATCTGCGAAGAAAAGTAGGCTACAGGCTTCGGAAAAAGAAAAAAGGCAGTGATGAATCTTCCCAGGGGAATGTGACTCAATGCTACCGTGAGGGCCGAACATTTGATGATTATGAAAAATTCATGGAGCATTCTCATCTGAATGTTGTGGAAATGGATACTGTTGTCGGGTACCGCGGACTTGGAAAGCGCATTCTTACAATGATTTTCCAGAAGAACTCTGTAATGCTGATGTTCCTGCTGCCGGATGGAACCGCTGCTTCAGTAAAACGTATTTTTGATTATCTGGAAGGAAGCCTGGGAGTGGAACGTTTTAAACGATTATTCCCGGTTTTTCTAACAGACAATGGCAGCGAATTCAAGCGGGTAGATGATTTGGAACTGACAGAAGATTATGAGTACAGGACGAGAGTCTTTTACTGTGATCCAATGTCTTCCTGGCAGAAAGCCCATATCGAGAAAAACCACGAATATATTCGTTATGTGCTGCCCAAGGGTAAATCCCTTAATCCTTACACGCAGGAAGAAATAACGCTGCTTATGAACCACATTAACAGTACCAGACGGCACAGCCTCGGTGATATATCTCCGTATGAGCTGGTTGGCGAAAAAGACGAAGATATGCATGCCCTATTTTCTCTATTAAAAATGGACCTCATCCCGCCCGATGAAGTCCACCTAAAACCTGATCTTTTCGTAAAGAACAGGTAGTGCAGATATGAATGCAGACAGTGATCGATTTGTCAATACGGGTCAAGCAGACGGGTCGCATTCACTTTTGCAAAAAAGGCCGCGAGTCGTCTGTTTGCCGTGCTTAAAAACGAACCTGTTACACTCAAGCAATGTGATTATACCACAGTTCTGAGTTTTTCGCACCTGCAAATTCGGGCTTTGAAGGCACCAAAAACCGCCTTCATGTTATTGGACGATATTCAGCTCAGGAATTAGTTTTGCATTCAAGCTCAATATCCTGTACTATCTTAATCCCAGCGTAGTAATTCATCTAGCAATGAATACATACCTTCATCAACATCGTATTCATAACTAAAGTCCCGTTCAGCATCATCCACTTCGAAGCGAAGTGCAAAATGTCCAAAAACATCGAACGCCGCTTCTCGCAATGAACTATATTGTCCGATCGCAAATAACTGTTTTGCTTTTTCAATCCCCGGCTCAAATTCGAAATAATTCTCATGGTATGAATCAGATAAGCCAATACCTATATTCGAAGAATCAAAAATCACAGCTTTCCTATATTCTTCCTCTGTAATGGCGAATCCAAATCCGAGTGATACATTCTCTTTTTCGCTTCTGCACTCAATCATAACCTCATAATTCTTTTCATCCATGAGCTTTTTCCTTTCTATGGCAATGACAGAATCTTTACTTCTCCTTTTGCTCTCTTGTTACCATCTTTTTGATCTCGGCCACAGTATATACGCCATTTTTCTTATGATGAATCATTCTATGGCAATTTGAACAAAGGCATACAAGGTCACTTTCTGGATTAATCATTGCCTCTTCATCTTTATCTGCTAATGGTTTGATATGATGTACTTCTATAATGTTTTTTCCGGCTTCCCCATAAAAAG
>JAEEGK010016995.1_pt1 | contig 15919 bp, 19 predicted proteins | sample 8958771 | NCBI WGS metagenome assembly JAEEGK01 (sample SAMN16246547, study PRJNA631951) | gut metagenome | biome: gut microbiome; feature: rumen; material: SC-attached | host: Bos | place: Iran: Karaj | collected 2018-10
CCCCAATCCCCAATCCCCAATCCCCAATCCCCACAAGATAATCATTTTTCAATTTTTTATGTTAAAGAAAAATTAAAGATTTTAATTTAAATAATTTAAAAAACATTTCTATTTTTATTTACAATAAAAAAATATTTAAATTCAATTTATATGAAAAAAAAAAGTGAAATAACTAATTTATATGAAATAAATTATCATTAATGAATTAGATATTGAATATATAATTTCTATTTAATTTCTTTAATATATTTTTTGTTTCTAAGTCATAATTATCTTTATTAGAATAATTCAAATTATCTTTTTTATTTTTGCTTTCAAATAAATAATCTATTTTTCATTTGACAAAATGGAATAAATATATTTTCTTATATTATTTAATAATTACCAAATTCATTTCATAATTTTTTCTTTCATTTTATAAATTACCTTATTTTATTTCATAAGAATTTCTTTCAAAGTTTTTTTATTTTTAAATCTTTTAAAAAAAGATAATTTTTAATAAATTCTAAATATATGTATATTTTATATACAAGATAAAATACTTAAATAAGGTATTATTAATACACTTAACGGAGTGAAAATAATTGATAATAAGAAGTAATATAAAATTTTCAAAAATACATATAATGAAAATTTATTACCCACATAAGTTTTTTTCATTTTAACAATAAAATAAGTAGCAATTATTAAATATCCACCAAATAACATTAATAGAATTTGAATATATCTAAAGAACAAACTAATTTGAAATTTATTTTTATCAATTTTTCTTCTATAATAAACTTTACATCTATTTTTATTATCATATTCAAGATGATTTATATCATATTGTTTAAAGCAATATTTACAAAATTTTTTTAAACAATTTAAACATTTGACAAAAGCTCTTGTATTTTTACCATATAATTGCATTTCTTTACAAAAAGGACAAATTTGATTTTTGTTTTTTGAATATTGAAAAAAATTTTCATTTGAGCCTATATCACAAACATTTTTTAAACTATAATTTATAACACTTTGAAATTTATTTTTATCAAAAAAAGTTTTTAAATTAGAATTAAAATCTACAATTCTATTTAAAACTAAATTTTCAGAATTTAAAGTTGAATTTTGTTTAGTTAAAAGAAGAGAAAAGCAATTTTCTTTTTTTTTAGAAATAATTTCAAAATGTATTTTAGAAATTAATGTTTCTATTACAAAATCTGGTAAAATAAATTTACAATAAGTTATTCCACATTTAAAGTTTTCAAATTGACCTTGTTCAATTTTTTCTTCATAAAATAATTTTCCACATCGATGACAAAATAAATGATTACATTTTGTTTGTAAAGATATGAAATCATAAACATAAGAATTTTCACAAATGTAACATTGAAAATATTTTATATTATTATTTGTATTTAATTCTTGATTAACATAATCTTCACCTGATTCATTTAATAATATTGGAAGTTTTTTATTATTGTTTTTAATGTTATTCGTTATTAAAACTCTATCACTTTGTTCATAATTCATAAAGGTTTTATTTTGTTGCATTTTTTATTTTAAAATTAAAAGAATTAATTATAAAATATAATAAAATAAATAATCGTTCTTTTCATAAAATAAATAAATTAACAACCAAAAATGTTAACAACAATATCACCATCTTTTATTGAAGAAATATCTCAAATCATAGAAAGAAATTCATCAAAAACAATTAATTTACGTCAAGAATTAAATTCAAAATATTCTTTTGAAAATGGATTTCTTAGAATTACAAATCAATTTTTAAACGATCTTTCTTTTGATTTTAAAACTATTCTTCAAAGTTTAGATCGTTTTAAATGTTCTCATATAAATTTAACAAATAATCTACAAGATAATTTAAATAAAAACAATGAATTAAATTTAAAAATTCACAATTTAAAAAATCAAGTTTTTTCTCTTGAAACTAGTCTTTTAAATGCTAATCACCAAATTCAAGATTTAGCTTTGTTAAATAAAAATCATGAAAATTATATTGAAGAATTGGTAAATAAATTAAATATATCTAAAGAAAGACCTTATTCTAAACAAAGTTGTTGTTTATGTGATTGTCCATTTTGCCAAAATGATTATTCTTTTAATTCATATAAAAATAAATATTTCCCTAATGAAAATACTTATGAAATTGATATGAATAGTACAGGAAGAAGTACATTAATAATTGATGCAAATAAACCAAATAATAATTTAAATATTAATTCAAATATAAATTCAAATAACAATGTGAATAATATTGGTAATAATCTTAATATTAATGGAAACAATATTAATAATATTAGTAATAATATTAAGGACAACAAAACAAATAATAATTATGTAAATAATCCTCTTTCTGATAGCAATTATTTATATAATACTAATATTAATACTAATAATTCTAATCAAGATAATTTAAATGTTCAACCTAATTCTATCCCAATATCACCAGTTCCTTTTTCAGATAATTATAATTCTAATATTGTTAGTAATTATAATAGAAATAATCAAGAACCAATTCCAAATGTTAATATTCCAAAATTAATTCCCCAAAATAATTATAATGATATTCAAATTAAAGATCCCATTCAAAAAAAAGAAAATTTTAACAATGAAAATATTTTAATACCTTTAAATAATATCATTTCCTCATTTTCCTCAGAAAATATTGACAAAGGAGTAAATATAAATCAACAATCAAATGATTTTTTAAAAAGTAAAAACACGCCTAATTTAAAACATAACAAAATAATTCCAGAAAATGATAAAGAAGAAGAAGAAAAAAATTTAGAACAAATGAAAGATAAAATTAATAAAATTGAAAAATTAGTTCAAGAGGCATTGAAAGATGAGAATATAATAAAATATTTAAATATAAAACTAGGAGAAAATTTTACTGAAAAATTAACACAAGGAGATGTTACAGAAGAATATTTAAATCAAATTGAAAATGCAATAGAAGATTATAATGAAGATAAAATTAGGAATAGCAAGTTAAGAAAAAATAATATTATTGATACTAAATTTATTCCTAAAAAAAAATTTAAAGATCCAAAAGAAAATGAAGAATATAATAAAATGTTATTAAAAAAACAAATAAAAGATCCTATATATCATTATAAAGAATTCCCAAGAGGATGGAATTCTTCAAAAGATTATTTTACTAATAATAATTCAGGAGGAGGAAAAGTAGAAAAAAATAAAATTAAAATTCCAAATTATCCAAAATAAAAATATTACAATTATTTAATATTTTTTTTCAGAATCATTTTGAAATTAATTTTTTTCTTTTTTTTAAAATATTATCTTTATATAAATGTATAGGAAAATATCAAACAATTTTCATTGTAAAATCCTAAGTGTAATATTGGGGAGAATCCTTTTGTTTTCATTGAAAAATTTGTTATTTTTTTCTTTTAATTTCTTTTGATAAAAGAATTTTAATATTACTTATTCAATTTATTTTTCTTGGTTACTGGTAATTAAATATTTTTTTAATATTTCCACTAATAATAATCCATTCAGAAAAACTTGAATGGGTGAAATTAAAATTATTTATCATTCCTATTTTTACCATTATACTAATTAGAGCATTGTCTATATCATCATTCTTCATTACAAATTAATCATAATTTTTCTTTTTTTACATTAATTTTTTAAAATTTTATTTATTTTTTATATTAAAGTTAATTTTTGATTGTTCTATTTAAAATTATTATATATATATAATGTTTTTATTTTTTTTCTTTTTGTCATTTTTAAGGTTTTTTGCCTATTATTTCTTTTTATTATTCTTTAGAATATTTATTTCTTGTTCCATTTTTTTTACTTTTTCATTTAATTCTTTAATTATTTCCTCATAATTTTTTTCATTTTCTTTTAATTTTTTTATTTCTTCAATTAAAAAGTTAATTAACATTTCATCATCTGATTCAATTTTTGGAATAATTAATAAAGGCCCTTCCATTAAAGGAAGAGGAGAATTAAATGACATTTCAACATAAGAATTTTCATCAATTAAATGAATTTCAAATTTTTTTCCATTAACTGATTCATCAAAAAAAAGTAACATAGTTTGAAGTGATTCATATAAACTTAAAATATTTTTAGTTTCTTTTGAAATTTTTAAATCATCTATTAAAAAATCTCTTGAATATATTTCTTCTGGGAAAGAACTTTTGATTGCAACTGTTACATTTAATTTTTCATTTGAAATTATTTTAAAATATAAATCATATGGAATATTTGTTTCAGTTAATAAATTATCTTTAAATTCTAATTCTTTTTTGGATGGTGTTTCTCCTAATTTATAATTATATGGAGTTTTCATTTTAAATTTTTTTTGAGAAAAAAATTGAAAAAGATTAAAATCAAAAAAAATATTTAATTAAAAATGAAAATTATATTTTTTTCAATAAATGTATCAATATAATAAAACTTATTTTTTCTACAACAAACACTAAAAAAATAAATTATTGAATACTATATTTCTCTTTTTTACTATTTTCTTCATTTTTTCTTTTTCCTTCTTCCATTTTTCTTTCTTCTTTTTTAATTTCTTTTTCACTTCTAATAATAACTTTTTCAAGAAAAGGTCTAGTATTAATTTTAACATTACTATTCATATCTAAGCATTTAGTTAAATTTGGAGGTTTTGGAGCAATTTTTCCAGCTACTTTATGATATAGCATTTCTATAATATTGTAATAATTGACTACTAAAGAATAATATTTTTCATCTGGATTATTCAACTTTAAATAAATTTAATAAACCTTTTAATCTTTTTTTCCCAGCTAATTTCATTAAACTAATTTCAAATTCATTTAATCCATATAATAATAAAATTTTTAGATATTGATGGACCAAAATATCTATGTTCTCCTGCACATTGAGCACAAAGGTATATTCCATTATATATATTTACCCCATTTGCAGGAAATGCTGAACAATCAAAACAATTAATATTATCTTCTTCATTTGATTCTTCTATTAAATTTGAAATATTATATTTTCAAATCTGATCTTATAATTATTTCATATTTTTTTTCTCTATATTTTCTTCTTCTTTTTTTCTAAAGAATTTTTTTCTTTTTTTTTCTGGGATTTTATTTTTTTCTTCCATAAAATAATTTTATTTTAAAATTTTTTCAATATTAAATTAAATTCTAAATATAAATGAATAAGAGTCTCCGTTGCAATCTTTCTTCAAATATAAAAAAAAGAAATTTAAGTGAAGGAAGTAAAAGAAGTTACAGCGCACAAAAATTGAATGTATTGAATAATAGTAAAATATCAAAACATAGTGATTATAATAATTTTGAAAATGAAAATACAACAGATGATGATGAATCTAAAATAAAAAAAGAAGCTAAAGAATTAATTGATAAAACTAGAAAAATGATGGAAGATTTATCTTTAGTTAAAATTGAAAATTTTAAAAAAGGAAATAATAAAAAAAGTAATAATTTAGCTAATATTAATTATCAAAATAATATTTCTTCAAATTTAAATGAAGACAGTTCTCAAAAGTTAATTTTGAAAAATAAGCAGATTAAATTATTAGAAAGAGAATTAAAAGAAAAAACAAATCAATTAAAAATGGCACAAGAAAAATTAAATTCAAAAAATGAAGAAATAAAAAAAATAAATGAAGCTTTAACAAATGAAAGAAGTAATAATTTAAGAGCTGATAATATTAAATTGCAAAGAAAAATTTTTGCTTTGGAAAAAGCAAATGAAGAAAATAAAAAGACTTATGAAAAAATGATTGATGATTTTAAAAATAAAATTAATAATGCTAATAATAAAAATAATGAGAATTTAAATGAAATTAAAGAAATTCAAAGAAAAAATCATTTACTTGAAGAAGATAATAGAAAATTACAAAAAATAATAAATGAAAAAACAAATTTAAGTAATCAATTAAAAGAAAAAAATGAAATAGAGAAAAAAGTTAATGAAAAAAAAGATATTGAAATAGAAGATTTAAAAATGAATTTATCAAATTTAATTGTGATTTTAAAAACGTTATTTGCAAAAGAATGTGATTTTTATGATAAAAGAAAAAATTTTTTAGATAATTTTGATAATATAATAACTGAAAATCAATTTAATAATTTATTAGGAAGTACATTTTCTTCTTCTCAAAGTAATATGGATTTAGGTTATGACAGAGAAAAAATGAATGATAATAATATTAATGATATTTTTACAAATAAATAAATAATTATTTAATTTTTTTTTTTTAAATTTAAATATGATTTTGATTATCAATTCTTTACTTAAAATCTAATAAAATTTAAATAAGTACATATGTCTGTTTAAATTGCAGAAATGATTTTTTTGAAAAAATAACTTCTAAATCATGTGGTAATTAAGAAATTAAAAGATGATTTGAAATTTCATGATCATCAATACATTTACTAAAATAAATATCAATACTTTGAAATCCATTTATTAAATCTGCATATCTCCCATAAATTGTAACATTTTGATTTGGTTTAATACATAAATAATTAGATAAATTAAACAATGACTTTTCATAATATTGTTTTAAATAAATTGAATTATTACAATTCTCTAATTCTATTTGTTCATAAATTATATCATTTGATAAAAGATAATTATTTCTCCAAACTGAAATTTTATATGGATAATTTGGAAATAAAGAAAAATTCTGTTTAAGATTTTTTACACCAAACATAAATGGAATTCTGATAAATTAATAAAATTCTTTATTGAATTATCATTGTCTGATAGAATTGTAAAAGATTTATGATAAAATAACTGTATAAAGCAAATTATTGAATATATAATAAGAATTATATACGATATAATACTAAAAATGATTCCTAAATTTGAAGTATATGAACTTTTTGTTTTATAACGTAAGGGAAAATTTAATCCATAAATATCAATTGAGTCTTAATAAGAGAGAAATTTTTCTTTAGTTTTTTTTTTTCCTTTATATATATTTTTATATTTTAATTTAAATAAATTTATTGTTTAAAATAAAAAAAAATGAATTTATCATAATATTTTAATTTACTTTTTTATTATTATAAATTATATTCAAATCCAAAATTTTATTCTCAATCAAATATATAAAACTAGTTTTTGAATTTCAAGATAAGTATTATTAATATTTTTCATTTCAATAGAATTATGTGATATTTTTAAATTAATTTTTCTTTTCATTTGAATTAAAGTTTATATTTGAATTATCACTAAAAAATTAATTGATTATTTTTATATTTTTATTTATCATAATCATATAAATTAGATTAATGGGAATAACAATAAAAAAATGTATCATTTAAATGTTATTTTTGGAAAATTAAAACATGATTGGTATTGATAAAATAATAGAAATCTTATTTTTAATTGTTTATAATAATTCATTATAATTGAAGAATGAATTCTCTATAACAATATTATAAAATATTTATTATTAAATATATATAATAAATTATTATTCCTTTATATTAAGAATATAAGCTTTTATTATTAAAGATATAAAGAATTGAATCTAGTTTAAAAATAAAAAAAACACCAAAATTTCTTTTAATTTAATAATAAAATAAAATATTATAATATTAAAATTAAAAACTGACTATAAAAAAAACAAAAAAATGATATCAAAATTTAAAATAGTTTTCATATGTTTAGCAAATCATTCTCGTTCTCCAGCAGCACATGCTATAATGGAAGATTTAATAAAAAAAAAAAATTTAAAAGAAAAAATAGAAGTTGATTCTTGTGGAACAAGTGATGTTGAATCAGGTTCATTACCACATGATAAAATAATAGAAATTTGTAAAAAAAAAAATATTGAATGTAATCATATTTCAAGAAAAATGAATAAAGATGATTTAGAAAAAAATGATTTAATTGTAGTTATGGATGATAATATTTATAATTCTGTTATTCAAAATGGAGGTGATAAAAATAAAATTAAAAAAATGATTGATTTTGTTACTGATAAAAAAGGATTAAGTTCTATTCCTGATCCTTATAAAGGTAAAGACAGTGATTTTGAATTGGCTGTTCAATTAATTGAAGATGGTTGTAATGGGATTTTAAAAAGTTATAATTTTATATAAGGTTATTTATTATTTTATTTTTACAAAAAAGATATCAAAAGATTTTAATAATACTAAACTCAAATTTTTTTTAATTAAGTTATTATTTAAATTATTTTTTTCTTTTTTTTACTTTTTAACTTTATCTTGATTCCCAACTGCATTAATTTTAGCATTAATTGCTTCTTGATCACCAAGATAATAATATTTAATTGGTTTTAAATTAGCATCTAATTCATAAACAAGAGGAACACCATTTGGAATATTTAATTCTGCATTTTCAGCATCATAAATATTATCTAAATATTTAACTAAAGCTCTAAGTGAATTACCATGAAATGCAATTAAAACTCTTACTCCAGCTTTAAGATCAGGTACAATAGTACTTTCATAATAAGGAATAACTCTGGCAATATAATATTGAAACAAACAACGATAATGAAATATCTTTCAAAAATATTACTTTTGTAATTATATGTGACACAAAAAAGAGTGGGAATATTGGAATATTAGGAGATTTAGGTATATTTGGTAATTGGAATACAAATGATATAAATAAAATTTATAAATTAAAATGGAATGAAGGAAATATATGGAAAAATTCAATAAATAATGAAAAAGAAAATATAAAAGATATTATTTTTAAATTTATTATATTAAATAATAATAATAATATTATATGGCAAAAGGAAGAAAATATTAAAGTGAATTTTTCTGAATTTTTTCATGAAGTTAAAAAAAATAAAAAAGGAAATTATCAAAATTATACAAACTATTTATAATTAAAATATTATTTTGCAGGCTATTTATAATTATTTTTTATTTTATTCCCTATTTATAATTATTATATTATTTTATATCCTATTTATAATTATTATATTATTTTATATCCTATTTATAATTATTATATTATTTTACATCCTATTTATCATTTTTATATTTATTTTACATCCTATTTATCATTATTATATTATTTTACTTCCTATTTATAATTATGATATAATTTCACTTTCTATTAATAATAATCATACAATCGCACTTTCTATTTATACTTATTGTATTATTTTACTTCCTATTGATTATTATTATATTATTTTACATCCTATTTATAATTATTTTATTATTTTACAGACTATTTATACTAATTATATTTTTCACTTTCTATTTATAATTATTATATTATTTTACAGACTATTTATACTAATTATATTTTTCACTTTCTATTTCTAATTATTAAATTATTTTACATCCTATTTATAATTATTAAATTATTTTACATCCTATTTATAATTATTATATTATTTTACATCCTATTTATAATTAATTTATTATTTAACACACTATTTATAATTATTAAATTATTTTACATCCTATTTATAATTAATTTATTATTTTACGTACTATTTATAATTATTATATTATTTTACAGACTATTTATTATTATTCTTATATTTTATAGGCTTTGATAATTATTATATTATTTTACAGGCTATTGATAATTATTATATTATTTTACATACTATTTATAATTATTATAATATTTTACATCCTATTTATAATTATTATATAGTTATTATATTAATTTACTTTCTATTTATATTTATTATATTAATTTACTTCTTTTTTAGTATTTTTATATTATTTTACTTTCTATTTACAATTATTATATTATTTTACTTTCTATTTACAATTATTATATAATTATTATATCATTTTACTTTCTATTTATAATTATTACCTTAATTTACATCCTATTAAAATATTATTATTTAACTTCCTATTTATAATATTATATTGATATAATAAATAATATATTTATTTGAATTTAATTTATAATTATGACAAATATGTTTGATATGGTCATCCTTATTATCAACAAATTAATATTATTAATCAATGTATTGTATTAAGTTAAAGTAATGTAAATCTTTTTTGAATTTAATAATTAATTAATAAAAAGATTAAAAGATTAATTGAAAATTTAATTAATTTTTAATTATTATATAAAAAAAATATTGCTAAAAAAATTCATTCAAAGTATTTAATTCCAGAATTATTTTCTTTTATTAAAGAAAATAAAATGTTTAAACTAATCAAAGGTAATTCATTTTTAAATAAGAATTTAAATTTATCAATAAAAAATATAAAATGTTTTTTTTCAAAAAAAAAATTGAAAGTTATAATTTTTATTATATTAATGATTATTATCAAAAATTTAAAAATGATTCCAATTCAATAATTAATAATGAAGAAGAACTAAAAGAATTGTTGTTAAATTGTTTATCTCAAAATGAAAATTAGAATTAAAAATAAAAAAAATGAAAAAAAAGTAAAACCATAAATAATAAAATTTAATGATACAAACAATAGATGGAAAAGTAATAGGAAAATGGTTTGAAAGACCAGAAGCCGAATTTGCAATGATTGATTTTTTAGAAAGAGAAAAAACATTTAAAGTAGATGCATTTTTAAATGGAGTAAACACATATTTATCATCATATATAAGAGAAAATTTTACTCCTGATTTATCAAAAATTTAAAGGTGAAAAAGTGATTAAGAATGAAGATTATAAATCAGAAAAAAAAGTGAAAGATATGCAATTTGTTTTGATACAAAAGGAAAATGTCCTTTTGCTCAATCTGCTTTCGAATCTAAATTATTACCTAGAAATAATAATGTTGAAGTTATTAGTGTTTTATCTGAATTAGCTTCTGATGAATATAAATTATATTTATAAAATATTGGACTTTCTTATATTTTTTGCTGGGAAAAATAATATTGATAATAAAGTTACTTTGAAAAAATTAAAAAATATTTTTGGAATTATTAGCATTTTAATGGAATGGAGTCCTATTTTAAATGGAACTTTTCTTAGAGAAAATTTATTTGATGAATTAGTTTTATATTTTTCTCCTATTATTGGAGGAAAAGATGATAAAAATTTATATGAAAATGGAGTCGTTAAAACTTTAAGCTTGGAAAGTACTTTTATTAATAAGGATGGAACTCTGCTTTTATATGAAATATAAATAAATGTTATGGTAATATATATATATTTTAGTTAAATTAAAATAGAAATTAAGAACGAAAGTAATTTATGTTAACAAATGAGTATACTAACAATTAAAAAATTATTTGGATTAATACTTATGAAATTATTGTTAGTTTAAAACATGATTATTGGATTGTTTCTGGGGATTAAATTTTTAATCAAAATTTGAAAATATTTATTGATGAAATAATGCCTTATAGAATTTTAATTAAAAAATGTAAGAGATGATTTAGGTACTATCAATTAACATAAAAACTTTAATTAATATAAGATTTAAAAATTAATGTTTTTGAAAAAATTTGAACAAAAAAATAGAAAGTTCATTAATTTATATATTTTTATTGAGAATATAGTAAATATATTGATTTTTTCCTTAAATGAAAATACAAATATAATAGAAATATAAGAAGGAATATCAAATCGAAAAATATTAAATAATAATTATAATGAACAAATAATTGAGAAAATAAAGATTCATTTGAAATATATTTTTAAATTAGATTAATTAAATTTTTGTAGATTTGAATAGAATAGCATTGTTTTTTTTTAATTTAATTCTTTTTATTGTGATTAAGATAAATATTACAATGATGACTGGTACTTTTTAGATGATAATAAATATGGAACAATTAATTATATTAATTTTTTATATTAAGAGTAAATTTTTTAATAGTTTTATATACCTTTATAATTAGAACAATTATTTTTAAATTATAAATTTTCTTATTTTTGCTTAATTGAATAAATTGAATTTTATATGTGTTTTTAATATCAATATGCTATTTATATTTTTCATAAATTAATAAATTAAATAATTAACATAAAAAAAAATATATAAAAAAATTAAAACTGAAACTCATTTAACATTAAAAATAATTAAACAAAGATTAAAAATTATTGTTTTTTATCACATATAATAATCTTATTATATAAATATTGATTATAACAATAATTTAGGATTCTAAAAATGTTATATGAATCATATATCACATATGGATTTTCAAGTAAAGCAGCAAATTTTAAAGCACATGGAAATCCTGCATTAATAATTTTTGGTAATCCAACAGAAGAAGAAATAAAAATTATATGTAAAGAAAGTAAAATTGATTTAAATGGAGTAACTATTCAATTTCCTATTATTGATATTATTGAACCAATTAATATTGAAAAAAATATTTTTTCAATAAAATATTATTTTCCTACAGGAAATGAAGTTAATATATGTGGTCATGGAACAATATGTGCAACAAGAGCAATAATTGAAAAATATAAGAAAGAAGGAAAAATGGAAACATATACTTTTCAATTAAATAAGAAATTTGAAGAAAATAAAATACAACCAGAAATTAAAGTTGAAAGTGATGGAGAAACTTTTAAAATTACGTTTTTAGATGTTGATTTAATTGATTTTTCAAAAAAAGAAAAAATAAATAAATATCTTAATGAAAATATACCTGAATTTTCAGGTATTTGTTCATATGGAACATTAAAAGATATTATATGTTTTTCAAATAATTCTAAAAAATTAAGAGAAACTAATTTTACTTCTGAACAAATGGAAAAATTAAGAAGAATTTGTCCTGAATTTAGATCACTTATTGTAATTGCAAAATCAGAAATTAATGGATTTGATTATGAAACTTCAATTATTTCAGATCAATTACCTGAACCTTTTTATAAAGATCCTGCATGTGGTTCTGCTAATAAAGAAGTTATTAAATTTCTTAAAATTAATAATTTATTCCCTGAAAAATTTATTAATGATATTGCTAAATTTAAAATGTTTTATCCTTATAGATATTCTGAAACTGGAATTATGGGAGGAATACAAAATGTTGAAGCTGAATGGAAAAAGGGAATTGTTAATATTATTTGTGAAGCTTCTTTAGGAGATAAATTAAATCTAAAAATAGAAAATAATAAGTTAATAATTGTATAATTATTATTGGAAATATTAGAATTAACTTTTTTTGTTGTAGTTTTTACTTCTTTTAAAATATTAATAAATAATAATAGGATATTTTACTTTCAATCATAAAATATTATATTTGAGAACAATGATAAATGAATTAAAAAAAATGATTTGTTAATAATTTACTTCGTATTGTTTAAATATACTTTATCCCTTTTTGAGAGCATTTTTATTAATTTTTTTTTATTTTTTTAAATCCTTTATTCAAACTATATTTATTTAAACAATTTTTCATTCAATTGACCTTAAATTATAAATATGAATCTATAAATAAAGAATTAATTTTAATATTTGAGAATATAAATTTTTAAATAAAAGTATATATAAACAAATAAATAAATATAAAAATTATAAAAAAATAAATCAATGGATAAATTAAGATTAAGTGGGGAAAATTTTAATCATAGATCAAATAGTAATACATTAAGACAATCATTAAATAATTTTTATTTTTCTTCAAATAAATCAGAGACTTTTTCAACATTAATTCAAATGTTAAAAAGTGATTTATTAACAATTCAAGATATGATAAATTCAAATAATAATGATATAAAAATGTATAAATTATTATCAAAAAATCAAAATTTAAATAATAAACTTTCTGAAATAGAAGAGAATAATAATATTAATGTTTTCGTTGAGAAAATTAATGAACAAAGTGGAAATATAGAAAAAATATCTAAAATTTATGGAACCCAAAGTGCAACTGAATGTATTCAAAAATTATTTTTAGAAAGTAATTTAAGTGATTTATTTATGAAAAAAATTTCTGATTATTTTATTTTAATGAAAATTAAATTATATAATGATGATTCTTATCAAGAAAGTTTATCTAAAATTATTTCTATAAGAGAATTTATAGAAAAAATTCCTCAAGGAAAAAATATTGAGAAAAAAAATTTAAGAGAAAAAAATGAAAGTTTTAAAAAAGAAATTAATGATTTTTTAAAAATTAAAACTTTAAATGACTTATTAGATTATAATTCAAAAAATAAAAGAATATTTTTACATATAATAAAATTAGTTAATGATTATTTGAATAATTTAAATATTAAAATAATAGATATTATTAATAAATATGATACAGAGAAAAAAAATTTAAATTTAAATGATAATTTTAAAGGAAATCAAATAACAAAATTCAATAAAATAAAAGATGTTTATTATAATCTTCTAGATGATTATAAAAATAAATATGAATATTTATTAGATAAAGAAAAAAATAAACCTAATATAGAAGAACAAATAAATAAAATAAGTGAAAAATATGAAAATGAAATCAATGAATTAAATATTAAAATAGAAAAGATTTTAAATGAAAATGAAGATTTAAAAAAAAATATAATATCTAATTCAGAATATAAATATTCAATAGAAGATATAGAAAAATTAAAAAAAAGTTGTTTAGAAGAAAATACTAATTATGAAGAAATCAATAAAAAAAAATTAGAATCTTTAAATAATGAAATAAATAATTTAAATGAAAAAATATTAGAATTAAAGAAAAAAATAGAAGAAAAAGAAATAGAAAATAATAATAAAAATTTAATAATAAATGAATCTAATAATAATAAAATAATAAAAATAGAAAAAGTTGATATAATATCTTTTGTAAAAAAACATGATATTGAATATGCAAAAAATAAAAAAGAATCAGATAAAAAACTAGAAAATATAATAAAAGAACTTTCATTAAAAGTAAATCAATTAATTGAAGAAATTAATATTATTAAAGTTGAAAAATTAGATTTAAAAAAAAAATTAGATGTTATGAATAATATAACTTTTAAACCTCAAATTTATGAAAAAATTTTACTTGAACAATTTGATAAAGTTAAAGAAGCTTTCAATGAAAAAGTTGAAGATTTAGAATATCAATTAGAAACCATTCAAAATGAATCTAGAAAAAAAATTTATGAACTTGAACAAAATTTAAAAGAATCTGAAAATTTAAAAAATATATTCATGAATCAAATAATTTCTTTACAAAATCAAATTTAGTTATATATAAATGTAATATTTATTATTTAAATATATAAAAGGAATATTAATTAAATATTTAATAAAAAGAAATAATTATATAATCTAATTATAAAATATCATATATCTAAAAAAAATGAAACTCTATCTTTTTATATTTTTAACCTTTTTTTCTGCAATATTAAATCAACAACTTGATTTAAAAAAAATTGCTCGTCAATTAAAATGTGTTAAAACATCAATACCTTTAAAAGATGCTATTTTGGAAATAGATGAAGCAATTAAAACAAATAATAAAGAGACTATTGAAAAAACAATTAAAACTGTTTATCCAAATGCTGTGAATTATATTAAAAAATGTGTTGATGAAGAATTCAAAAAAAAAATAGATAGTATTAAACCTGATAATCTTATTTGTATGATTAATAAAGGAAGTGTAAAACAAAATATTGAAAAATTAATTGTTGGGTTTAATAGAAATAATAGTGTAACAATAGCTAAAGCAGCAGAAAAATTACATAAGGAAAATAAACAATATTATGATAAATGTGGTATTAAAATGGAAGAAAAATAAATAGAATAAGTAGAAATTTTTAAATAATAATCAAATAAATATTTTTATATTTATATTTTCATTAAAATATTTCCTCTAAAATAAGTAATTCTCTGTTTGATTGTCATTAGTTTTAGCAAAAGTTAATAATTTATTTTTATTATTATCATTTTTATTTCAATAGGTTTGTTATATATATTAAGAGAATTAATAGGAGAAAATTTTTAATATTACTATTCTCATTATTTTTATTTCAGTAACAATTTTAATTATGTAA
>JAEEGK010016998.1_pt1 | contig 15915 bp, 9 predicted proteins | sample 8958771 | NCBI WGS metagenome assembly JAEEGK01 (sample SAMN16246547, study PRJNA631951) | gut metagenome | biome: gut microbiome; feature: rumen; material: SC-attached | host: Bos | place: Iran: Karaj | collected 2018-10
CCAATCCCCAATCCCCAATCCCCAATCCCCAATCCCCAAAATAGAAAAAAAATTTAAATGAAAATAATTAAAAAAGTTTAAAATAATACAAAATTTGTAAAAAAAAGTTAAAATTTATGAATTATTTACCAAAAATGTTTAAATATTTAAAAATAATTAAGAAAAACAAAAGCTAAAAGTATTAAAAAAATCAAAACTTAATTTTTCTATTCCCTTATATCTTTACCTTTTTTTTTCTCACTTTTTTTTATCATTATTTTTTCTTTTTTTTCATTCATTTTTTTTCATCCCATTTTTTTCCTATTTTTATACAAATAATTTTTTATTTTTTTATCCTAAAATATTCTTATTTAATTCTTCTATTTTTAATATTATTTTTTTTTTATTTTCATTATCTAATTTATTAAAATTATATATTATTTCATCTTTCTTTTTTCCTTTAAATATTATTTTTAATTGATAATTATCTTGGATTTTAATTAAATCAAATTTATCAATTATATCTTTTTCAAATAAAAAAGTATTATTATAACTATTGTTCATAAATCTTGTTAATCCTATAAAAATACATTTTTTATCTTTAGATAAAATAAAATCAATTCTATATATATCTTTATTTCCATAATTTATTATAAAGATAAATAAACCAATAATAATAGATATAACAAATAATTTAAATTTCTTGATATAAAAACAATATATTAAAGGAACTAGTAAAAATAAACTTAATGTATAATAATTTTCTTCTAAAGGTGATTTTAAAAAAAAAGTTATGAACAATGGATTTATTTCTATTAATTCATACTTTGAAAGAGAAGATTTTACTAATTTTTTAGATGAATTAAAAATAAATTGATTTACCTTTTTTTCAATATTTTCCTCGTTATATATATCATCAATAGGAAAAAAAGATTCCCATAATTTTAATGGATAATATTTTATATTATTAAAATCTAAATCAATATCTTTATAATCATAAATTAACAATAAATTTAAATCAATTTCATTTCTATAAAATTTAAAATGAACATTATTATAATTATTTAATAAACATTTTGAAAATAAATAACTTTTATTATAACTATTGACATATTCAATTTTTATTTTATTCTCTAATTTTGTTAATTTTATTTTTTTTGGACTGAAATTTTTATATATAAACCACAATAAAAAATCAAAAGACCATATAATAATACCACTAATTATTCCCGGAATAATTTGTATATAAATAAATAAAAATGGACTAATTGAAATGAAAAATAATAAAAAAATAAAAAATATTTTAACTTCTTTATCTTCTTTTAATCTAATAAAATATTCCATTTCATTATCTTTTAATTCATTATCTTCAGAAATAGATATTTTTTCTTTATCATTTTCATCAAATAATTGATATAAACTAAAAAAATATTTAGACATTTATAATAATAATAATTAACATTAATATTCCATAAAAAAAAATATATAAAAATAATTAAAAACTTTTAATATTCCCATTTTCAATTCTACAAACTCTACAACCTAAAGCAAATTCTTCTCCATTAGGAGGATGTTTAACTTTAACTTCACAAGTAGCAGGATCACAAATAGGTAAAGCTTCTTTAGGATATTTACTAACATAATCTCCTTTACATTGTCGACTATGACATTCATCACAAAAATGTGTAGTTCCCCAACAAAACCAAGAAGCAATTTTACAACAAAATCTACATTTATATTCAATAAATTCTTTCCCATGAATTTTACAATCACTAACACCAGCAACTCCATAAATATTAGCATGTTTACCACAAATACAATCTTTAGGATCATAATCTTTATTAGGATCATTATTATTAATTAAAGGTCCATCACCACATTCTCTTAATCCTGCAAAATATGGTTCTTTACATTGATAACATAAATAATATGATAAACGATTTAATGCATATTGTAATGTATTATTATACCATTTTGAATTTGGATCAGTTAATTTTTTATCTTTATCTAAACCTTCAAATTTTAATCTTTCTAATGCCATTTTTGATATTTTATCATATAATTTTTTATTCCAATCTATTAATTCTTGTATTTCTGGAACATTTGGACAATTTAACCATTTATTACATAAAGGACATAAACAATGATTAAATGTTATTTTTGGTCCATTCCATTTTTTTTTTAATCTCATTTCTATACATTTAAAATGAATATAATGATTACATGAAAATAATACTACAGGAGCATTTCCTAATCCTTCTATAAAACATATATTACAATATGAATCTATATCTTGATCAAAATAATTTTTATATCCTTTACATTTATTATCTAAACATGGTGGACATTTTTTTTCATATTTACATCCCCAACAAATGTGTCCACAACTTAATTTTTTTTTACATGATATTTTATATTTTTCAAGACATTCTTTATTAGAACAAATATCACCATTTTGACTTTTAGTTTTTGATGTTATTACTGTATTATCATATCTACATTTTTTACTATTAATAAAATCTTTATATTCTTTACATGTTTTTCCTAAATGATAAGGTACTAAATTACAACTTATACAAAATACAGTTTGACAATTTGGACATCTACATCTATTATTTGCATAATCTTCACATGCTTGTTTTGATAATTTTTTATTATTTTCATCTTTTATATTATAATCTACATCACCTTTTTCAAAAGAATTTTTTTCATGACATTTTGGACATTCTACTATTGTTCCATATAATAATAAATTAAATTTATTATAAATATCATCATATTTTTTATCACCTAAAATATCTTTTTTATCTTTTTCAGAAACTAAAATATCTTTTTTATTTTCTTTTTTACAATTTTGACAAAACATATTTGGTAAATCTTCATCTGCAAGTTTTAAAAAACATTTTTTACAAATACAATGAAAACATTCTAAATATAATATATTAACATCACCACATATCATACATGTATCACCTTTATTATTTAATTTATTACTTTTATTTTTTTTTACTTGATTTGCTTCTATTGTAAATGGTCTTGCATATTCATTATCATTAATTAAATTTTCATTTTCTTTTAATTCTCTTTTATTTGATTTTTTATTTTCTTCATTTTTATCTTTTAATGAATTTTCTATTTTTTGATTATCTGCTGAATTTCTTTTTTTTTCCTTATTTTTTGAAGCTTTACTTAATGCATCTGTTATTTCTATAAAATGACCTTTTATTTTTTTCCCTAATACTATTATGTATTGTTTTAATAAAAAACGAATTACTAATAAATTCTCTTTTGGCTCTGAAAAATTTTTTAAAAGAAGAGAAAAACTCTCATCAAATTTTCTATAATATTTTTTAAATTCAGGACATTTTTTAAAATGAATACTAAAGTTTGATTCTTCCATTATTTCTCCACATTTACATTCTATTTCTTTTTCTAAATTAAATGTCATTTTTTTTATTTTTTAAATTTTAGAATTTTCCTTTTTATAATTTATAAATTTATAATAAATAATGTAAAAATTAATTTTATTGTTTAATTGTATTTATTTAAGTTTTGATAAATTTTAAAATTTTAACATACAAAAAAATATTTATATAATAATTAAAACACTATTTTAAAAAAACATTACTTAAGAAGAGAAACTTCTTTTTTGTTTCATATTATTATTTTGAGAGAATTTTTCTTTAATTAATTTAGCAATAAAAACAGACCAATTATAAATATTTTTTTTAACACTTTCAATAAAAGTACCATTAACTCCCCAAAAAATACTAATATCACTAAAATTAATTAAATATTTAGTAAATTCATCTTTATCATGATAAATCATATCTCTTCCTAGAATATTATCTGAATTTTCTAAATCTTTATTAGTAGTTCTATAATTTCTAAAATAATTTAAAACACTTAAAAAATTATGATGAATTTTAAGTTTATTTTTAAAGCTTTCTCTAGCTAAATTATGTATTATAGAACCAATGTATTTACCATTAATTTTAATTTCTTTTAATTCATAATATTCATCAATATGTTTTCCTAAATTTAATATTATTTGTTGAACTAATATTCCATTAATTAATAAAAAAGCTAAAATCATTCCTGCTTCTTTTTCATTTATTAATCTTAAATAACCATAATAATGAAAATCTATTCTATATATTTGATTTGTTGTTAAATATGAATGAGGAAAATATGCTTTTTCTTTTATAAATTTATATAATATTTCTTGCACTTGCTTTGGTATATCTTTTAATTCCTTTATTTTAAATAAATTTTCCATTAATTTTTTTATTATTGATTTTATCTTCTTCATATGCTTTTCTAAATTATTATATGTTAATATTATTGTTTTAAAATATTGAAAATCTTTAAATACCTTCTTTTCTATTGAAAAAATCCAATTTTTTAATATTAATATTTCATTATCTATATTTTCATTTCTTTCTTCAATTAATCTTTCTCTTACTTTTGCATTAATAGAATATTTAATTGCAGAAGAATAAAAAGTAAATAAATAAAAAAAATCTTTTGCTAATTTCCACCAATTTTTTTTTTCAATTTTCTTATTTTTTTTAGCTGGTTTAGGGGTAGTTTTTTTTTCTATAATTTTTTGTTTTAAATTTTCAGGTTTAATTAAATTAATAGGAGGAGGAATATAATTAACTTTATCATCATAATCGATTTCTTTTTTTTCATATTTAGGGAAAACAATATTAGGAGGATTAAGTTTTTCTTCAATTTTAGGAGGATAAACATAATAAGCATTATCAATTTTTGGATTTCTTCTTTCTAAAGATTTTAAATAATTTAAAACTTCATCAATTTTATAAAAGCAATTTCTACAACAATTACAACTATTACAACTATTATAACTATTACAACAATTATTATTACAATTATTATTATTAATGTTATTAGAATTATTTATTGTTCTTCCTAATTGAATTTTAGGTAAACTTAATGATTGACTTAAAGGATTTATATATTTTGGATATAACATCGGTTGATAATTATATATTGGATATTGAGAATAGGAATCTTCTATTATTAGATTTGTTACAGGACGAGATGATAATAATGTTTTATATTGACTTTTGTAATTATTTAATTGGTTGTTTAATATATTCTGAGATAATGATGTTTGAGAATAATTTCTTCCCATGTAATATCGAGGACTATTGGTTTATATATGTATTTTATTTTAGATTTTTTTACCGAGAAATTGAAAGTGAATTGTACATTCTTTTTTTTTTCTTATTTTTTCTTATTATTTTTTATTAATTATTCTTTTTTTTATATATATAAATAAAGTATACTATGATAAAGATATTAAATTATTTCAAATTATTTATTTATTAAATTGTATTATAATATAAAAATAATTAAAAAAATATATAAACTAAATATATAATTATAAATATCTTAATATCTCATTTTCCTATCAGGAGGTCTTTTTTTTCTTTTCTTATATTTAAGATCAGGATCATAAACAGCATATTTATTTTTAATTAACCTACAAAAATAAACAGCCCAAATATAAATATTTTTTTTATATTCTTCAACAAAATCTTTATAAACTTCCCAAAAAATACTAATATCTTTAAAATCAACTAAAAATCTACTAAATTCATCTTTTTCATTATAAATCATATCTTTTCCAAAATCATCATTAACATCTTCTAAATCTTCATTAATATCTTTATAATTTCTAAAATAATTTAAAACACTAATAAAATTATTATGAATTTTAGGTTTATCTTTAAAAGTATCTCTAGTTAAATAATGTATAATAGATCCAATATATTTAGCACTTATTCTAACTTCTTTTGACTTTTCAAATTGATTTATATATCTTCCTATATTTAATAATATTTGTTGAACTAATATTCCATTTATTAATAAAAATGATAATATCATTGATGCTTCTTGATCATTTATTAATCTTGTAAAACCATAAAAATGAAAATCTATTCTATACACTTGATTTATTGAAAGAAATGAATAAGGAAAATATGCTCTTTCTTTTATAAATTTATATAATATTTGTTGAATATTTTTTGGAATATCTCTTAATTTTTTTACTTTTTTTTGAAAATTTTCCATTAATTTTTGAATTATTGATTTTATTACTTTTATATGTTTTGCTATTTTTAATCTTGGGTATGTATTATTATATGATATATCAAAATCTTGAAAATATTTAAATTCTGGAAAAAAAGATTTTTGAATTGTTAACATCCAATCTTTTAATACTAAAAGTTCATACACTATATTTTCATTTCTTTCTTTTATTTTTTTTATTCTTTTTTTTGCATATTTTGTATATTTTAAAGCTGTTTTATAAAAAATAAACAAATTAATAAAATCTTTGAATAATTTCCACCAATTAATTTCTTCTTTAGAAATACTTTTCTTTGGAGTTTTTATTTTTGAATTTCTTGGACTTTCTATTGAATTTGTTTTTGAATTTAAAGTATGATTTTTATTAGGTAATCTTAATTTATAAAAAATAAATTCATTCATTTTATCATCTATTGGAGGTTTTATTGGAGGAGGAATATAATGAACAACATCTTTATAATTAATTTTTTTCCTATTTATTATAGGTTTAACTATATTTGGAGGAATAATTTCTTTTTTTTCTTCTTCTTCTTCTTCTTCTTCTTTTTCTTTTTCTTTTTTTATATCTTCAATTTCAGGAAGACTTTTTAAATAATTTAATATTTCTTCTTCTCTTTCTTGATCAACAATTATATTATTATTATTATTATTACAATGATTATTACAATTATTACAATTACAATTGCAATTACAATTAGAAGATGATGGAATTTGAACTGTTCTTCCTAGTTGAATTCTTGGTAATTTTAATGAGTAAGATAAAGGATTATTATATATTAATGGTTGGTAATTATATATTGGTAGAGGGAAATTTGGATTTCTAAGTAATATTTTTGATAATGGACGATATGGCAATTCTTTATAATTGTGATACATTTTTTATTAATTGATTTTTTTAAACGGAAAAACAAATTTCATTTATTTATTAGAAATAAAATAAAAACTGTATAAATATTTTTTTATAAATAAAAAATATTAATTATTGATAATTGACTAAAAGAATTAGATAGAATAAAGTGATTTGTATGAATAAAAAAAAAGGTAATTTAAATGTATCAAAGTTAAATCAATAATAGATGAAATAATTATATCAAGGAAAGTAACAGATTTAATTAATTTACTAAAATTTACATTAGTATTGGAAATAATATAATTTTTAACTGTTTCATGATTTTATTAATTATTATAATCAATTTTTTCATTTTAAAAATATATTACATTCTGAAAATAATTAAAATAATATTAAATATTTATTTTTTCTTTTTTACTTTAAATTAATTATGTCAGTTGATCCTATTCAAGTTTTTAAATTTTTAGATAAAAATAATAAAAATAAAATAAATAAAGAAGATTTATTCTTAGCAATTCGTTATTTAGGAATAATAAAGCCAAAAAATGAAATAAATTATTTAATACAAAAATTACCAAATGAACTTTCATTAGAAGAATATAGTAAAATTATAGAAGAACAAAAACAAACTTCTTTAACTAAAGAAAATTTAATTTCAGCTTTTGAAATTTTTGACGAAGAAAAAACAGGAAAATGTTCTTCTAAAGAATTATTTCATGCTTTAAGTGTGATTGGAGAAAAATTAAGTGAAAATGATATTGAAGATATAAAATCAAAAATAAAAATAGAAAAAAATGGCTTAATAGACTATAAACAATTTATTGATATATTTCTTAATTAAATAATAAAAAATATTATTTATAAAAAAAGAAAAATAATAAATAAAACATTCTAAAAATTCCATATAAAAAAAACAAATATTTAAAAATTCATTTATTATTATTATTATAATTGTAAAAAAGCAAAGATTTAAAAAGTCAAAAAAAAAAATTAAATCTTTAAATTATTTTTATTTTTTTTTAAATGAATTATTTAAATATATTTTAAATTTAAATGTCTAATAATAATAATGTAGGAATTTCTTTAATGAATAATTATAATATTAATCTTGAATTTGTAATTGATTTATTAAAAAAATTAAATAGTATGTCTTCTGAAGAAAGAAATATAGGAGAACAAATTTTATCAATGATTAAGAAAGATGAAAAATTATATAAAATATTATTAGAAATATCAGTTTCTCAAAGTGAATTGTCTACTCCTATTATTAAAGTTCAAAGTTTATTAACTTTAAAAAGTATAATTAAACAAGATAATAATAATAATAACAAAATAAAAGGATTAGATTATAATTTAAAAAATAATAATAATCAATTAAATGATATTTATAATTTTTTAAAAAGAGAATTTTTAATTTATTTATCTTCTGGAAATTATATTCAAATTATTGATAATCATATAAAAGAAATTATTCTTTTATTATCAGAGAAATTTTTTCCTGATGAATGGAATGAATTAAATAAATTTTTTATTGAATTTTTTGGGAAAAAAACAGAAATATTTTTCTATGAAAAAAGTTATGATATATCAATATATTTAATGTCTTTATTTTATTCGATTTTAAAAATATTTAGTAAAAAAAAGAACACCAATAAATTTTTTAAATATAAGGATAATTATTTGAATTCTTATATTTCATATTATAAAGGAATAATTCGTTTTTTTAATGAAATTATATATAATTTTGATAATATCGAAATATTTTCAAAATGTTTAAAATTTTTATTATTCAATGATAAAATTTTATGTTTATTAATTGGAATTTCATATAATCAAAGTACTTTTCAAAAAGATCAAAATATATTATTAATGATAAAATTTATATTAGAAAGAACAGGAAATATAATAAATGAAATAGAAAAAGTTTCAAATGATAAAATAAAAGAAATATTACATCATAATTTATATAAAAAATTAAAACTAATAAATTTTCTTCAATCAACAAATCCAATTTTATTTTGTTATGATTTACAATTATATATAGAAATATTATTTTTCTTAATTTCAAATTGTGAAAATTATAAAGAAAATACAAGAAAAATAGTAATTTTTTCTTTAACAAAAATAATGAATACATCGACTTATAAAGAAACTTTTGAAATAGAAAAACCATTAAATGAAAATTTTATTGAAAATATAAGTAAAATGTCAGAAACTCCAAAAAAAAAAAGAAATAGAAGAATACAAAGATCACCTTTAAATTTATTTGTTTCTCCTACAAAATATAGAAATTTTGAAAAAGAAATTAAAAATTCAAATGAGTTATTTAATAAATGTTTTACTAATGAAAATATAAATAATTTATTAGTTAAATTAATACAAAAATCTTCTTTTATTTGCGAAAAAGAAAATGATGATTTAGAAATTGAAATTTTATCAAATTTAGAAGAAGATAATATTAATAATGATAATTTTTCAACTAATTTATATACCTTTCAATTTTTATTTAGAAATATTTTAGAATCAATAATAATTAATTTTACAGAAACTTCAATGAAATATATTCAAGATAATTTACATATATTGTATAATACTTTTACTCCAAATAATTCTAATGTTGATTTTTTTTTAATGGATTCTTTTTTTAATTTAATTAATTTAATTCCAGAATTATATAAATCAGGAATAATTTATATTACTGAAATGATAGATACAAAAAAATACATTTCATATATTTATTCTTTTATTCAGAAAAGTAATTTAATATTAAAAAAATATATTATTACTCTTAGTAAATGGAGTGTTATTTTAATATCAAATGAAATTATTTTTGATTATATAAATAACTTAATTAATTTTATAGAAAATTATAATAATAATTACATTCTTATTGAATCTTGTCTTTGTTTAAAAACAATTTTAGATTCAATTGATAAAATGATGTCATCAAATGAAAATATTAATACAACAATAAATAGAGAATTATATTCTAATTTAATTAAAACAAAAATAAATTGGAGTAATTTATTTTGTTTAGTAAGTAATCTTTTATGTAATATTATACCAAAAATAAAATCAAGTGAATTAATTGTTTCTTTAGTTAAATTTTTTACTTCTTTAATTAAAAAATGCCATTATCAAAATAATGGAGAAATTTTAAATACAATTAAAAATTCAAAATTAATTGAAATTACTTCAAACAATAAAAATGAATTTACTGAAAATGTTTATATTGATATGTTTAAAACTTTATTAACTACTTTTCCTTCTTCTTATGAAATTACTGAAATGAGTTTTTTTTTTGTTGAAAATTGTTTGAAAAGAAAAATTAATGTTAATTCTTTAAATTTTTTATTATATATTGTAAAATCTATTGAATCAACTGAAGAAAATAAAAAATTAGTTTTAAAGTTTATTAAAAATCATTATAAAATTTTTATTCATGATTTTTCTCAAGAATATAATAATATTTTATTATCTGTTTTAGGAGAAATTATTTTATTTAATATTTTAGAACAAAATGATTTAATTAATATCATTGATATAATAAATACAAGATATAATTATTCATTTGAAATTTGTAAACAAATTTATCAAACAATTATAAATAATAATTTAAATATAAATAAAGAATTTAATTCTAATTTAAATTCTAAAGGAGATGAAATGTGTGATTCAAAAAAAATATTATTAGATGTTTTAAATAGTATTTTTCTTGTTTCAAAATTAAATTATAATGATAATAATATTTCAAATTATTTAGAAAATATTTTAAAAATTTTATTTACAGAATGTAAATTTTCTTATGAAACTTTAGAAATAAATTCAAGTTGGTTAAATTCAGATTTTATTAATTCAATGTTTGAAATAATTGATAGAATTGCTTTAAATAATTTTGATAATTTTATTAAATATTTAAATAATTTTTTAAAAGGAAATAATTTACAACCTGAATTTTATATTTCAAATATGTTAAAAGTAATGACAACAATATCAAAAATTGAAGTAAGAAAAATTAATGTTTTATTCATAAGTAAAATTATAAGTTTATTTGATTATACTTTTCTGTTAAATAATGCGAAAATTATTTTTGAAATTTCTCTTCAAATTATATTAAATCAATTTATTAAAAATAATTCAAAAAACAATGATTCAACAATGAATCAAATCAATCATTATGAAAATTTAAAAGAAATTTTTCAAATTAAACAAAGTAAAATTATTATTATTTCAAAAAGAAAAAAAGATTTTATTGAAAATGAACCTTTTTTAAAATTATCTGATATTCATAAAATATTTATTGAAAGTATTAAAGGAATTTGTAATAAATTTAATAAAAGTGAAATTGATTTTTTGAAAGAAAGTAATTTTATTGCTAATAAAAATATAAAAACGATATTTGGTTTAGTTCAATATTGAATAAATAATAAAATTAATAGATATACATTTATTATATTCAAATTCTAAATTATTATAAAATTAATTCTTTAAAAAAGTAAATAATGTAATAATCTTTATTTTATAATAAAATATTTTGAAAGATTTATAAAAAATAAAAAAGTAGTTTTTAATAATTTTGATTTTATAAATTAATTAAAAAGAAAAATCATTTAAAATTGAATGTTGATTTTATAAAATTAACTTTAAAGTAATTTTAAACATTATTTTCTCTATAATATTTTTTCTTCCTACTGTTCTAACTTTATTCTTATATTTCAATTATAGTATTTAAATAATAAACAAAAAAAAAAGAAAAGTAAAAAGAATGAAATTTAATAGAAAAATATTGTTTTAAAATTTCTTAACTTGAAAAGTTAACTCAATAAACTGAATGTTTCCATTCTCTTTTTCATCAAAATAATTAGTGACATTTTTTGGAGTTTTTCCAACAGTAATTTTTTTCCCATTAACAATAACAGTATTATCATCATTAACAAAACTTTTGTCAAAATCTTTAATTTTAACACCAAATTTAGTAGTTTCATCTTTATCTTCATCATATTTGATCCCAAAATAATTATAATAACAATTATAGAAACCAACAGTTTTACTAATAATATTTTGATTACAAATAGGACATTTCATTAAACCATTATTTTCAGTCAAAGAAAATTCTTTCTCTTTAATCATATGAATAACTTCTTTTTTATAAGCTTCACATTTATCATTTTTACATATACCAAATAAATTTATTCCTTTTGTTACACATCTCCATTTAGGAGCTTTATTACTTGTTTTAATTAATTTTATTTTTCCAACTGTTAAATCTGTAAAATTTGCTCCGAAACATTCTAATGATTGAGCATCTCTTATTTTTACTTTTTGTCCATCTTCGAAAGTATATGACTCATTTGTATTTAGTTTTTGTGAGTTTGTTATTAAAAAAAAAGTTTCTGGAAGTGTTATTCCTACATCTTGTATTGCTGAGGCTAATTCATAAAATGTTCCTGATGAAGGAAAGGAAAGATTCTTAGATGATCCATCGTCTTCGCTTATTATTTCTAGGTTCACCATTTATTTTTTTATATCTTTTTTATAAATGTATTATATATTTTTTTGAAAAGATTGTCAATCAATATATTTCATTTTAAAGGATTATTTACATGAATATTTTTAAAATAATAATTTTTTTTTGAAAAATATAATATGAAAAAAGAAAATAGTTCCTCAGAAAATAATATAAGAAATACTCAATCTTTAAAATCAAATAATAATTCTTTGATAAATACATCGTCTGTAAAATTAGAAAATGCAAAAGAAGAAAATATAACAGAAGAAAAGAAAGAAAATGAAGAAATAGAAAATAACACAGAAGAAAATAATAATAATATAGAAGAGACAATACCTCAATTAACGAAAAATGAAATAATACATTATTCTCATTTAATATTTTTAAATAATGCAATATATAAAAATAAAAATGAAGATTATTATTTATCTCAACAAAATTTATATAAAATATTAAAAGAATGTGATATAATACCAAATAATATAAAATTAAATGAAGTAGATTTAATATTTAAATCAATTTCACCGAAATCATTTCAATTAAATTTTGATCAATTTATGCAATTTTTATTAAGAATAATTCAAAAAATTTATCCTAAAGAATTTATAAAAGATAAAAAAACAGTAACAAATTTTTTTATGAATAATTTTTTTAGTTATTTCACTTTCTTATTAGATGATAATCAAATTCAAATTGATAATTTATATAAATGTCAATATAAATCAATTGAAAGTTTATTATCTTATCAACCTGATGAAAAACATTTAATTGTTATAAATAAAATATTATTTACTTTAAATGAAATATATATTAAATATTTTAATTTTGAAATGGAAAATAATATTAATTTAGCAAAAAAAAGTATAAAAAATTTAATTTTTTTTTCCCGGGAATTTGAAATTTTACCTTTTATATTAAATGAAACTCAAATTGTAATATATTATAATTTAGCAATTAATTATGATTTAAATATAAAAATAATAGAAGATGATATTAATCAAGGAATGATATTTACATTAAATCATTTTATAATGTTTTTAATACATATAAGTTTATATTCATATGCAAAAAATTATGATTCAAATTATAATAATAATTCTAATTGTTCTGATGTAAATAAATTTTTAATTTTTCTTGAAAAATTAGAATGTTCAAAAGGAATGAAAAATTTTACTAGAAAATTATCTAAACCAAATGCTAATAAATTATCTTTAATTCCTCCTAAAGAAATTTTTATTCAATTATGTGAAAATGAAGATTTAAATAATAGTAAATTAAGTTGTAAAAAAAATTCTTTACAAAATTTAAATAATAATATTTATAATGATGATTATTTAATTATTAAAAATAATAATTTAATTAATAGTAATTTAGGAAATTTAGAAAAAACTTTTTTATATTTTAGTGGAATTGGAGATAAAATGAATTTTTGTCAAATGAATTTATCAGCTTTTTCTAAATTTTTAAAACATTGTTCTTTATTATATGAAGTTCCTTTAAAAGATAAAAAAAAATTTCATAAAATTTCAAAAGATTTAATAAATAAAACAAATTCTATAAATCAAGATTACAAAAATAATAATTTAAATAATAATAATGAAATAAATTTAACAGAAGAAGAAAAAAATTATAAAAAAACTTTAAATCAAATAGTAAATTCAAAAGATTATATAATTAATGAAGATATAAATATAAAATTAGGTGAAAGTGATGTTAATGTGATTTTTTCAATTTTAACAGGACCAAGAAATTATGATAATAGTAATTATTATAAAAAATTATTAGATAAAAATTCAGGTATTTGTTTAAATGAATGGAATTCAAAAAGAAAAAATTATCAAGCAATTAATAATTTTAATTCTAATAATCCTAAAAATATTTTAACTTCTGGTAAAGGAGAAAAAGAAAATAAATTAATGAAATTAAATTTTAAAACTTTTTTAATGAGTTTTCCTTTAATTTCTGAAAAATTATTTCCTAATTTAAATTCTGAAGATTCTCTTAATAAATTATTATCTGATTTTATTCTTCCTAATTTAATAAATGATAATAATGATGGTGATAATAATATTAATCAAAGTAATTTAAGTGAAATAAATTTAAATGAAAATCTTAATTTAATATATGAAAAAATTTCTAATGATGATGAAATAAAATTATTTTTAAAAAAATTAAGTGATGTAATATCTTTTTATTATAAATTTTATTTTGATGAAAAAACATATAATTTAAATTTTGAAGGAATGATAAATTTTTATAAAGATTTTGGAATATTTCCAGATTTAATAAATTTACTTCAATTAAAAAGAATATTTACATTTTTAGTAGATCTAAAAAAAAATAATAAAAATGAAAATATATGTTTAGAAGATTTAAATTTAGAAAATAAAAATAATATAACTTATACAGAATTTATTTATTCTCTTTCAATAACTGCTTTATTATTTGATTTTGATGATAATTTTAATAATATTGATAAATTATTATATTTAGTTGAAAGAATGAATCAAAGTAAAGGAGTAAAAAAATGGCAAAAAAAAAGTGGAAAAACTTATTCTTATGGAAATGATTTTATTTCTTTTTTAATATTTATGAAAAAAAAATATCCTAGGTTTTATAATATTAATATTAATAATAATTGTAATAATAATAATCAAATTAATTTAACTGATATTTATGGAACTGAAGATGATGATAATAATAATAATATTAATGGAAATGAAATTCAGGAATAAATTTTTTTTTTTGTTTTTTAGGCTTTAAATTATAATTTTTTTTTATTATTGTTAATATATTTTTTTAAAAAATTTTTTTCCAGTTCAAAAATGGAAAATAAAAACAATGTTGAAAAGGAATTAAATGAATTAAAAAATGAACAATTTATTTTAGATTATAAAATATATTTAAAAGAAGATAATGATAATTTCATTGATAAAATTGATTTAATTATTTTAGAAGGAGAAAAAATTGAAATTAAATTAAATGAAGTATATTGTTATGTTGTTTCTAAAAATAATAAAGTTTATGAATCTTTTGAAAGTCTTTTAAATAATTTATCTCCTTTATATTCTGAAACTTTTTGGTCAAGAATTTATTCAGGATTAAATAATAATAATAATGATAATAATAATGAAGATTAAATTTTATGTAAATTTATTTCAATTATTTAAATGAATAAGATTGTCTTTGATGTATGTTTAATTTATCAGAATTTCTTTCAAAATAAGATTAATATAATATAAATCTAAATTTATTTTTCTAAAATGAAGAAATAATAAAATTTCCATTGAATAATTAACAAATAATATAAATTTAACATTAAAAAAATCATTGAATTTTTTTTAAAAAAATAAACACCAAAAGACTTAATTAAATAACATAAACCTATTAAAAAAATATAAAAAAATAGTTAAAAAAAAAATGATAAACCTAATCTTATATTTTGAAGAAGAAGATA
>JAEEGK010017000.1_pt1 | contig 15915 bp, 15 predicted proteins | sample 8958771 | NCBI WGS metagenome assembly JAEEGK01 (sample SAMN16246547, study PRJNA631951) | gut metagenome | biome: gut microbiome; feature: rumen; material: SC-attached | host: Bos | place: Iran: Karaj | collected 2018-10
GTGGAAGTGATATAGATAATTTATTAGTTAAATATTGTATTAATAAATTTAAAGAAGAAAAAGATATTGATATTTCATTAAACAACAAAGCTTTAAGAAGACTTAAAATTTATTGTGAAGAATTAAAAATAAATCTATCATTTCAATTAGAATGTAAATTAGATATTGATTCACTTGCAGAAGGAGAAGATTTAAATATATCAATAAATAGAAGTGATTTAAATCATATATGTGAATCTCTATTCAAGAAATGTATACAAACTTTACAATATACATTAGATATATCAGGTTTAACGAAAAAACAAATTGATGAAATAATTCTTGTGGGAGGTTCATCAAGAATTCCTGAAATACAATCAAAAATAAAGCAATTTTTTATTGATGAAAAAATAATAATAAAAAAAATAAATACTGATGAAGTTGTCGCTAATGGAGCTGCAATTATTGCTGCAAAAAATAAAAATCAATTAAATAATTTAAGTTTAATGTTTAAAAATTTAATGATTCATGATATTAATCCTCATTCTTTAGGAATTGCAAATGGAAATAAAATGTTTTTTATGATTAAAAAAAATGAAAAAATTCCTATTCAAAATAAAAAAAGAATAAGAACTACTCAAGATAATCAACAAAGTTTTAAAATAAGAATTTATGAAGGGGAAGATAATTTAATAAAAAATAATAGGAAATTAGGTTATTGTTTACTTGATAATCTTAGAATAGCAAATAAAGGAGAAGTTTCTGCAACTATTCTATTTAATTTAGATTCACAATATTTATTAACAATTATTCTTGAAGAAGAAGGAAAAAAAAATATTAAAGTTCTTGAAATTGATAGAAAAAATAAAGATGAAAATTATTCCAATGAAGGAAAGATTGAAGGAGTTGAATAGATTAATAATTTTTTATTTCAAATTATAGAAATCTCTTTCAAGAAATAAATAAAAAGTAATAATTAAAAGAAACAATTAAATAATAAAATATGACCAAATAATGAGAAATTAAATAGTAATAATATTGAATAACTTAATTGTTTATTTTTTATATTTATTTTAATTATAATATGGAAAAAAAAGATAATTCAAATAATGCTGCTCAGGTAATAAATACATTTGAGCCTAATAATATTCCAAGATGTCCTGAATGTAATTCAGTTTATTCCCTACAATTATTTTATAAAGAAAAATTACCAAATATTAGTTATGAATGTGAAAATAAACATAATGGAAATATTTTATTGGAAAATTATTTAAAAAAATATAATAATTTTTCAATCCTAAAAGAAAAATGTGAAGAAGTAAAAAAAACCAAGAAGAAGTAAAAGGAAATTTTGTTTATTGTTGTAAATAATATAAATTTCTATGTAATTCTTGTCAAATAAATCATCCTAACGAAGAACATGATTTAATAAATATTAAAAAATATGATTCATTATGTAAACTTCATTCTTATCTATATAATTTTTATTGTATTCAATTTCATAAAAATTTATGTAATTATTGCTTAAAAGAACATAAATATCATAATTTTATTAAATAATTTATATTACATTATTCTGAAGAGTCAATGAGGAATTTAGAAGAAGAAATGAAAAATTTTGAAATAAAAATAAAAAATTTAGATATTATTAAAGAGAAAATTATTTCTCAAATTGAACAATTAAAAAAATCAACTGAATTCGAAGTTAAAATGATTCAATTATTATTATCTACTTATCAATATGAGTCTCATTATCATAATTTAAATTTTAATTTTATTCAAAATTTAAAAACTTTGAAGTCTCTTAAAATCAAATAAAATAGATATATATGAAAAAGTATATAAAGAAGGGAATAAATATATTTCATTCATTTAAAAATGTTAGAAATCAAATCAAATTATTTTAGATATAATTTTCAAACTTTAAATTATCATACAGAAAAAATACGCTATTTATATCAATTATAAGATGGAAGATTAGCTTCTTCTTCTAATGATGGTATGTTAAATATATATAAAATTGATTTTGAACTTCAATTATCAATTAAAGAACATTTAAATCTATTAATTTCTTTTAATCAATTAAATGATGGAAGAATAATTACATGTTCAAAAGATTGTTCTATAAAAATAATTAAATTGATAAAAGAAGATTCATATCAAGCTGAATAAACTTTAATATGTCATATTGAGTCTAGTAATTGAAATTAAAGAAAATGAGTTGATTTCTGTTTCTTTTGATAAAAATATGAAAATATTGAAATTAAATAATGAAAAACAATTTGAATGTATTAAAACTATAAATTTCTAAAATTCAGAATCAGAATGTAATTGTTTAAAAGTAAATAACAATGAATTTGCTGTTTCATCATATTATAGAGATAAATTTATTAAATTTTGAAAATGAAATGATTATTCACTTATTAATACTATAAATGATATTGAAAATTATTATTTTTCTCAAAATATGTGTTTATTAGATGATGATATATTATGTGTTAGAGGAAATAATTCTAAAGGTTTTTATTTAATTAAAATATCAAGTCATCAAATCATTAAAAATATTTATGGTCCTAAAATAATCAATTCAATAATTCAATGTTTAGATGGATTATTTTTATAAACATAAAAAAAATAATTGTGGGTAAAACATATATACATTTTTTCAGATTTTAAATTTAGTTTTTATTTTAAATGGAACTTTTATCTTTCTTTTATAAATGGAGGGTTATGGATATATTTAAATAATTAAAAAGTAATTTTTAGTTATATATTATTATAAATTGTTGAAACAATTAATTTAAAATTCAATTAAAAGATAAAATTGTTTGAACGAAATTTTTTCTCTTAAAAATATAAATTAAAAATAATTATATAAAAAGATTTATTTTATAATTATTTAAAGTAAAAAGGCAATTAGTAATAATAAAATAGATGAAACTCTTAAAAATTTATTTCCATTAGGATTATAATTACCAGTTAAATTAGTGTTACTAGTTCCATTTGTTTCTCCTTCTCCACCTCCAGCAGCAGCTGAAGAAACAGTAGTAGAAGTTGTTCCAATTGAAGCAGAAGGAGAGCTTATTGAAGTTGTTCCATCTAATTTATATGTTCCTATATTTGAAAGAGTTACTACTTTACAAGTTATTTCTTTTGCACTTTCAGCTGTACATTCTTCTCCAGAAGAATTGTACATGTTAAATTAAGGGAAATTTCATTACTTAATTGAAATTTTAATCTTGTTAAAAATTTAAGTAATATCCCATATCCAGCAGCACAGTTACTTTGATTTTAGCATCTACATTTACCCTGTATTTAAATATTATAAGCTGATAAGTCAATTGTAATCCCAGTAGGAGCAGTTGCTAAAATATATGATATTTATGAGAAAAAAAACAATAATTGATAGTTTATCATTTAATATTAAATTTTTTTTTGATATGGTAATCAATGAAATTAATCATAAACAATTAAAGTTTCATAATTTATTTTATTATTTTTATTATACAAAATTATAATAATATTAATTATAAATTTTGAATTTTTTATTAATTAATAAATACCTTTAAAATGTTTGGGGTATTTCAAAAAAAAATATCTATTTATGAATACAAACATTTTAAGATAGGAAATATAATAATTATTTTTATTGATTTTAAAATATTATTTAATATCATTTTTACATTTTTTTTATTTTTTTCTTTTTATTTATTTTTTGAACAAGTTGAAATGTAGTTCAATATAATTTAATGAAAAAATGTTTAAAAATAAAAAAAAATAAATATAAATTTATCCCTTAAAAAAATAACAATTAATAATAAATTCTTCCAAAATTAGTAGAATGATTATAATATCCAGGTCCAGGAGTAACATCATAATTAATTCTATCATACCTTCTTCCAATAGTTTTAGGTAAATTATTTTTAAAATTACTTAAAGGCATTTTTCCATTTCCACTAAACATAGTAATTTTATCAACATCATAAGCACCAGGACCAGGGAAATGTTCTTTACTTATAATATTATCTAAATCACTTCCTTTAAATCTATTTTCATGTAAATTAATAAAATTTTCAAAATTTTTTTTATTATTTAAAGAAATTAAAGGATAAATAGAACTTAATTTTCCACTAAAAGAATTAGATTCTTTAATAATAGGTTTATAATCATTTTCATCATAAGAAGGAATAAAAATATTTTGATTACTTAAATTTCTCATTTTTTTCCTTATTCCAAATGTATAAGCAGGAGGACGATTTCTTCTATAATCACCAGTTAAAGTACAATATTTTTCAGGATGAAAATTTTTAAAAGGTAAATCTGCTTTCTTATATTCTCCTTCAACATAATTTGCTTTTCTATATGAAAAAGGTATATTTATATCAGTTGGAATAAATTCATTATGATTTTTAATATAATTTATAAAGTAATGTTGTTTTGGTGTAAAATTCCATGATTGAGATATTAATCTAGGTGATTCTTCTATTTTTGATTTATCTTCTTCTACCTTTTCATATCTATAATTTTGGTTTGGATAATTTGCTGATGATTCAGATTGTGGTTGCAACATTTATTTATTTCTTATTTTATTTTTATTTGTTTTTTAATAACGTTTTTTTTATTTTTTAAGGTTTTTTATTTAGGTTATTTTTAATCTATTAATATAAGAATAAGAAAATTTTAAAATCTATTTATCTATGATAAATATTTAGAAGAAATATTTATTGTTTGATAATGAATATTTCTTTTTTTATCTTTATATACACTTATCTTTAGTAAATATATTTTATGAAAAATATAAAAATATGATAATAATAAAAAAAATCTATATAAACAAAATTTATTAATATATATTTTATTATTCATTATATTCAAAAATGTTAATCAATTTAATTCTCTTTTCAATATTACTCCAATTTTCATCAAATATTAATATTTCAATAAATAAAAACAAGGAAAAATATCTGATTTATAACTCATCTGAAGAAAAAATTGATTTTGATTACAACAATAATAATAAAATTAAATGTGAATGTTCAAAAAAAAATATATATAATCTTCAAAAGAATGAAAATGATACTTTTTTTATCATTAATTTATCAGATGATGAAACTTTAAATTTTAATAAAAATAAACTAAAAATAATTTCAGATAATCCAAATTTGATTGATATTAAATATAATATTGATGAAATTAATATGAAATATTATTCTTTAAATATCATTCAAAAATGTAAGAATTCAAAAACCGAAAAAAATTGGGGTTTAATTTCAGTAGTATATGATAATAAAACAATGTTTTCATATTTAAAATATTGTGATTTAAATAAAGATAAAGAAATATTATCAAAAATTGGATTTTACTTTTCTGTTTTATTAATATTATTTAATGCAATTTATTATGAATATTTAATAACAAAAACTGATATTAAAGGAATTAACTCAAATATAAATGATAGAGAAATAAATATAAATTCTGTTTTTTCTTTAATTATTTTAGTTTCTTTACCACTTCTAATTTTATATTATTTAAGAGGAAAGATATTTATTAATTTGTATACATTTATTAATAATTCAACAGATATTTATTTCCATAAATATAAAATTAGAAGAAATATATATAGATTATTTTAAAATTAAATATTCATTTTTATCAAAAAAAATATATAAAAACTTTAGTCTTCAAATATATCAAATAATTATAACTTTCATATCCTTATTAATAACAGGAATTTATTGGTTAACAAAATATTGGATATTAAATAATATTATAGTACTTTTCTTATTATATTCACTAATATCAATAATTCAGATTAAAAATTTTAGAATGTGTTTATTTTGTTTATTCTTTTCTTTATTTTATGATATTTTTTACAAATCTATTTCAACTTTTATTTTCCAAAGAGATAATATTATGATTTATACAATTTCAAAAATAAATTTACCTATTAAATTACAAATACCAAGATTTTTCACAGAAAATCATCCTTTAAATAATTGTATTTTTTTTAATTTTACTGATTTAATTATTCCAGCTTTTACAATTAAATTTTTAAAAAGATTTGATTTTTTAAAGAAAATAAATTGCTATTATAAATTAGGAATTATCACATATTCAATAACTTTATTTATAAGCTCTTTAAATAATTTCATATTTAATTATGATATTCCATTTATTTTTTATGTGAGTCCAATTTTAAGTATAAGTACTTTAATTTTAGCATTTAAAAGAAAAGAAATAAAAGACATTTTATATAGTGAAAAAATAGAAGAAGATTATTTAAATAATCTAAATAAAACTCAAGAAAAAATTCAATTAAATTTATATGAAGAAGAAAAAGAAATTAATCTAGAGAATTTAGAATATACTTTAAAAAGTCCTAATATTGAAAAAAATGAAGATATTATAATAGAAGAAGATGATATCATTAATATTCCATCTTCAAGTGAATCTGAAGAATATGAAGATTATGAAGATGAAGATTCTGATGATTAGTTATATAAATATTAATTTTTTAGAATTAGTTTATTGAGTATTATTTTGTTTTATTTTATTTTTTATATACATTATATGATTGTATCTTTAACTTGAAAAAAAATATTATTTTATATTTGTTTAAAGAATTTTATATTATAAATTCAAAAATTTAATTTGTATATATTAAACGAAAATAATGTAGTAATTTTTTTAAATTATTGTTTTATTTACTATAAATCAGATAAAAAATAATTATATTTAATAATAATAATAATATTAAAAGCCATTTATAGTTTCTAATCTTTTTTTCATTTTCATAATATAATTGATTATTATGTTTTATATTTATTTCTCCTTCATTTTCTTCTTCAATATTTTCTGAATCATAAGCTTCTATAAATTTTTTTTTATTTTCTTCAAGTTTATTATTATCTGGGAATTTAATTAATTCATCTAATTTTTTCATAACTTCTAAAATATAAATTTCAATTTGTTTTCTTTTTAAATCATCATATTTAGGATTATCTTTAAATTTAAATTTAGGAATTTCATTATTTAATCCTAATTCACTTAAATATTTCTGAGTTATAGTATTTATTTTACTTTCTTCTTTTCTATTTATTCCACTTATTTCTATTTCTCTTGACATTTATTTAAAATTAAATATTTTTTTAAATTTTAATTAAACATTAAACATGGATAATTCACAAAAAAAAAATAAATTTCTTCCAAATAAAAAAACAAAGAATAAAATTAAAGAAGAACCAATTTATGTTATGACTATTGAATTAGATCAAGGAAAAAGTGGGAATTTACCTATTTTTTTAAACTCTAATCCAGAAGAATTATCATTTAATTTTTGTAAACAATATAATTTAGATTATACATCAATGGATTTTTTAAAAAATCAAATAATTAAATTTAAAGATGAATTTATAAACAATGAAAAAAATATTCATTCTTCAACAATAGAAGAAGTAGATGAAGAATCAACAAGACAAATAAATAATAATATAAATAATTCTAAAAAGATAAAGAGTAATAATAATACAAAAAATAATAGTAATAATAATAGTAATAATTATATTAAAATAGAAAATCAAAAAAGTAATTCTCAATTATTTTCTCAATTAAATACTCAAAATAACACTCAAATAAATTCACAATTAAATTCTCCTAAACAACAATTGAATAATAATTTATTATCAAAAAAACACACAGTTAATCCAGAAAAAATAATAAGAAAGAATCCAAATTTAACAAGGAATAAAAGTAAAAATAAAATTCAAAAATATATTACTACTAAACATAATAAAAAAGATAAATCACCAAATTTAAATTCAAATAAAAAATTTATATCAATAAATAAAAGAATGATTAATCCAATTGAACATACTTTATTTTCATATGAAAGATTTTTTAAAAATTTAAAGGAAAAAATGGATAAAAATCAAAGTAGAAATAAATCACATGAATTAAAAAAATTAAATAAAACAAATTATCAAAATAATAATAGTCAATCATTGAATTTATTAAATAATAATAAAAGTCAAACAAATATTAATAATATTTTAAATAAAAAAGAAAAAAAGAAGAAGATAAATAATTATTATCCTATATATACTAAAAGTAATAATTCTTATAATAATATTAATATAAACACAAATAATAGTGAAATTAAAATAAAATCTTTATTAAAGAAATCTCCAAAGAATGAAAAAATGAGGAAAAAAATATATAAAGATATTCAAAAACATTCTTTTACAAATACAGGAGAAAGATTATATGAAAAAGGAATAAAAATGGCAGAATTAGAAAATAAAAGAATAAAAGAATTAAAAGCTAATTTATTAAAAGAAGATAATGAATATACATTTCATCCAAAAATAAATGAAAATACTAATGAAATATTAGAAGAATCAAAAAAAATGAGAAGAAATTATAAAGATGATAAATCTTTATTAAATTATAAAGAATTATTAGAAAATAAAATGAAAAAATTAAAAGAAAAATATAAAGAAGAAAATTATTCTTTTACTCCAAATTTTAATATAAAAAGTTTAAATATGGAAAATAAAAAAAATATATCAAGAAAAGAAAGAATAAATAAAATGCATAATAGTAAAGAAAAATTTGAGAAAAAATTAAAAGAAATAGAAAATGAAATGTATCAAAATTGTTCTTTTAAACCAGAATTTACAGAATATTCAAAAGGAAGTTTAAGAAATAAATCTTTTGAAGAAAGACAAAAAATATATTTAACAAAATCTCAAGAGAAAAAAAATAAATTATTACAAGAAGCAAATGAGCCTTTTGATAATAAAACAGGACAAGAATTATTTACTCCTTTAATAAATGATAATAAAGATAATAATTTATCAAGAAGTAAAGATGTTTTTGATTATTTATATTCTTATGCTGAAAAATATAAAATGAATAAATCTAAAACTCAAAATTCATTATTTAATGATAAAAAAGGTTTATCTATTGATGATTCATCTAATAAAATATATAATCAAAAAAAATATAAAACTTTTGAAAAAATATTTAATTTATTAGATTCTAATAATGATGGTCAAATAACAATTCATACAATTGATTTATCTAAATTACAAAATAATTTAATTAAAGTTTTAGAACCTTTAATTGAAGAAATTAAAAATTGTGAAGAACCAGTTTATAAAGATGATTTCATTGAAGGATGTTTTAAATTATATAAAATATTAAATTTTGAAGATAAACAAATTATAATGAGATTCCCAAATAATGAAAATAGAATAAAAAGAATAAAAGAATTAACTCCTAATTTTCCTTTTAAACCAAAAATTGATAAAAATTCAGAAAAAATTTCTAATTATACTATGTTTATGAGTAGTTCTATTAATAAATCAAGTGAAGAATTTAAAGATTCTGATACTAGTTATATTAATTATCTCAAACATGCTTTAAGTCATAATTCATTAATTTAAATTAATAATTATATATATTTATTTTTTTAATATGATACAATTCTATTTTTAAATGGAATAAAATGATAATAAGAATTTAAAATTATTAAATTTATTTTTCTAAATTATATAACATACTTTTTTTAATAGTAAATTCTTTATTTATTTCTCAAATATTATATCAATAATTTCCTTAATTATATTAAAATAATAAATATTTAGTTTATAAATTAAAAAATCAATGGAAAAATATTTAATCTTTATGTAAAAATTTATAGATTAATAGTTTAAAAAAAACATTTATTTAATTCTCAATTGTGAATATTTTTTATATTGATTTTTGATAAAAATTCACCCTATTAAAAAGATTAATTATAATATCAAAAATTATAAAAAGTAATTCAATTAATAATAATTTAAATGTTATTTTTAATTAAAAATTTAATATTTTTTATAAAAGACGGTATTAGAAATCATTGAATTATTTAAAAAAAATAATTAAAAATAATAATGATAATAAAGAAAAGATACTAATTTTCAAAAAAGAGATTCCAGATGATTTTTCATTTGAATTTGATTCACATTTACCATCATTAGCAGTGTATCCAGATTTACATTGACATTTACTATCTTTAGATTCAGCATTATCAACACAAGTATCAGTAGCAGTACATGCTGCTTCTAGAGTAATATTTTCAGCACAAGCAGTATTTTTTTTATAATATCCAGATTTACATTTACATACATCATCACTTGTACATTCAGCATTTCAATCATCATCTAAATCTCCAGCTCCTGTTAATGAATAGGAAATTGAAAGCACAAATATAATTAATTTAGTTTAAGATTTCATTTTGTTAAAAAAATCACTTATTAAAATTGATATGTTAATTTTTTCTCTTAAATAAAAGGAATTAAAGATGTTTTATTATTATTTATAATTGTAACTTATATACTTCAATGACGAACAATAATATTTTATCATTTACAATTGATATCTTATTTTAAATTATTTTTTTTTGTTTATATTACTTTATTACAGTATCATTATTAGTATAATGTTGTTATAATTACTTTATTAAAATTATTATTAATGGAATTATAATATTATTTTTAATTGCACGTCACCATTAATTAATCTTTGTTTTATTTGTTCTTATAATAACAAAGGAAATCTATGAATTAATGACATTTTTTTGATTTTATGATTTTGTTTTAATTCTTATAACTGTGATTTTATTTTTCATTTAATAACTTTTATTTGAATGAAAATATTTATTTTTCACTATTAAATTTCCCATTGTAAAATTAAAACCAAGAACAGAAAAAAGATGTTTAGATTTTGTGTTTTCCTTTTAAATAATATTTCAAATACTAAAGAAAAATAATGTGTAAAAAAATATGAATTTGTAAATTTCTTAAAAAAATAAATATATTTGATCATTTTCATAAAAGATTTTTTATTGATTATGAATATTTTTCTAATATTCAACAAGAAATATTTCAAAACTTTTGACTGTAAAATTCCTTTCTCCTCCATTTAATTCATATTTCTCTTGAATATCACAAGTTTCATTTCCAACATATGACCAACCAAATAACCAAAAATTATCTTTATCAAAACCAATAGCATGTTCTGGTTGTTTAATATTATATTTTTTTTTATTATCAAGCGAAAAAACAAATACATTATTATCTTTAATTCACCTTCTTTCCATATTTGAGTAGTATAATCTCCAAATTTATATCCATTAGTTGTTTTTATTATTGCTAAAGTTGAACATTTCCCATTACATTTATTCATAAAAGTAGTAGTAGAATCACCATCTTTATTTGAATTTAATAATAAAGTTATTTTATTTGGTTTTTTAGGTAACCAGTTTAATAATAAAACTTCTTCATCTTTATTTAAAAATCTGATTCTATCATTAATTTCTTTTCTTTATTATTTTTCTTTAATTGATTCAAGTTTTTTTAATCTTTCTTCCATCAATATTTTTTTATTTTGTTCTATTATAATTGCTTCTAAAGTACTTACTCTTGAGTTTAAATCTTTTTCTTTTACATTTAAAATTAATTCAATCGTTTTATTTGATATTGGATTTAACATTTGAATAAAGCATTTATTATCTTTAAATTCAACATTTGAGTTTTTTTGTTTTAAAGAATTTAAAATCCAATCAATTAAGTCATTTGGGTTTTCAAAATTTATAAAGAATCTATTTATTTTACACAATTGTTCCAAAGATAAATTTACTTCATATTCTTTTTGAGGTAGAGAAGATTGAATTACAGTAAATGAAATAATTGTATCATTAAATGATATTTTCAATTTTTTTTCAACGTCTATTATATATTCTATTGTCTTTGAATTCTTTGTTGCAGTATTTATATTTGCAGCTTCAGGGGTATTTGAAGGTTTTTCCATTTAATTATAATAAATTTAATATTTAGATATTTTAAATATTACATTTTCCTTTTTTTCAAATTATTTTTTTTGGTTCTATAGAGTTTAATAAAAACATAAATTTATTTTTAATGACATAAATTTTTAATCTATTTTTAACAATAATTTAATTAATTTTAAACATTATTTAAATATTTTCAAATTTGTATGAAGTTATAAGATGGAATAGAAGAAATAAAAAATTTAATTAATGAACAAAAAAATTCTTTTGTAAAAGAAACAACTAAAATTATATTAACTATTCCAAACATATATGACTAAGGTGCTCAAGTTTTAATATCAATTAATGAAACTTAAAAGAAATTTATGATTTTATTTTAAAATTTTATGAAGAAAAGAAAAAAAATAATAATCTTCTTCAAGAAAAAAATGAAAAAAATAAAAATCTGATTACACAATTTGAATAAAAAATAGTTTTATTATCAAATGAAAATAATATATTAAGAACTCAATTAGGAATAATAAATCAAATGATTTAGATTTAGATAAAATAAAACAATGGATTGCTCCTCAAAATTTTCAAAAAATAAAATTTGAATGCATTTATCAATTTTTAGATAGTGAAACAAATAAAAATATATTTATTCAAAAATATGATGTTAATTGTCCTATTATTATAATAATTATTACAAAAAAAAATTCAATTGTTGGAGCATATACTTCAAATTTTTCATCTTCATCAGGAGGAAATAAATGGGTAGGAGATAAAAATGATTTTATTTTTTCATTAAATTTAAATAAAAAATACCCTGTTTTCAATATTAATCATACAGAGCATTAATATAAAGAATCTGTGGAATTCATTTTAGGGATTTAACTGTTTGAAGTGTATATGATTGAAAAGGAAGTTTACGAACAAGTAGATATTTAAATAAATTAGAGTTAGAAGGAAATGAATCAAGTTTTGAAGCTAAACATATTATTGTTTATAAAGTGATAAAATAAAATTTCAGTACTTATATTTAAAAATACTGATTTTTTGAAATTTCACTAAATAATATTTTTTTTAAAGATGTAAATTTGATTTTATTGTATCAATATATATTTTAATAATTTTTTCTTTTTTTGATATATAATTTTGACTTAACAATTGTAATATAAGATGATAATATTAAAGTCAAACTAAATAAATAAAAAATTATTTATATGTTTATGATAAGATTATTAAAAAATAAATAAGTTAAAATGGTTTATTCATTAATCAAACTTTTAAAAAGAGTTTTTTTTAATGAATTAAATAAAATTATAAGTATCATAAGGAATTTTGTTATAAAAAATTATATATATTTTTATTATTTCTTTTTTTTGAAATTGTATTACAAATTTTTTTCTTAATTATTTTCATTTAAAATTTATATTTTTAATGAATTTCCCATAATTATTTTTTTTGATATCTTTCATTTTAATTTTATATAAATTTCTCTAAAAAAATTTTATAATCAAAATGTCAAAATTACCAATAATATTAATTTTAATTCAAATTTTATCGATAAAATCAACAGAATCTACATTAAAAGGATATCAAATAGAAGATGAAGAAAGAAAAGATATTTTAAATCAAGTTTTTCGTATATTTAAATCTGTTAACACGTATATAAATCAAGATTTTTATACTTATTACAAACCAAATGTAAATTTTGCAAAATTAATTTATAATATTCAATTTTCTCTTTCAAGATCTGATATACTTAATGTAGGAAAATTTAAAAATCTTGAAGATATGAAAACATATATAAATCAATTAATTCCAGAATATTTTGAATTAAATGAAGAACATAAAAATTATTTCTTAAATAAAATTGAGTGTGATAAATCTCAATGGAAGAAATATGATTTAGTTTTTAATGTTAATTATAAAATAAATTCAATTTCAGTTATTTCAAAAATCAATGATGAAGGTCATTATGTTGTTATAATGTTTACAAGTTATAAAAAATTATATTCTCCATATAAACCATTTACTTTAATTAATGAATCTAAAGATAGTAAAAATCCTTTCAATAATATTTATAATATTGATGTTCTAGAAAATGATCCAGGATATATTATAAATGAAGATAAAGATCTTTTAATTAGATATTATACTATACTTTGCTTTAATGATATTAGTCAAATTATTGGAGGAAAATTCATGGTGCCAAGTTTCTCATAAATAATTTTTTTGAAATTATTTTTAAAGAATTAAAGTGAATCTTTTTTTATATTATTTTTTTTATCAATTTAATTTAATTTATGTGTTTTAAAGTTTATTTAATTCACCAAAATATTTTATGTTAAAAATAAACTTGTTTCATTTTATCATTAATAAATTTATAAATCATATTCTTATTAATTATTTATTTTTATCATATTAAGTTAATTATTAATATAATATTAGTTTTGTTAAATTAATGGTGATTTAAATTTTTGTGTTAATTATAATTAATTTAAAACATGATTATAAAATTTAATATAAAAATATTATAAATAATTATAAGATTTTAAAATATGAATTATATAAAAAGTAAAAATAATAATTAATTATTAATATTTCATTTTTTAATTTTCTTAATGAAGATTCTTTTCTCCTTTTAATATTTTGTTTTTAAATAAAAGATATATTATGAATCCTTTTTATTCTTTGTTATTTTTTAAAACCTTTTTTTAAAATATTTAAAATAGCTTAAACATAAGAAATTTAAAAAAAAAATCTTTAAATATTTATTAAAACATGGCATTAATTAATATTCATTATTATCCTTGTTTTATTTATATAATATTTCGAATATTAGCTTATATAATAAGATATTTGCTTAGAAATTATTATAAAACAAAATTCAATTATATATCTCCTACGTTTTTAATGTTTTTAGGAGAAAGTTTGGCTGGATTTGTATATCTTTTTGAACAAAAGTTATTAAAAAAGAATAAAGAAAATAATAAAAATAATGAAATTGTAATGAAACAATTTGAAAGAATTGATAAAAAACAAAATATTAAAAAATACATTTTGATTATTTGTTTATGTGGATTATTAGATTTTTTTTTTTGTTATGAATTTGATTTTCATCCTAAAATTAATGATTTAAACGAACAATTATTAAACATAAAAAGAATAATTTTTATTTTAATTCTTTGTATAAGTGAAAATTACTATTTGAATTTGGAAACAAATATTCATCATTATTTAGGATTAACATTAAGTCTTGTTTCACTAATAATAATAATAATATCTAATTTTACTATATTTGAAAATAATAAATTTTTACTTTTACTTTTTTTACTATATGTTGAATTTGGTTTTATAGGTTCTTGTTTATATTTAATAGAAAAACAATTAAGTTTTAAATATTATATAAATATTTATTTTATAATATTCATTGAAGGAATTTCTGGTTGTTTTTATTGTATTATTAATTATCTAATTCTCAAAATAACTAGAATTTCGGTAAAAAATTCACTGATTTCTGATGCTATGAATTTATCTGATATTTTTCTTTTCATAATTATAATATTTTTTGATTGTATAATTAGCTGTGTATATAATATTTGCATAATAAAAATTTCAGAAAAAAATAGACCAAGTTATAATTTAATTGGTGAACTTGTAAATATGATTTTTATTAATACTTATAATTCTCTTTTTGGGTATAAAAATGTATGGAATATTCAATTAATTTTATTTACTATTTTTTCTTTGTTAGGATCTTTTATCTTTTGTGAAGTTATTACTCTTAATTTTTTTGGTTTTGATAAATATACTTTTGAAAAAACTTCTCATAGATCAAAATTTGAAAATGAAATTTCTATTGTTAATGATAGTGTTGATTCAATTGAAAAAAATGAATAATCATAATATGGAAAAAAAATAAAAATAGATATATTAAGATTAATTTTAGTTTAATATATATATATCATTTATATAATCAATAGTAATAACAAATTTTAATTAATAATAAACTTAATAAATCATATTTTATTTAAATTTAAAATTATCAAATTATAATATTATTTATAAATGTTATTAGAATATTGTTTTTATTTTATTCTTAATAATCTTTTTAT
>JAEEGK010017001.1_pt1 | contig 15914 bp, 7 predicted proteins | sample 8958771 | NCBI WGS metagenome assembly JAEEGK01 (sample SAMN16246547, study PRJNA631951) | gut metagenome | biome: gut microbiome; feature: rumen; material: SC-attached | host: Bos | place: Iran: Karaj | collected 2018-10
TATATTAAATTATAAAGTAAATTTAGAATAATCTCATTTTTATACAAAAAAATTTTCCCTTTAAAAATAATATTATTAAAATTTAATTAAATTAAATAATAAAATTTTTTTAATATTTTTAACTTTTGTCTTCAATAAAAAAAAAATGAAAAACACAATAAAAAATTTTTTCAATCACAACGAACAAAACAACAAAGAAAAACATCAAAATTTTTCAGAAAATTTAATAATTTTACTTTCAAATAACGAATCATATTCACATGTAATCTCAATTCACAATTTAATAAATAAAATTTCCGAATTAAACATAATTTTCAAAAAAAATTACGAAGAATTAATGAAATTAATGAGCATTGAAAAAGACTATTTAAATTTTATTGAATACACAAAAACTTCAATAATTTGTTTTCCTAATAATTCATTAGGAATAGATTATCAAAATTTTATAAAAAACATTCAATTATTAAATAACATAACAATCAATAGAAACATTAGTTTATTATTTTTATTAGCGGAATCATCAAAATCAATAAATTCTGAACAATTAAATAATTACGTTCAATTTATTGGACTTAATAAAAAAGATTCTTTAAAAGAATTGAATGATACGAATATTTTAAAAATTTATCCTAATCGTTTAATAAATACAAGAAAATTTGAATATTTGAGATTAATTTTTGGCGATGTTATTATTAGTTATTTTTTTAAATATTGTTCAATGTTTGTTTTTGATGAAAAAGCTTTAAATTACATTCAAATTTTAGGAATTTCTTTAAAAAATATTATGAGTAAATTATTAAAATTACCAAATTCTTTAGGAACATCGAATTTTAATTTTCAAAAAGTTTTTTCAAATTCAAATTACAATAGTAATAATAATAATAATAATGAATTTCAAAAAGAGAAAAAAAAAGAAAATTACATTATTCCTAATAATAATTTATTTATTGTTGAACGAACTAAAATTTATTATTGTTCTGCTTTTAATAGAAAATTAGGTTTTTTTAGAAAAGTTGTTCCTTTAAAAAAAGAAGAACATAGTTTAATTATAGAAAAAGAATATAATAATATGTTTAAAAAAATAGAAAATTTAATTCCGAAAGAATTGAAAGAAAATATTATTAATTTTTTATCAAAAATTTTTGAAAAAATTGTTGAATTTAATTATAAAAAAAAAATATTTTATTATTGTCCTTTAACGAAAGATTGGAAAAATATTAAAAATAACACAAAAAATAAAATAAATATTATTAAAAATTCACAAAATCCTGAAAAAATTAATGAAAGTAATGAATTAATGGAAATTTTAAAAGATTTAATTAATTTTAATATCGAAACGAAAAATATTTTTAATTTAACTTCGTTTTTTATAAAAAAAATTTTACCAAACGATTTTTTAGGCAAAGACAACATGAAAATATTATTAAATAAAATTTATTTATTCATTACAATGAATCGATTTGAAACCTTCAATAGAGTAAATTTATTTGACAACAAAGAATTTTCATTTACTAAAATGAATTGGTTAAATAAAACAAATTTCAAAAAGAAAAACAACAAATTTGTAATTTTAATAAAAAATTTCATAATGAAAAGTTTAATTCATTTTATTTTTAATTTCATTTTAATTAATTTTTTCAGAGCAAATTTTTTCATTACAGAAAAACAAGGAACACATTTTTTATCTTTGTATTATCACAAAACAGTTTATGATTTAATCATTAAAATTTGCTATACAAAATATTTATACATCGTTAAACAATATTCTCTTAGTAATAAAAAAGAAGCAACTGAAGTTTTAACAAGCGTCGAATCTTCAATAGGAAAATTAAGATTAATGCCTAAACCTTCAACAATGAGACCAATCACATCATTTAAAAAAAAAATCTTCGGTAATAGAAAAAATACATTAAAAAATGTTCTTTTTGATACTCAAAAAGTTTTTAAATACATTCAAAATAAAATGCAAAAAAATAAAAAAAATTGTGTTGTTTTTGATTATAAAGAAATTATGAAACGTTTGATGGAATTTAAATTAAAAATCATAAAAAACTCAAAAAATTCTAAAATGTTTAATAATAATTTAATTAATAAATATTTAAGTTATGTTACTATGGATATTGAAGCATGTTATGATAATATTGATATAAATTTATTAAATAAATTCTTAAGCGCTGATGATACAATAAGTCAAACATATGTAACAGGCGTTTTAAATGTTTTAATTCCAAAATACAACAAAATTAAAAATAATAATAATAATAATGAAAATAAAAAAGTTGAATTAAAAGATAGTTTTGATATAAAATTAATTTATTTCGTATGTGATTTAAAAGAATATTTGCATATTTATGATTATATTCAAAAACGGGAAGAAATGTCTTATCAAAATTGTATTGTTTATTATGATCATACTTATGGGTTAAATTATCAAGCGAAAATGACTTTTTTGCCTTTGGTTAAAAAAATAATTAATAATAATTATATAAAATTTAATAGAAATTATTTGAAACAATGTAAAGGAATTCCGCAAGGTTTGAGTGTTAGTTCGTTTTTATGTAATTTATTTTTTTATGAAATTGAACAAAATTTGTCTTATCAAATTCAAAATGAAATTAATGAAAAACAAAGTTTGTTATTAAGATTTATGGATGATTATTTATGTTTAAGTAATAATGAAGAAAATGCAAATTATTTTAAAAAAGAAGGAATAAATTTAAGTAAAGAAAATAAATTCAATTTCAATCTTAAAAAATTACAATCGAATATTAAAGAAATTTTAATTGATAATAATAATAATAACGAAGAAAATAGTAATAATAATAATAATATAAAATTTAATTGGAATGGAATTTTTTTTCAATTAAATAAAAAACATTATTTTAATTTAATTTATGATTCGAAAACGAACAATTCAACAGAATCTTTTAATTTAATTGATTTTACAATGTTAATTAATGTTAATTTGCCTTACATAAAACCAGAATTTAATGATTATAATTGGTTAATAAAGAAAATAAATTCGGTGTTTTTTTCTGGTCATCCTTGGATTTATTTTTTATCTACTGTGAATGAGAAAGAAATTTTAGAAAAAAATTTACAAACTTTAATTAAATTTATGTTATTTAAAGTGATTGTTTTGATTAGAAGAGTTGAAAAAACGATTTTACAACCTTCGCAAAAAATTTTAATTAAAGTTTTAGACACTTGTATTATGAAAGTTTATAGTTTTTTAGATGAAAAAATTTATGAAATTGAAAATAAGAATTTTTTTATTAAATATAATAATTTTCATTTGTATTTTTATAAAACTTTGTTTAAAAATTATTGGATGTTAAATAATGAAAATAAAATGGTTTTTAATAAAAAATTAATTAGTTTTAGTCCACTTTTGTTTAAAACAATTAAAAGAAAAATTATGAAATTAAAATTGGTTAAAAGAAAATTCATTACGAATGAATTGTATGAAAAAACAATAAATTTTAAATAATATTTTTAATTTTTTATATAAATATTTAATATTAAATAATAAAAAAAATAAATGAAAAAAAAATAATTTCTATTTTTTAAATAAAAATTAGACTAAATAATTAAAAAATTATTATTAAATATTAAAATTAAAATTAAATGGAAAATTCAATGATTTTAAATATAGAAAATAAAGATGAAAATTCATTTAATAATAATAATAACACAAATTCAAAAAGTTTTTCATCTTTAAATAATAGTATGCAAAATGATAATAATAATAATAATAATAATAATTTAAAATTAAAAAAACAAAATTTTGAATTAAAAGAAAAAAATTCAACTTTTGAAATTATTTGCAAAAAAAATAATATTAAATTTTCATTATCAAATTACAATGAATTATTAAATCACATTAAAGAAGAAAAATGTGATGAATGTGCAATTGAATTAAAAATTATAAATGAAAAAAATAAAAATTTAACAGAAGAAATAAAAAAAAATAAAAAACCTTTAAAAAAGAAAAAAAAACAAATAAATTTAGATAAAACATTAGATTATAATTATCAAAATAAAAACAAATCAACAAAAAAAAATAAAAAAAATTCATTAGAATGTTCAATGTTAAATAATAATAAAAATTCGGAAAATGAAGAAGAAGAAGAAGAAAATGAATATGAAACAATAAAAGAAGAAAATTTCGAAGAAGAAAATAATAAAAATGAAAATAATAATAATGATGATGATTATAATAAATTTTTTATGGGATTTGATAATAATAATAATAATGAAAAAATTGAAGAAAAAAATTACAATGATTATGAAGAATATTAATATTATTTTAATTAATAATTAAATTATAATTAAAAAAATATCATTTTTATAAATTAAATTATAAAAATATGAAAAAAAAATTTTTATATGAAAAAACTTCTCCTTTTTTAACAAATAGAAATGAAATTTCTATTATTAAATCTGAAAAAGAAAAAGATAAATTTTATTTTAAAACTGATTATTATTTTAATAATGAATGTCCAGGTGGAAAAGAATGTAAAAATTATACGACGATTTTAAAATTAGAATGTAAAATTAAAAAATTAAAAAAAATTATTGAAGAATTAAAAAATACTAATCAATATTTGTGTTTTACTATGGATCAAAAAGAAAAAATTTTTAAAAATTTAGTTAATGATATTGAACATTTTCCGGTTATTAAAAAAAAAAATAATAATAATAATAATTTAAGAAAAAAATCGAATAATAAAAATTCTGTTATTAATATTAATAATAATAAAACTAATAATAATAATAATAATAATAATAATTTTGATGATAATTTTTTTAAAGAAAAAAAAATATTTAAAATTTCTTTAAATAAAAAAATTAATAGTTCATCTAAAAAAACAACAAAAAAATTCATTACTTTTTTTAATACAAAAAATAAAGAAAATAATAAAGATGATGATTTATTTAATAATAATATTAATAATATTAATTACAATAAAACAAATTATAATAATTATAATAATAATTATAATAATAATAATAATAATAATAATAAAAACAATGAAAGTAATGAAATAACTGAAAATAATGAAAATAATCCAAATTTTTTCCGAAAAAAACGTTTCACTCGCATAAACACAATTTCATTTAACAAAACCGGTTTTTTTTCTTTAAAAAACAACGCAACAATCAACAAAGAAGAAAAAGATGAATCATCAAAAAACATTTATTATCTTAACCCAAACAACAACAACAACATTAACAACAACATCCAAAAAAAAAAAAATCCTTACGATGAAATTCTTTCTTTAAATCAACTAACTCAAAAACCAATTTTACAAAGCAACAATTTAGGAATTTCATTTTTATCTCTTTCAAATTCCGCTTTATATGAATTATACACAAATCCAACAATAACAGATTTATACAAACTCACATTAAACGACGATGATTTCATAAATGAATTTAAAAATTCCGAAACGAACATTCTCACAAACTATTGCGATACAATAGGATTATTAATAAAAGATTTCAAAAACGCAATGATTTTAATTCAGCGAATAAAACTCTTCCTAAATTCATCCTTAAATCTCATAAATTCAATAGAATTAGGCGATTCCGCCTCGACATTAATAAAAATCACAACGAAAGTTTTAAATTGCGAAAGAGTTTCTTTATTCACATACGAATCAGTCACAGACATGTTGATAGTTCATTCAGCAGAAGGATTGAAAAAAAACCAAATAAAAGTTCCAAAAGACAAAGGAATCGTTGGCCATGTGTTTATGAACAAAGAAAAATTAAAAATCGACGATGCTTATCAAGATGTAAGATTTAATAAAGAAATCGATAAAAAAACTGGATTTCGTACTAAAAATATTCTTTGCTATCCTTTAATTGATAATGATAATCATTGTTTTGGAGCAATTCAAGCAATAAACAAAAAGAAAAATTTTAATGATTTTGATGTTTATAATAATTATAATAATATTAATTTTAATAATATTAAAGTTGCTTTTGATTCGAATGATGAAGAACTTTTTTGTGTTTTGTCTCAACAAGCGAGTATTATATTAAAAAATAATATTAATAAAGGTGAAGCTGAATTGCAAATAAATCGTTTGAAATTAATAATAAAATTCAGTGTGAATTTAATTCAAGTTAAAAATTTAATTGATTTTAATGATTTGACTGAAAGAATGTTAATTGATGCTTTTAATGCATCGCATGTGCAAGTTTTATTTAATGTGAATGGATTGTTGTATAATTTATCTGAAAATAAATTTCATAAAAAAACAAACATTGGAATTGCTTATTATGTTTTTCAAAAAAAAGTTTATCATATTTGTGATAAAATTAATATGTGTAGTTATTATAATATTTTAATTGATTCGCAAACGAATTCGAATTTAATTACCTACCCGATTATTGATAAAACACATGATGAAGTGCTTATTATTATTCAAGTTGGAAGTATTATTAATATGCAAGATGATGGAAAAAAACTTAAAGAAAATGAAGAAATGGTTTATGAAACTATTCAAATTATTCTTGGAGAATGGTTGAATAAAAATAAAAATTTGTTGATGGAGTTGAATGAAAAATATAAAAATATTAAAGAATCAATGTTTATTTAATTATTATTATTATAATATTTATTTTAATTATTTTGAATTTTTGTGTAAATTTTTTATTTTAATGTTTAATGAATTTAATTCATTTTCGAGTTTTTTTTTTGAATTTAATTGTTGAATTATTTGATTTTTTGTATAGAATTTTTTTAATTCAAAATAAGAAAAATCGTTGTAATATTCTTTTAATAAATTTTCATTTTTATTATTATTATTATTTTTATTTTTTTCATTAATTAAATTATTTTGACATTCATTTATTAAATTATTTGTAATTTTAATAATTTCATTGAATTTTATTCTTTTTTTATAATCATCATTTAAACAATTTGAAATTAAATTTTTAATTTCATTATTAAATTTATTAAAATCATCATTAAAATTATCATTAAAAATATTTTCATCTTTCAATAAAAATAAAATTATTTTTCCAAAACTAAAAACATCAAAAAATTCAAAATTTTCATTTTGTAATAAAAAATTATTTTCATTTAAAATAAAATTTTTAAATTCATTTGAATAAAAATTATTTTCATTTGAAAAATTATTTTTATTAAAAATTTGATACATTCCAACATTAATAATTTTAATAATATTATTATTTTCAATGAAATTTTTTTTATAAAATAAATTATTAATTTCAAATTCACTTTCAAGAATTTTTTTATCAAATAAAATATTTTTAGGATGAATGTTTAAATAAGCAGAATTTAATGAATAAATAAACGTTAAAACTGATGATAATTTATTAATTATTATTAAAATTATTAAAAAAATTTGTTTTTTATTATTAATTTTTTTAAAATAAAATTTTTTTAATTTGATTAAATTAATTTCTGAATAATATTCATAAATTAAATAATTTTTATTGTTTTTAAACATTAAACCAAAACAAATTAAAATATTTGGATGTGATAATTTAATAATATTTTTTATTAATTTTTTATTTATTTTCGATGAAATTTTTATTATTATACAATATTGTAAATACATTTCACCAAATGAAATTTTAATCATTTTATTAAAAATCGATTTTATTTTAAAAAGTTTTTTTACATTTTTCGAATCGATAATATTAAATTTTTTATTAAAATAATTAAAATCATCATTTTCATTATTATTATTATTTAATAAATTTTCATTATTATTATTATTAAACATAAAAATTTTTATTAAAATAATAATAATAATTTTTTCTTTGTTTTAAATAAAATTAAATAAAAAAATGTATGATAATAATTTTTCAATTTACAATGATTATTACAACAAAATTAATAATAATAATAATAATGAAAAATATAAATTTAAATATCCTTCACCAGCTGATTTTTCAAATTATTATTTATACAAAACAACAAAATTTCGTCCTCACGTTTTAATAAACGACCTTCCTGAACAGCAATCAACAAAATATTCAAATCACACGTTAGATGAATTAAAATCAGAAAATTCAAAAGCTTCTGAACGAAATAAAACTTATTCTCAAAATTTAATTGATAATTCAATAAAACATTATGAAAAATTTAATTCAAAAAATAAAAATCCTTCTGTTTTAGAATATTCAAAATTTACTTTAAAAGATTATTTATATAATAATTATCCAATTGATCTTCAAAAAAATATTGATCAAAGAATTTTAGACAAACAAAGTGAATTAATTGCAACAAAAGCGATTTTGGAAAATCAATTATTAAAAAATGAAGAAATGTTTCAAATTGAAAATGAATATTGCTCAAAAATGCAAAATATTAATGAAGAACTTTTGAATAAAATTAAAGAATTAAATGATAAAAATAATGAACTTTCAAAACAAAGAAAAGATTTATTAAAAAAATATAAAATTATGGAACAACAAATTAATACTAATTTAAATGAATTAATGAAAAAAAAAAAAGATGAAGAAGAAAATGTAATTATTAATGAAAATGTTGATAATTTTAATAATACAAAAACAGAAATTTTAAAATCAAAAGCAAAAATCGAAGATTCATTTGAAACTGATCTTGAAATTAAAGAAAAGAAGAAAAAATATAAATTAATAAAAGAAAAAATATATGAATTAAACATGAATCATAAACCAGGAAAATTAGATGAAATTCGTAAAAAAAAATTACAAGAACAATTAAAAAAAGAAGAAGAAGAATTAAAAAAAATGATAGAAATTAAAAAACAACAAAAAAAATTTTCAAAACCAATAGTAAAAAAAGAAATAATAACATTCGAACATGATTTAAATAAAGGAAATGTTGTAGATTTAAATGAAAAAAACATAATCGATAATAAAATGTCAATAATAATGAATAAAGATAATAATGATTCATCAGATGATTTTAACAATAAAAAAAGTTCTTTAAATAATTTAACTAACACAAAAATTATTATTAATAATACAAATGATAATAATAATGATTTTGATAATAATAATGATTTTGATAATAATAATGATTTTGATAATAATAATGAAAATGATAATAATATTAATTTTGATAATAATATTAATTTTGATAATAATAATGATTTTGATAATAATAATAATAATGAAAATGATAATAATTATGATAATAATAATGAAAATGATAGTAACATTTTTTCAAACAGTCAAATTAAAAATAATGTTAATTATATTTCAAATGAAAATTCTAATGAAAATAATGAAAATTCTAATGATTTTCCTGATTTAGATACGAAAAAAGTTTCTATTAACGAAAAAGAAGAAGTTCTTGATAATATTATTAATCGAATTAATTTATTTTCTGCTCAAAATGAAGATAAAAAACAAATTTACAATAAAGAAACAATAAAAGAAATAAATGAAATAAAAAAAAACAAAAAAAAAATAAAAAATTTATTTTATAAAATAAAAGAAAATTCAGATTTTTCTGTTGAAATGGAAATTTTACCAATTTTAATATTTGAAATTGTAAATTCAAATTATGATTTGAATATTAATGAACAAAAATTGAGATTGAAATCAAATTATGATGAAAATGATTTTTTTTTAGATTTAAATGATGATTATAAAAATATTATTAAAAAAGTAATTGATCATTTAAGAAAAATGATTAATGAAGATAAATGTAATATTGACATTGCAACAATGTTTTTATGTAAAGCAGTTTGTAATTTTCCTATTGATGAAAATATGTTAAATACACTTTATTTAGTTATTGAAAAAATATTAAAAAATGTTTCAATTTCGATGGAAAGAGAAAAAGAATAATTTATTTTATTTTTTTAATATTTTTTAATAAATTTTTATTTAAATATTAATTTTCATATTTTGTCTATTATTTTAATAATATTTTAATATTTTATTATATTCTAAATATTTATCTTATAAAATAATAGTCTTAATAATAATAATAATAAGATGGAAAGCAATGATTTATTCGAAGATTTTGGAATAAAAGAACCAAATGAAAATAAAAAACATTCAGATAAAAATAATAAAAGTAACACTCAATCAAATAAAAAATTTTCTAATAAAATTCTAGGAAAAAAAAAAAAACGCGAAAAAGAAATTTTAAATTCCGACAGTGAAAATTCATCAAATAACAACATCGAAAACAAAGAAAATAACGAAAACAAAGAAAATAAATCAAACGAAAATAAACCAAACGAAAATAAAACAATTTCAAACGAAACCGAAATTGAATTAACATCAAAAGAAGAAGACATTTTAATATCAAAACAAATAGCCAAAATTTTCCCAAATTTCACCTTCAATTCCATAGAAAACAAACAAAATCAAGAAGAAATAATATCATCTCAAATAAACATGAACATGAACATAGAAAAAGAAACATTCGACGGAGGTTTCCACGAAATAATATACGACAACACAATAAACTCCCCTTTAAAAAAATTAACCCCATCCGCTCAAAAACCAGCAACAACATTTAAATTCAAACTGGACAATTTTCAAGAACGTGCCATTTTATGTTTAGAAAACCATCAAAGCGTTTTAGTCGCCGCTCACACATCAGCAGGAAAAACAGTAGTAGCTCAATACGCAATCGCAATGGCATTGAGAGACAAACAAAGAGTAATTTACACATCTCCAATAAAAGCATTAAGCAACCAAAAATATCGAGATTTAATATCAGAATTTAAAGACGTTGGTTTAATGACCGGCGACGTTGCAATAAACACAAACGCTTCCTGTTTAGTAATGACAACTGAAATATTACGAAACATGCTTTTTAAAGGAACAGAAATAACAAAAGAAATTGCATGGGTCATTTTCGATGAAGTTCATTATATGAGAGATAAAGAAAGAGGTGTAATTTGGGAAGAAACGATAATTTTATTGTCGAATAAAATAAATTATGTGTTTTTATCAGCGACGATTCCTAATGCGAGAGAATTCGCAATGTGGATATCAAAAATCAAACAACAACCTTGCAATGTGGTTTATACGGATTTTCGACCTGTGCCTTTGCAGCATTACATTTTTCCGAAAGGTGGGAAAGAAATATTAAAAGTCGTTGATTCAAAAAATAGATTCAAAGACGAAAATTTCCGAAAAGCTTTGGAAGTTTTAAAAGATGGAAATCGATTAGATAATAACGATTTTAAACAAAAATATAAAAAACCCGACAATGAAATTAAAAAAATCGTCGATTTAATTATTGAAAAAAAACTCGATCCCGCAATAATTTTCAGTTTCTCAAAAAGAGAATGTGAAAACAACGCAATAAAACTATTTAAAAAAAAAGACTATTCAATCGAAAGCGAAAAGGAACTAATAAATAAAATATTCACAAACGCAATAAACACATTATCAGAAGAAGATCAAAAACTAGAATGCATAACAAAAATGCAGCCAATATTACTAAATGGAATAGGTATACATCATGGAGGAATGTTACCAATATTAAAAGAATGTGTAGAACTTTTATTTCAAGAAGGTTTATTAAAAATTTTATTTTCAACTGAGACATTTTCAATGGGAATAAACATGCCCGCGAAAACAGTAGTATTTACAAGCGTAGATAAATGGGACGGAGATGATAGAAGATGGTTAGGAGGAGGAGAGTACATTCAAATGAGCGGAAGAGCTGGAAGAAGAGGAATAGATGAAATTGGAATTGTAATAGTAATGATTAATAAAGAAATGGAACCTGAAAAATGTAAAAATATGCTTAAAGGAAAAGCTGATCCTTTAAATAGTAGTTTTCATTTTAATTATAATCAATTAGTTAATTTATTTAGATTAGAAGGTTTGGAAAGTGAATTTATTGTGAAAAGAAGTTTTTTACAGTTTCAAAATGAAAGAAATGTTCCGATTTTGAAAGAAAAGTTGTTTGAAGAGTATTTTGAATATAAGAGAGATTTTGAGGATGTTGATTATCAAAAAATTGAAATTGCGAAAAAAATTTTGGATATTAAATTTCAAATTGAAAATTTAGAAGAATGTAATAGATTAATTATTATTAAACCTGAAAATATTATTCCATATTTAATTGCAGGAAGGTTAATTAAATTACAAAAATTTGGGTTTGGAATTGTAATTAGTTATAGCAAAAAAAATATTAATGTTATTCTAAAAGATAAAAAAAAAAATAAAATCAAACAAAATCCATTCGATATTATTCAAAATATTAATAATAATAATAAAAAATTAATAGAAAATAAATACAATAATAATAATGATGAAATTAATAATGAAAACGATGATTTTTCCGAAAGCGATTCAACATCAACAGAAAAAGAAATTTACATCGTTGATACAGCAGTTTTTATAGACGAATTCATAGACCCTTCAGGAAAAATAAAACCAGGAGATTACAAAAACGAAAAAGGAAAATTAGCAATAGTTCCATTTGCTTTAGAAGTAATAGAAAACATAAGTCCAATTAAATTAAAAATGCCCGAATCTTTAAAAGAAAAAAATTCCATGAATTTATTAGAAAATATTTATCTTCAAGTATTAAAACGTTGCCAATTTGAACCACCTTTGATGGATCCAATCAACGAATTAAAAATCGAAGATAAAAATCTCAAAAACAATACAAAACAAATAAAAAAACTAAAAAATCAAATTGAAAAAGAAAAAAATGTATACAAAACATTATTTAATACAGATTATACTGATAATGATAGTATTAATTATATGTTAAGAAACAATAAAATAATGAATATTAAAAATTTAATTCAACAAATTTTAACACAAAAAAAATTAGTTTTAGAAGATGATTTAATTAATATGAATCGAGTTTTAAGAAGATTAGATTTCGTTGAAGATAATATTCTTACACAAAAAGGACAAGTCGCTTGTGGAATTTCAGGCGGAGATGAACTATTAATAACCGAAATTCTTTTCAATGGAAATCTTAATGATTTAGATGCATTTGAATTACCTGCGATTTTAACCGTTTTTTTATCAAATGAAAACGCAGGAAATTCAAATAATCAAGAAGAAAAAAATACTTTAAATAAAAATCTAAAATTAAAAAACTTCTTTGAAAATACAATTAAAATCAATGCGGAAAGAATAGGAAATATTTTACTCGAATGTAAAAAAATAAAAGATAAAGAAGGAATAGATGAATATGTGCGAAGTTTTAAAAGCGATTTTATTATTCCGGTTTATAAATGGGCGAATGGAGAAAATTTTGAAGAATGTTTAGATAAAAATATTTATGAAGGAAATTTAGTAAGAGTCATTAGAAGATTAGATGAATATATAAAAAATTTAATTGAATGTGTTAATATTATTGGTAATGTTAATTTAAAAGAAAAATTAGAAGTCGCCTCGAAAAATATCAAAAGAGGAATGCCATTTGCAGGTAGTTTATATTTGCCGAATTAATTTTTAATTAATTAAATAATAATTTAATAATAATACAATTATTATTATTTATATTTTTTTTTTTCTTTATAAATAAATAGAAATTAATTATTATTTTATTTATAACTAAATAGAAACAATATTAATTTATTTTTTTCTAATTTATATTAGATATTATAAAAAAAAAATTTACATTAATTAATTTATTATTTTTCTAATTGGACTTAATTTTCTTTTATTTAATTTTAATGTATTTTTTTGTTCTAATGAATGATTTCTATTTGCTTCATAAATTTTTTTATTTATATTGTTAATATTATTATTTATAAATTTACCTTTTAAATTAAAAATATTATTATTATTAATATTAATTTTTATATTATTTGTATTATTTATAAAACTATTATTATTATTTTTTTTAAGTTTATTGTAATTTTCATAATATTTTTCTAAATTTTTTAAATATGCAATACTTTTGTAATTAGAAATATTATTTATTAAATAATGATTCAATAATTTTTTATTAAGAATATTATTATTATTATTAATGTTAATATTATTTTTAAATTTTTTATTATTATTATTAAATTGATTATTATTATTTTCAAATAAATAAGGAGCATATAATTTATAAATTCTATATTTATTATTATTCAAATTTAATTTTGAATATTTATTAATCAAAACTCTATTTTTATTATTATAATTTTCAATTAAATTTATTTTTTTATTATTCATATTATTATTAATATTATCTTTTTCCATATTAACAATAAAATTTTTATCATCAAAATCCACACTATTATTTTTAAATTTATATTTATTATTATGAATAATAGCCAAATTATTTTGTTTTAGATTTTTATTAATAATTTTTTTAAGTATTCTATCAGTTTTAATATCACTATTATTATTAGAATCATTATTAATTTTATTATTATTAATAAAATCATCTTCTTCTTGAATTTTATTTAAATTATTATTTTTGTTATTTATTTTATAATAATAATAATAATTATTATTATTATTTTCATTATTAATATTATATTTAATTTTAGGTAAATCATCAGGAATAATATTATTCATTATTATTTTAGGAGTAGAAACTGAATGATTAAGTTCTTTTTTTTGATGAAATGAATTATATTTTTTAAGTCCATGATTATCACCATTAATATCATTATTAACATCATTATTATCATCATTATTATTATCATAATTTGATTTAGGTAATTTATCACTCAAAGACAATAAATTTTTAGGAATTTTTATTGTTTGTAAAAGTGCTCTTTCTTCATCAATATTATCTTCTTTACTAAAACTTTTAAAATATTCAATTCGTTTTAAAATAATCGGATTTTTTAATATTTGTTCACAATTTGGTCTTTGTTCACTATTAACTTTCAGAAGTAATTTAACAATACTAAACAAATCATCTGAAAATCTTTCTGGAATTTTATTAAATTGACCTTTAATAACTTTATTATATAAACCTTCCATATTTTCAGCTCGAAAAGGAGGTTTTAAAGTAATCATTTCATATAAAACGCATCCCAAAGACCATATATCACTTTTGTTATTGTAAGGACTGTCTCTCCAAACTTCAGGACTTGCATAATATGGTGTACCTGTTTGAGTATATCCTAATCCTCTACGAGCTACTTTTGATACATTTAAATCTCCTAATTTGGCACTTGAATCTTTGAATAAAAAAACATTTGCTGATTTTAAATCTCTATGTAATATTTTTAAATCATGTAATGCTTTTAAACCTTTTACTAATTGTATAAAAATTCTCCAAATTTCTATTTCTTCAAAAAATGCTGCTGATTTTTTGTGTTTAACTATTTCTTGATATAAATCACCTTTATCTGCATATTCCATTACTATTCCTAATGTACTATCTTTTTCATCAAAAAAAGCTTCTTTGTATGATATTACAAAATTACTTTTAACACTTGCTAAAATTCTTACTTCATTTAATGAATTTAATTTTTCTTTTTCGGATAAATTTAAGAGTTTTACTTTTTTTAATGCATATACTTTATCATCTACTAAACGTTTTACTTTATATACTGTTGAATATGCACCTTCTCCTAATTTAGAGATTATTTGAAAATCGTTCATTTTAGTTAATATTATTTAATTATAATGAAAAATTATTATTAAATATTTATTTTTTTATTATTATTTTATAAATATTATTAGTAATTTAAATAATATTATTAATATTCAAAAAATATTAAATAAAGAATTTAAATTACATTGTAAATAAATAATTTAATACGAATTATTAATATAATATTTTAATATTTTATATAAAATTAAAATTGACATTAAAAAAGAATTATTTAAATATTACAATTGTTTTTATAATTTAAAATCATTATATAAATAAATTTATTATTTTTTAATTATATTAATATATTAATATTAATTTATAAAATATTTTGAAATATAATAAAATTAAAAATGGGGATTGGGGATTGGGGATTGGGGATTGGGCCCAATCCCCA
>JAEEGK010017002.1_pt1 | contig 15914 bp, 8 predicted proteins | sample 8958771 | NCBI WGS metagenome assembly JAEEGK01 (sample SAMN16246547, study PRJNA631951) | gut metagenome | biome: gut microbiome; feature: rumen; material: SC-attached | host: Bos | place: Iran: Karaj | collected 2018-10
CCAATCAAGGCTATCTTGCCTTGTTTCTTCAACGGCAGGGTCTGATGCTCATTCTTAAGAAGCACGAAAGTCTCCGTAGCCAACTGGCGCGACATGGCACGATGCTCGTCAGTATAAATATCACGAGCTCTGCGCTTAGCGTCCAGATAGCGATAGGGATTGTCGAAAAGGCCCAACTTGTATTTGGCTTCCAAGACACGACGGCAAGCAAGATCAATGTCAGCCATCGTAACAGAACCGTCTTTCAACGACTCAGCCAGCGTACCGATAAAGCCATTTGAGCACATGTCCATATCTGTACCTGCCTTCAGCGCCTTCACCGAGTTTTGCTTCAGATTGCCAAAGCCGTGGTTCGTCATCTCGCCAATCGAACCGTAATCCGTCACTACGAAACCGTTGAAGTTCCACTGATTGCGGAGCACATCGGTAAGCAACCAGCGATTGGCAGTGGCATGCTGGCCATCAACAAGGTTGAATGACGACATAAACGAGCCAGCTCCAGCCTCAGCTGCAGCCTTGTAAGGTGGGAAATACTGGTTGTACATACGCAAATGGCTCATATCCACTGTATTATAGTCACGACCACCTTCTACGGCTCCATAAAGGCCATAGTGCTTCACACAAGCCATCACCCTGTCTGTATCATACTGATCACCCTGATAACCACGCACATAAGCCTGGGCAATCTGACTACCAAGGAAGGGATCTTCTCCCCCACTCTCTGCCACACGCCCCCAACGGGCATCCAGCGAGATGTCTACCATAGGCGAATACACCCAATTGATACCGTCGGCTGTAGCCTCTCTGGCAGAAACACGGGCCATATTCTCAATGGCAGCCAAATCCCAAGAACATGACAAGGCAAGGGGAATAGGGAAGATGGTCTCATAGCCATGAATCACATCCATTCCTACGATAAGGGGGATTCCCAGACGTGACTTCTTGACAGCAATATCCTGAAGCGCCTTGATTTTGTCTACGCCTTTCAGATTGAACACACCGCCAAGCTGTCCGCTGGCGATGCGGGCTCCTACCTCGGTATCGACATTCCCACCCGTGACGATTTCGTCACTGGCTGGTGCCAGATTCAACTGACCCAGTTTCTCTTCCAGCGTCATCTTCTGGAGCAACTGGTCAACAAACTTGTTCATGTCCGATTGTGCCGACACTGCCATCACCAGGCAGACAGCCAATAAAGTTAAGATACATCTTTTAGTTTTCATACTTATAATAATTAGGATTACTATTCCGATTTGGTTGCAAAGATACGAAATAAATTGGAAAATAATAAATCCCGCCCGGACAAAAAGCCGGGCGAGACACACTAAGTATAAAAAAAAGCAGCTTCACAGCTGTGTATGCTGAATAGTTTACTTGTGTTCTGCAACATACATACCGAGGATCTTAACGGTTGTACCGGCAGCAGTACCACCGAAGTCAAGACACATACGGAACTTACCGTCGAAGCCTGGGAGATCAACCAGCGTAATAGCCGTTGGAACATTGGCACTGACATCATGACGATCGGCTGTCAGGAATACATTGTCATCGGCATCATTCTGTGCTTTGACAGTCATACCTGGCACATCGCCATTGGCTACGACTACGAGTGAGAGATCATAGGTCTTGCCGGCGCTAAGCTTCACATTGTCAAACGGAATGTGTACTTGTCCCTGCCACTGGTCTGGGCCAATACCTTCAGGCATGGTCAGCGTCAGTTCTGCCGACGAGTCACCCTCATAGTCAGGATCAGCAACCTGTGACCAGCCTCCGTCAGCAAACCAGAAGCGGAAGTCGCTGCCAAACGGCTGATCCTTCAGGATGTTTTTGTCAGAAGAATAGTCAAAAGCCCAGGTATCGCCCGTCACGTTGGCGGCATTATGCTCTGTCAGGAACACACGCTTGATGGTAATCTCCGTACCAACAGGAGCGCCAGCGAAGTCGAGTGCGAGTTTGAATACGCCGTCGAAACCAGCACAGTCTGCCAGACTGATTACATTGATACCTCTCGTAATCTTATGACGTGCATCAGAGAAGAACGTATTGTCATCTCCCTCCAACTGAGGCTTAACCGTTACGCCGTCACCATCCATGTCTGCAGACGATTCGATGGCAATAGAGAAATCGTAGGTCTTGCCGGCACTGAGTTTCGGGCCATTATGCTCGATATGGATCTGAGCCTGCCACTGGTCACTGCCTGTTCCCTCAGGAATCGTGAAGCTCAAGCCGCTGTGGATATCACCATCGATGCCAGGATTAAGACCACCTGACCAGTCAGAGGGCGAGAACCAGGAGTTGTTGTCAGGTTTCCAATCAGCGAGGAGATCAGTACCTTCGGTATAGCCGAGCCACTGCTTGTCATCACCACCTACTTCAGTATTAATCCAATCCACATCCTTCGTCCAGACGAACATTTTCTGGTCACAGCCTGAGAAGGCATACAGCGTAGCTGCCACAGGACCGTTGGCCTTGACGGTGATTTCCGTAGAAGCACCTATCGGGAAGGCCGTAACCTTTGTACCATTGGTAGAGATGTAGTAGGTCACACCATCCAACTGCTGCGAATTGTTGGTGAGGGTAAATGTTGTCTGCTTAGGCTCATCGACCTGTGACACACCCAACGACAGGGCTTCCTGAGGAATCACTGAACCACCCAGACTGTGATCATCGCTGTCCTGCGGCTTGCAGGAATCGAATCCTGCAAGTGCCAGACAAGCTATCATTGTGCTATATAGTAACTTTTTCATAATGCTTCAATTTTCTATTCTACCTATTTATTAATTATAACCAGGGTTCTGTTTCAGAGCAAATTCTGTACCTGCGGTCTTATCGATCTCAGCCTGCGGGATAGGCAGGTACTTATTATGCTCATCCCAAGTACGGACAGAATTGTGGTCTGCCTCATTCTCAGTCAGCACAGAGGCTGCATCACCCCAACGTACGAGGTCATAGTAGCGATGGCCCTCACCAACGAACTCATAGTGATACTCATCCTTGATGTCCTTTGCTGTCGGGTTTGCAATGTCGTGGTCGTTGTCACCGAAAGCACGACGGCGCACCTGATTGAAGCACTCCTTTGCAGAAACTCCCTGTTGCTCGGCAACACCATCCATGATCACCAGCTCGGCATAGTTCAGCAGTGTCTCAGCATAGCGGAAGATGCGGAGGTTGTTACAGTAGTTCAGGTCCTGATCACCTACAGGCTTACGATAGTCAAAACGGGCTGCATACTTCTTGAAGAAGAGACCGGTATCCTGGAAACGGGGACCGTAGGAACCTTTTGCACGCCAATCGTTGATAGAGCCGTCACGACGGGTATCGCCAGCAGCGAACATCTCATAAGTAGAGACACGTACAGGACAGAATCCCCAACCGTCACGATAGATGGCATCAGGATCAGCCAAACCATTCGGAGAGATGAAGGCAGGAAGGTTGGTACCATAACCCTGCCAACCGCTTGACCAGGTCTTACCCTCACCCATCTGATTGGACTCGAAGATAGACTCACGGCAGAACTCACGCTCATCGTCCCAGAGATCATTGAAGTCGGGATAGAGTTCATACTCACCGCTGTTGATGATAGTAGCCAGATCGTTGGCAACCTCCTGATACTTCGACTGATCCTTCTGATACATCACGGCACGAGCCTTCAGCATCAGGGCGGCAGCACGGTTTACGCGACCTTTGCCATTCTCCGAAGCATCATCGTTATTGAACATGGGCAGCACACCCTCCTGAGCAGCCACATTGACGTCGCTGATAATCTGGGCATAAGCCTCATCAGGCGTAATCTGCTTAGCCATATAGTTGGTGGCAGCAGTCAGAGGTTCCGTAAAGAAAGGAATACTTCCAAAATACTTCCAAAGCATATACACATAGTAAGCACGGAGGAAATGAGCCTCGGCATTATACTGCTTCACACGGGCTGTCTGGTCTTCGATACTGGCACAAGCGTTGATCACAGAGTTGGCACGAGCGAAACCAGAGGTATAGATGTTCCATGAACCAGGAAGGGTATGCAGACCGTCGGCCTGGAAGAGTGAGATGTTATAGAGCTGCAGCTGGTCACCAGCATCACCACCACCCTTGTAACAGTCATCTGACTGAACGTCGGCAACTACACAGTTAGATTCATAGTTGTTGTTGGCATAGGAGTCGAACAACAGGATCTGATAGACTGCGGCCAGTCCGGAGTTGACAGATGCTTCGGTAGCGGTACCACCGTCAGACAGTCTGTCAGTAGGCAGAGACTCCAAGAAGTCGTCACCGCATGATGTCAGCGTCATCCCTGATGCCAACATGGCTGCCATTACTAATGTCTTATATAATTTCATAATCGTTGTATCTTTTATATTAAATTAGAATGTAACGTTAGCACCAATGTAAATGGTACGAGACTGCGGATAGATACCCTTATCAACGCCCATGGCTGTTGCTGAAGCACCATCACCGCCACCCAATTCAGGATCGAAGCCGTCGTAGCCAGTGAAAGTCAGCAGGTTCTCGGCTGAAACATAGAGGCGGAGACGCTGGATAGAAGCGATACGGGTAATGTTCAGAGGCAGGGTATAACCCAACTGGATATTCTTCAGACGCATATAGCTGCCATTCTTGATAAAGAGGTCAGACGACTGCCAGTTACCGTTGGGGTTAGCGGCTGTCATACGGGGAATCTTGTTGCTGGTACCCTCACCATGCCAACGATCCATAATCCACGACGGACGGTTCATGGCAGGCACGTCACCACGCTGGGCGAAATCGAAGACATCGTTGCCCAGAGTTCCCTGGAAGGAAGCATTGAAGTCGAAGCCTTTCCAGTCAGCACCAAGAGTCAGACCGAAGGTTACATCGGGAGCACCCTTACCGATCTTCGTACGGTCACCAGAGTTGATGGAGCCGTCACCGTCGAGATCAACGAAACGTACGTCACCAGGCTGTGCATTAGGCTGGATCAGACCACCGTCAGCATTCTTATAGCTATTCACCTGATCCCAGTTCTGGAAGATACCGTCTGTCTTCAGACCATAGAAATAAGGCCATACATCACCATTCTTGGCATGGACATAAGTACCGACACCACCAGCACCAGCACCTTCGTAGTCTGTCTCACCCGACTCGTTACCAAGGTCGATCATCTTGTTCTTCAGAATAGAGACGTTACCATTGATATAGTAATTGAAGTCCTTCACATGGTCTTTCCAACCGAACTCAAACTCATAACCCCAGTTCTCCATCTTTCCGAGGTTACCCATAGGTGAACTCTGGCCGATATAAGTAGGAACAGGCATATAGGCAAGCATGTCCTTGGTCTTTTTCTTGAAGTAGTCAAAGCTGAAGCTCAGACGGCTGTTGAAGAAACGAAGATCGATACCGAGGTCAATCTGTTCAGAAGTCTCCCATTTCACGTCGGGGTTAGCCACACGACCTGGAGAAGAACCATAGATCATTGTACCCTCATTGGCCTGTGACACAGGGTTGTAGCTGCCACCAAAGTAGTAGTTCTCACCACCGTCCATCAGCGACATATAGAGGAAATTACCAATAGAGGCATTACCGTTCTGACCCCAAGAGGCACGGATCTTCATCACATCGAACCAAGCGGGTTTAGCATTCTGCAGATAAGGTTCGTTAAGTACGTTCCAACCAAGAGATACAGCGGGGAACGTAGCCCATTTATTGTTTGTTCCGAATACGGAAGAACCATCACGACGGAGGGTGAACTGAACCATATAGCGCTCGTCAAAGTTATAGTCGAGACGTCCGAAGTAAGAGGCAAGAGAAGTCTTGTCGTAACCGCCGGTACCACCACTTATGCGCTCCTCTGAACGGTCTGCGATAGCATAGTCGATGTTAGCCTTCAGCGGGTCGGTGTCGAGCAACTGGTAGTCGTTACCTGAGAGATAACGGTACTGGTAACGGTTAGCAGACTGTCCGAGCACAACAGTCAGGTTGTGCTTATCAGCGAAAGTGTTCTGATAGGTGAGCACATTCTCAACCTGCCAACGGAAGCCACGGTTCATCGAGCTGCTTACCCAGCTCTGATCGGTATGAGCCATCGTACCGCGGAACTCCTTCATGCCATAGCCGTCGTAACCCCAGAAAGCGAGGTCGGCACCATAGCTGCTCTTGAACTTCAATCCGGGGAGCACATCCAGCTCAGCATAGAACGAAGCCACGAACTTATCCTCATTGTTATAGCCATGTGAAGGCTGATTCAGCGTAGCCACCGGGTTCGTGAGTTCCTGGAAACCAGTGGGAGGCAGTGAGAACACACGACCGTCCTTTGTAATAGCGTTGGGCTGCTCAGCAAGCAGGGCCTTACCTTCCTCCTCAGAGAGATAGACGGGCTGCAGGGGTGAGAATGTCAGGGCCGAACCCAGGATTGAACCATACTCCGTATTGGTAGAGATACCAGAACTCTTTGAGCGTGAGTAACCAATATTCACACCGACCTTCAGTTTATTAAGGAACGTGCGGTTATTAGCCTCGAATACGGTATAGGTGCTGTTGCTACGCAGACTCCAACGGTTATAGTTAGAACGGTCGTAGTTACCACCCACGATACCTTCCTGATCGAAATAGCCGAGTGAAAGGAAATAGTTCATCTTGTCGTTACCGCCGCTGACACTTACCTGATGCTGCACAACGGGAGCGTCGTAGTTGAACACCTCGTCCTGCCAGTCAGTACCAGTACCCTGAAAAGAGGCAATGTCATTTGCAGAATAGCGGGGCACGTTGCCGTCGTTGACCTGAGCCTCGTTCATGATGGTCATATACTCCTGGGCATTCAGCACAGCCTTCTTCTTCCAAGGATTCTGCCAACCATAGCTGAAATCATAATTAATAGTGGTCTTGCCGGAAGAACCACTCTTCGTGGTGACGAGAATCACACCGTTCGCTGCACGAGCACCATAGATAGCGGCAGAGGCAGCATCCTTCAGGATCTCTACAGAAGCGATATCCACGGGGTTCAGATAGCTGATACCACCCTCAACGGCCATACCATCGACGATGTAAAGGGGATCGGAGTTATTTACAGAACCAGAACCACGGATGGTAAACTTTGAGGGAGCACCGGGCTGTCCTGAAGCCTGCGTAATCTGAACACCAGAGACTTTACCCTTCAGGGCATCCTCAATACGTGAGGGACGTGTCAGGTTCAGATCATCACCAGTCACCTTCGAGATGGCGGCTGTCACGACACTCTTCTTCTGAACACCATAGCCGATTACCACCACATCGTTGAGCACCTGAGCATCCTCTTTCAACGTAATGGTCATCTCATTCTTGGCTTTCGCTTCCTGGGTCTGATAACCCACATAAGAGACTACAATCGTCGCACCATCAGATACCTTTAAGGCAAACTGACCATCAATATTCGTGATGGTCGCATTCTGAGGTTGCGCTTTCTCGACAACAGTAGCACCGATAACCGGGTCACCGTTCTCGTCAATCACAGTACCCAAGATTCCTGAGAACTGGGCGAATGTTGACATGGACATAAACAGTCCAAGCAACGAGCATAGAAACCTACTTTTTTTCATAAATTGTTATTAATATTGTTAGTAACACATAATTCATTTAGAGAGCATGACTTGTTGATAAAAGTCCATGGTTTTAATTCCGGTGCAAAGGTACAGTGAAAAAACAGGGTCTGAAAGTCGACAAAGACCGAAATACAGATGGGTGTCATTTTTACAAGAATCGTATACTGTTGATATTAAGGCGGTTAAGAGGTGTGCCTGTTTTTGACGATATAGACGAAATACCTATCAGTATAGATACAAAAATGAAAAAACATGACCATATATTTGGCCATTCTAAACATTTTATGTACCTTTGCAGAAAAATTGAAACCAAAAACAATGAATAGGCAAATACTAACTAACATTTTCCTGACTTTCACTCTCTGTTGCACAGGAGCAAACCATGTGAATCTGGACTCCTTATACAAGGTGCTGGATGCCGCCATCGACTCTTCCGACATCTATCTTCGCCAGAAGACGGAGCGCATCGCATCGCTCAAGGACAGCTATCGTCGTAGCACCACCGATATTGAAAGATACAATGCCGCTGAACAGCTTTATGAGGAATACATCCCATTTGAAAACGACTCCGCCATCACTTACCAATATAAATGTATCCAGTTGGCAGAGCGCATGGAGCGTACCGATCTGAAGAACAAGGCACTCATCGACCTGGCCTCTCAACTGGCCAACTCAGGATTCTATCATGAGGCCGAAATGCATTTCAAGGAAATACAGCCAAGCCAACTTGAAGGAACAATTCGCGACAAATGCCTTACAACCATGAGCCAGTTGTATGGTGAGATGGCCTACTACACACACGATCCAGAACTCAAATCAAGGTTCTATGCCACTCAAAATGCTTTACGTGACTCGCTGATTGCCACAATCGACAGTACTTCCCTGACTTGGATCTTCCAGAAGACGCTGACACTCAACAACCGTGAAAAGTCTAAAGAAGCGCTTGCCTACAGCGACAGATGGATGAAGGTGTGCAAACCTGGTAGCCGCGATTATGCCACGATGGCCTTCTTCCGCTCTGAGATATATAAGAATCTCGACGATGTGGAGATGCAGCGCTATTGGCTTCTGCATGCCGCCATCATCGATGTGCGCAGTGCCATTATGGATCAGGGAGCACTCTGGAGCCTTGCCAATTCGCTCATCCGCAATGAGGGTGACCTCGATCGTGCCTATAAGTACATGGACTTTTCATGGAACTGCATCTCCCGGTTTAGTCCTCACATGCGGTCCTGGCAGGTGTCACCCATCCTGACACGTATCAATGATGAATACAAGGCCAAACTCAAGAATGCCAACACCCGTCTGCAATGGACGGTGGGTATCATCAGTCTGCTGTCACTCTTCACGATACTGCTGCTGGGATATGTCACCAAAAAGCGTAGACAGCTGGCTGCCGCACATGACGAACTGGCACAGTCTAACCAGCAACTGTCACGCTTGAATGCCCAGTTGAAGGAGACTAACGAACAGCTGGCCATGTCGAACCTGCGGCTCCACGACTCTAATCGCGTAAAAGACGAGTATATCACCAAGTTCCTGAAACTCTGCTCAGAATACATCGACAAACTCGACAACTACCGCATCAAGATCAACCGCAAGGCGAAAGCCAACCAGTTTGATGACATCCGGAAGATGACGAGTTCCCAGCAGATGAAGGAAGATGAGGTCAAGGAACTCTTCGACAACTTCGATGCCGTATTCCTCCATTTGTTCCCCAATTTCCTCAGCGAGTTCAATGCCCTGCTGAAGCCTGAGGAACAGATTGTGCTGCCAGAGGAGAACCATCTCACCACCGACCTGCGCATCTTCGCCCTGATCCGCCTGGGCATCGATGAGAGTTCGCGTATTGCCGACTTCCTGCGCTACTCGCCCAACTCGATCTACAACTACCGTGCCCGTATCAAGAATAAGGCCATCGGCGACCGCGAGGACTTCGAGCGACGCGTCAAGGAAATCGGTATTGAGAAACATTAAGCATAGCATACTGGAAAAAGGGCGCCTGCTCCCGCAGACGCCCTTCCCCTAAACTTACTATTAATCTAAAAACGAACTCTAACCAACTAGTATAGATAAGTATTTGATGACAATCTTAGAGTCCAGACTTGTAAATCTAACAATCATTTAACTAATATAACTAATTAAGACCAAATTATTAATTTCAATCATTTGTGTAGAACCAGTCGGCGGGTACACTCTGGCGCTCAGTCATCCAGCCCTGTGAAGGATCAACAGCGATGATCATCGGAGCCTCACCTGCCTTGGGGAACTGAACCTTGAACACACCCTCGCTGTTCTTCTGTTCCACCTCAATGCTCACGTTATGAGCGCCATTGAGACCTGTCCAACCCGTTACGTCGTCAAGTTTCAAATCCGGGCTTGTCTGGAAGGTATCCTGACCACCGGCAGCATATTCCTTATTGCCAATCTTCAAGACAAATGGGAGTGTTCCTCCAAGGTGACGGATCACGGCCTCCTGACGCTTACCCTTCTCATTCCATGCAGTCACCACACCGTTGGTATAGGTAGGACTAATGGTTCGGATCTCAGTCACGTCGACCACGATATCGTTGAAATCGAAGTCATCAGTAGCACCAAGGTCTTCAATCATATAGCGTACGGTCTTCACCTCTTCGATCTCGTCGCCCTCCTCAATCTTGATGGGCTTCGGAACGGTCTTGCCATACACCAGGAACACCACGTCATTGCAGTCCCAGTCAGAATCCTTCAGATCGGCATCCTCACAGCCGATGATCATCACCTCGTTGTCTTCAGCGATATTGGCTGGACGGGGCACATCCTGCAGGGCGAGCATCTGGCCCTTCAGCGATGACTCATGGGCACCAACATTATTAATCTCGTGATATTTACCATCCCATTCACCGCTACCTGAAACCGTGACATCCAGATAAAAGTACATCTCAGCACCCACGCGGAAATCGTGGAAAGTAAAGGGGATAGAACGCACGGCTGTCACCAGATTCTGGCTACCATCGGCAAGCCACTTGTCACTGCCATCGGTATTATAAAGACTATTCCAAGTTTCCCAACTCTGGCCACCACCATGCAGGTTATGCCATTCGTCGCTGTCACCATCCTTGATCTGGATATCACCTTTCTGAATCTCACTATTAGATTTCTCCCACACCAGGTAATCGACGCCATCCACCACGACGTGGAGATTCCACATGGCTCCTGCCTGACCCTGATAGATGGGGATAATGGTGAAGTCGTTGCCAGGAACGGTCATATAGAAAGGATTGCCCAAACTACGGTTGTCCTCACCTTCCACCAGTTGCTCGTGCATCCAGGTCAGTGTATTGTTATCGACCTCGTACCAACTGCCAGCAGTGATGCCACCATCATTGGCACGTGTGCGAACCTTATTATTAGAACTCATGCGATAGTCACTCTGCTTGGTGCTGAAATCCCAGCTCTGGTTCAAGTCCACATTAGGATACTTCTTGGCGAAGTTCTCAACATACGATTCCTTGGCAGATACCTGCTTGCCTTCGTTGATGACATTGGTATCATAAAGATCCGTGTTACTTGAGCAGGCTGTCAATGCAGCAGCTGCTACGACCATCATCAGTTGTTTCGCGTTCGTTTTCATTTTTCTTTTTTAGTTTTTAGAATGAATAATTCTGTTAATAAATTCGTTTTTGTCTTTTTTGTTTCGACGGTGCAAAGGTACGATGCTATTTTGCCAAAAACAAGAGCATATAAAGGCCAATGTGGAAGAATATAGTGGCACAAAACACGACAACTAGCTGAAATACAGCAGAATACACAAAACATTCAGAAGCACCAATGTGGATATCATATAGAGGTGTAAAAAGTACATTTAACGCCATTTTGGGGCAAAAAAGAGCGAACCCGAAGGCTCGCTCACTTAAAAGAGGTGTCTCTCTGACTTATTTCTCATTGTCAATGAGCTTCCAGATACCAGCAGCGCAAGCACCACCTACGAACGGACCAACGATGAAGATCCAGAGGTTTGCCAGAGCTGTACCACCCTGGAAAATGGCAGGAGCAATCGAACGGGCGGGGGTCACAGAAGTACCAGTGTAACGGATACAAACCAGGTGAACCAAAATCAGGCTCAGACCGATAGCCAGACCAGCAAAGTTGTTGGTAGCACCATTTGTCTTGGCAGTTGCACCAAGAACAACGAGTACAAACACACAGGTAAAGATAATCTCAGCCAGCAGTCCGCCGAGCATCGTTACGTTTGCCTGCAGGTCGTTGGCACCGGTACCCTCCAGTCCGGGAACATTTTCCGTCAGTATATACAGCAACAAGCTGCCGATAAAGGCACCGATTACCTGGAAGAGCATGTACATACCGCAATCCTTACCATTGATACGTCCACTGAGGAAGCAACCCAGGGTGATAGCCGGATTGATGTGGCAACCGCTGATTCCGCCGATAGTGTAGGCCATCGCTACGACAGCCAGACCAAAGGCAAACGCTGTTCCAACCACAGCAGGGATATTGTTCACTGGATCACAACCCAGACTGACGGCAACGCCGCAGCCCATCAATACGAGCACCATCGTGCCCACCATTTCTGCTAAATACTTTTTCATAATTGCAATTGCTTTTAATGTTAATGGTCTATTATTTCCGTATTTGGCGGCAAAGTTAAACAAAAAATGTTTAGGATACAAACATTTTACAATTTATTTTCCAAAAAAAGAGCAGGAGACCGCAGCTTACCCCCTTAACCCACCAAATATATCACTCAACATTTCTCAAAAAGGCCTAAATATTAATTTATATTAAGGTTTCCCAGATATTTACCCTCCAAAAAGGCTTGCTTTAGCCAATTAAATGCAAAAATAGATGCCTTTCCATTGTCGATTCAGAAAAACATCGTACTTTTGCAGTGAATATGCAACAGACGAATCCATACCTCAAGCAATTCCCCGAATTAATGAAGGGGAAAAAGATAATTTACGTCCACGGCTTCGGCTCGTCAGGACAGTCAGGCACCGTCACTCGTATCCGAGAGGTGTTTCCCAACGCCACCGTCATCGCTCCCGATCTCCCCATCCACCCCGAAGAAGCCATGACGCTCCTCAGGCAACTCTGCCAACAGGAACAGCCCGACCTCATCATCGGCACCTCGATGGGTGGCATGTACACCGAGATGCTCTATGGCTACGACCGCATCCTCGTCAATCCGGCCCTCCGGATGGGAGACACGATGAAGGAACATGGCATGATCGGCAACCAACGCTTTTCCAATCCTCGCCTCGACGGCGTGCAGGAGTTCATCGTCACCAAAGCCATGGTCAAGGAATACAAGGAACTGACCGATCATTGCTTCGAAGGTATTAATAATAAGGAGCAGGCGCGCGTGAGAGGTCTCTTCGGCGATGAAGACACCACCGTCAACACCTACGACCTCTTTCATGCCCACTACCCTACTGCCATCCGCTTTCATGGCGAGCACCGCATGAACGACAACTCCTTCATGCATGCCGTTGTCCCGGTTATCCGTTGGATCGACGATTGTCAGGAAGGCCGCGAGCGTCCTATCATCTATATCGACATCAACACCCTTGCCGACAAGTTCCAGAAGCCGAACAGTTCAGCCCAGAAGACCATCCGCACGCTGCTCGAGACCTATCACCTCTTCTTCGTGGCACCAGCCCCTGCCGAGCCTGAGCACTATGCCGAAGTCAACACCTGGCTTTACGATTATATCACGGTTCCCGCCTATGGCCATACCGTCTTCACCAATCAGAAGCAGCTTCTCCACGGCGACTATCTCATCGACGCGGATGAAACTGAGACGATGGGCACCCTCATCCAGTTTGGCACCGATACCTTCAAGACCTGGGATGACATCGCCGACTATTTCTCACATCTAGGCGGCCAGTAAAACGCCCCAAACACTAACACAAATGAACATACAGGAACTACTGAATCGCACGGATCGCTTTGCAGCCAATGCGGGTTGCAGGATAACAGAGGTGGATGCCGATCATGCCGTCGCCGAGATGCTGGTCACCAATGACCACCTGAACGGAGGGAATGTCTGCCAAGGAGGCGCCCTCTTCACCCTGGCTGATCTGGCAATCGCCGCCCTGATGAACTATCGTGAACAGCTCACCTTCGGCATCAGCAACAGCATCATGTTTGTATCCAGTGCCAAGGAAGGCGACCTGCTTCGGGCTGAAGCCGTCAGCGTCTGCGACCACCACAAGATTCCCTCAGTCGAAGTCAGAGTCACCAATCAGGAAGACCGCCTCATCTGTCACGTCACGGGGTTAGGCTATCGCAAAAGCCAGAAGCTGGGCGTCTGAGTAGCGATTGGCTACTATTTCTCGATAAGCCGGTATTCGGTCGTATGACTGAGGCGGCGGCTCTTGAAGTCGAACTGGTTGTCGTTCAGGGCGTTGCCCAGTTTGACGAAGGTGGTGTCGGGGTCGTAGTTGGCATAACGCTCCGAGAGACGCTGGCTGATGTCGCTCAGGGCCCACCACTTGCCTTCGCCCTCCTTGGGTTTGCGGAAAGTCTCGCCGATCATCTCCACCAGGTCGTTCATGCGCTGATACGACTCGTTTTCCTTGATGAGCGTCTTGATCTCATCGTCCTCCAGCCAGTAGCGCTCGCCTTTATTAAAGAGGTGAAGGGCCTGGGCGAAGAGCTGAAGATGATTGAGGTCGTCATTGAAATTGATGTTGCCCGTCACGCCGATGCAGGCGAAACGCCTCGAACCCGTAGGATCGACGAGCGGCTTCTGCTGGTTGGTGGTGCCGATGAACGAGGTATAGCGGCGATACTGCTTGATGGTCTTGCCGTAAGGCGGACGGAACTTGACATCGGCTGATGACAACAGATACTTCAGCACAATCTGCTGCGACGAGGTGGTCTTGTCGAACTCATCGATGTTGATGAGCGCAAACGAGGTAAGGGCGATGTTCAGGTCGAACTCGTTCTTGAAGTTGATCTTATCATTATAGTAGTCGCGCAGCTCTGGCGGCAGGAGGATCTTACAGAAACGCGTCTTGCCACAACCCTGACGGCCAATCAGCAGCGGGGTTAAAGCGTTGCCAGTCAACTGCTTATCGCTCTCGCGCCATTGGGCCACCATCCCCACAAGCCACATGCGGAGATACTTCTCCCAATGGGGTTGGGCGGTGGGCACTCGGGCTGCGAGGTCGGCGATATAGTCGTGTCCATCCCAGGCGGGCAACTTGTCGAGCCAGGTGTTCACGGGGTCGAACTGCTCGATGCGGGTAGAGTCGATGAAGCGGTTCACGTCTCTGTCCCACGACTTCAGCCCCAACTCCGTCGCCCGCAGCGTCATCGTGTTGCGCACCTCCTCCGACAACGGCTTAAACGTCTGATCCTCAGAGAATTTCTCACGATACTCAGCCACGCCCGTCAACAGATTCTTGCGCATGTCGAAGTTCTCGTTGAGGAAGATTTCCGTCTTCATCGCCTGAATGGTGTCCTCAGGGATGCTCTTCAGCGGCTTGATCTTGTGCTTCTTCATGTAGTCCTCCTGCAGAGTGACTGCATAGACATCAGAGAAGACCTTCTTCACCAGCATCTCGTCGGTATTCAGTGCCGGATGCAGCAAGGTATAGCCCTGGGCCTGCGCCAACGGGATGCCTTCAGCCAGACAGCGCGAGGCTATCTCCATGAGCCACTTCATCAGCCGGTCGTCATCGGGCAGGTCAAAGTAATGTCCCGTCACCGACTCCGAGATAAAGAGCCAGTTCATCTGATAGCTGCGCTCAAGGGTGCGGCCCGGCATCAGGTAGTCGCTCTCGTCAGAGATGACGATCTGCTCGTCATCCTCCACTTTCCTCGTATCGGCATAGAAGGGCATCGCCTCCGGATTATACCACACCTCCGGATCGCTGCTCAGATAGACCGTGCGGTCGAGACGGGGCTCCAGGAACGCGATGTCCAGTCCGAACTGCGCCTGATAAGCCTGACGCGCCGTCTCATACAGATGATGATGGAACAGCTGGATGTCAGCCTCGTCCTTGGGCAGTCCCCCACCCTGATCCTGATACAGCTCCCCTCGGCAGACAATCTTCACACTCTTGCCCGAGCCACCCAGAAAACAGAGCAGCGTCTGCGGCATGCGGCGCGCCTTGTTGCGGATAGCCATCGCCTGCTCATAGGTAGAGAGCCCGTTGATCTCGAGCACCACGAGACCGTTGTACTTCAGCATCCGTCGCTTCTGGCCGCGGTTCTCATACTCCGCCGCAAAGCAGAGTCGCGGCAGTTTAATGCCCCCTTCGAAATGGGTTAGCACGCGACCGTCGTCCGTTCGCTGCGGACTCATCAGGTGATAGACGTCACGAATGTGGCGAACCATTTCCACCTGCGGGCCTTCCT
>JAEEGK010017005.1_pt1 | contig 15913 bp, 26 predicted proteins | sample 8958771 | NCBI WGS metagenome assembly JAEEGK01 (sample SAMN16246547, study PRJNA631951) | gut metagenome | biome: gut microbiome; feature: rumen; material: SC-attached | host: Bos | place: Iran: Karaj | collected 2018-10
GATTGGGTACCGTGTCCTCTCACATCGGTGATGGTCACTCCCTCGACACCGACCTCGCTCAGTCCCTGTTTCACGGCAGGGAGTTTCTCCGGCCTGATTATTGCAACTATCATCTTCATGACATCACCTCAGATTATGTAGGACGGTTCACCGTGCTCCATGATGTCCGCTCCTATCGCTTCCTCGTCCTCGCTGAGCCTCACGGGTGTGACCTTGGAGACCAGGAAGATTATCACATACGACACTGCGAAGCAGTACACCAGCGTGATTATCACCGCGACGATCTGTCCGACGAACAGGTCGGTCCCGCCCTCGATCAGTCCTGCCGCTCCGCCCATGGATTCCAGGGCGAAGATCCCGGTAGCGACGGAACCCCAGATTCCTCCGAGTCCGTGGACACCGAATACATCCAGCGCATCATCGATCCCGGATTTGCGTCTCATGAACAGCACTCCGAAGTAACAGATGGGTGCGCAGACGGCTCCGATGATTATCGCCGACGATGCGGTCACGTATCCAGCTGCGGGCGTGATCGCGACCAGTCCGGCGACTCCTCCGGATATGAGTCCGAGAACACCGACGTGTCCGGTGTGGAAGTACTGTATCAGGGCCCACACGGCCATGGCGGTCGCCATGGACAGCTGGGTGACCAGTATAGCGTTGGTCGCGATACCGTCCGCCGCCAGCCCCGACCCTCCGTTGAATCCGAGCCATCCGAACCACAGCAAGGTGAATCCTATGAAGACAAGGGGCAGGTTGTGCGCCCTGTCCTTGATCACACGGTCGCCTCTCCTTCCCACGAATACCGCAAGTGCCAGACCTGTGGTCGCAGCGCATATGTGGACGACGGTCCCTCCTGCGAAGTCCAGGACGGTGAAGTACTCGTCGAAGAGTCCTCCGCCCCATACCCAGTGGGCCATGGGCGCATAGACGACGACGGACCAGACGATCAGGAAGAGAGCAATCGCCTTGAAGTGTATCCTCTCGGCACACGCTCCGATCACGATACCGGCCGTGATCAGCGCGAACGCGCACTGGAACATCACGAACTCCAGCTCGGGGATTCCGCCCTCCATGACATCGTCATAGGCGATCCCGTTCAGGATCACATGGTCCAGGCTGCCGACGATGGTGCCCTCGCCGCCGAAGGCCAGGGTGTATCCGACAAAGACCCACGAGAGGGTCATGATCGCGATGACCACCAGGGTCTGCGCCATGATGGACGTCATGCTCTGTTTCCTCAGCATTCCTCCGTAGAACAGGGCCACACCAGGGGTCATGATGAACACCAGCGCGGTACAGATGGCGACCCATGCGGTGCTGCCGCCATCGATCGGAGGTCCAGATGCCGCATCCGCACCCGGTGCCGCCAATATGACGGACACCACGGACAGCATCAAAATCATACAAACAACGGTCGTTCTTCTCATTTGTACACCTTTTGTACAGTTGTTTTACGTTTCACTAGACATTTGTCTAATGTATTTGAATCTATTGTACATATGTTCATAAAATGTGGTAAAAAGTAGTCTTATTCTATAGAAAAAATGGAAAAATGCGGACGGATGTGTACTGTCGCGCATCCGTAAGAACAGAAGAACGGTGTTTATTTGGAATCGTCGGTCAGAGGCAGGAGCCTCTTCTCGAGTATGCCGATGTCCTCGACGTACACGTCCTCCGGGCACTCGAGGTCGTCGAGCTTCCCGACCCAGTAGACCACCACACCGGGTCCGAAGATCTTCGTGTAGGGGATGAGCTGCTTCCTGCTGTTGTACCTGAATTCGGTATTATCACCGAAGGATGCCTTGCTCTCGACCCAGTAGATCTTCTTCCCCTCGTACATCATCGGCTCGTCCAGGAGCGCGTCGGGGGTCTTCTCGTACTTGCCCCTGAGGTCCGCCTCGGTGCGGAACCCGATGCCCTGGTCCTTCAGCCAGTTCTGCAGGAGGCTCTCGCCCCAGCGTCCCCTCTCCGCCTGCTCCTCCGTTCCCTTGGGCGAGTAGACAGGGTCGCATGCAATCGCTTCTTTGAGTTCCTCGGCGACCTCGGGTTTCAGGAGGTCGGGATCATGGACGTATTCCATGAACTCCGATTTGGTGGCGCCGTCCTCCAGGAAGATGAACCTGGCGGTCATGACGGGAGGGAACTGCCATCTCCTGGCGATCTCCATCATGCTGGAGCCCTGTTTCCACTCCTTGAGCATCCTGCGGGAGTTGTTACCGACGATGTGGAACCTCTTCTTGACGTCCCTGCTGGTCTTCTGGGTGAAGAGCGTCTTGATCAGACGCTCGTCGTAACCCTCGGAGATCAGCTTCTCGATGTCCGTGTGGGACCTCAGACGGTTGTAGAGTACCTTGTACTCCTCGTAATCCATCTGATTTCCTCACAGGTTCCTGATGAGGTCGTCGACCGCCGCAAGGACGACGTCCCTGACCTGGTTGGTGGGCGGGCAGTAAGCGTTCTCCGCCCTGACAATGAAGTCCTCTGCGGTGATGCCGTCGATGATGGCGGATGTCAGCCAGTTGATGCGTCCGGTGACGTCCTCCTCCGAGATGATCTGTGCGCCGATGATCCTGCGGCTGCACCTGTCCGCGAGCACCTTGACCGTGAGGGGCTTCCCTCCGGGGTAGTACCTTGCGCGGGTGAGGCCCTCCGCCTTGCCGGTGACCACGTCGAGGCCGTACCAGGACGCGAGTCCGAGGGACATTCCCGTTCCAGCGATCTGCTTCTCGCCGATCGCACTCACCCACGGGCTGGCGACGGGTCCGCAGACCGCCTTTCCGCCTACCGCGTTCTTACCTGCGACGAGTCCCTCCCTCACTGCGGAGGATCCGAGCTGGCTCATGGTGGGTCCGGCTACGACTGCGGACTGGCACTGTACGACATCTCCCGCGAGGAAGACGTCCTTGACAAGTCTGCCTCTCCTGTATGCCTGCATGGTCGGTGCGGTGACGACCGCTCCGAGCTGGCCGATGTCGAGCTCGAGCATCTTGGGAATCGCCAGGTTGGCGCGGACGCCGGTGGCGAAGATGACCACGTCTGCCGGATACTCCTTGTCGGCCGCCATGACGCCGGTGACCTTGTCGGTACCGCATACCTTCTGGAGCGGTGCCTTGAGAACGAACTTGATGCCGCATCCCTCGAGATACTTCTGGATGGGCTGGGCCATGTCGGAGTCGGCGATCCTGGGGATGACCTGGTCCATCATCTCGATGACGGTGACGTCCTTGCCCATGTTGACCATGGCGAGGGCGGCCTCGAGACCGATGACACCTGCCCCTGCGATCACAACGTTCTTCGCTCCCTTGAGAGCGGATTCGATGGCCTTTCCGTCGTTTACTGTCTTGATGCCGAAGACGCCCTTCAGGTCCTTGCCCTCCACCGGGGGGATGAAGACCGAGCTTCCGGTCGCGATGACCAGGGAGTCGTAGACGAACTCCTTGCCGTCCTCGGTGACGACCTTCTTGTCCGCATCGGAGACGGACGTGACCTTCGTCTTCGTCAGCACGTCGATGTCCCTCTCCTTCTTGTAGAAGGCGACATCGTGCATGACGACGTCCTCCCACTTCGCCTTCCCCTCGATCGCCCAGGGGATGACGCAGGGCGAGTACGCAATGTGCTCGTCCTCGGTGATGACTGTGACCTTGGCTGACGGATCGCACCTCTTGGCCTCGGATGCGGCGGTCATTCCCGCGGCGCCCGAACCTATAACGACGACGTTCTTCGACATGATTATCCTGCCACTCCCCATCAGAACCCCGCTTATATACCTTACACCTGTGCGCGCCCCCGCCCGTGGAAAGGTTAAGTACAGATTGACCGATGGGGATTCGATGGCTCAAGGAAGAGAGAAGAGGTCGCCCTCCGACCTGGAGACGCTCTGGAAGGAGAGCGACATGTCCGACGGCAGGAAGGTCGATGCGATGGTCGCGATCATGCGCACCAACGGATGCGTGTGGGCGAAGACCGGCGGATGCACCATGTGCGGATACAAGACCGCGTCGCTGAACAACGTGACCGTGGATGATCTCATGAGCCAGGTGGACAAGATGATGTCCAGGTACAAGGGCGAGCCCTTCGTGAAGATCTACACGTCCGGAAGCTTCCTCGACGAGAACGAGATCCCCGTGCCCGTCAGGGAGAGGATCTTCAGGGAGTTCGCGGGATGCGAGAGGCTGCTCTTCGAGAGCCGCCCCGAGTTCATCACCGAGGAGGTGCTGGCCACGCTCCCCAAGAACGTGACCATCGCACTGGGGATGGAGACCTCCGACCCGGAGGTCATGGAGAAGTGCATCCGCAAGGGATTCACCCCGGACGACAGCCAGCGCGTGGGCAGGATGATCAAGGCGGCAGGACTGAAGGTCAGGACGTACCTGCTCCTCAAACCGCCGTTCATGCAGGAGTCCCGCGCCATCGACAGCGCGGTGGAGTCCGTACTGTTCGCCGCACCGTTCTCCGACGAGATATCCATCAATCCCGTCAACGTGCAGAAGGCGACGTACGTCGAGAGGCTGTGGAAGAGATCCGAGTACAGGTCGCCCTGGATATGGTCGCTGATAGAGGTGTTCAAACGCACTGCTGGCACAGTAGACTGCAGGCTCATGTCGTCGCCCTCGGGAGGAGGTTCCCAGAGAGGGGTGCACAACTGCGGTTCGTGCGACAGGAAGGCCCTCGACGCGGTCGAGGCGTTCTCCTATTCCCAGGACCTGAAGGACTTGGACGTGTCATGTGAGTGTTTAAAGACGTGGAAGGCTTACATGGACTCGGAGATGATGATCGGTACCGCATCCGACTTGGATCGCGGCATAGGCGGTGACCTGGTCGTCAGGAAGTGAAACGATGAAGCAGTTCGATATCAAGAAGGGATGGTTCAGCAAGATCGAGGGCGATCTGCTTCCTGAACTCATGAAGGGCATATTCGGCAACGTCAAGACCGAGGGCGACACGTTCGTCTCCAGCTTCGGAGTCATGGACAGGATCGCCGCGAAGGTGGTCTCCAAAGCACTGCTCGAAGTGGATACGGTCAACAAGTCTGGCACATTCAGTGACGACGAGATCCTCGGCAGCAAGCGCGCGCTCAACAAGTTCCTCGAGGAGGCGACGGGATTCGACGCGAAGACCCGCATGAAGCGCGAGCAGAAGAAGGCCAAGGAAGGCAAGATCTGAGCCCTTCCCGGGCCTCCAACCCTTTTATTATAGGTGCGTAATGTAGACGCACCGCTATCCTTATATACTCGGTGTGACTACGCCGTTTAAGATTAAGCGCTAGACGTTTGACCAGACGTATCGGGCAATGCAGAAGCAACCCACGTTCAGGCTCATGTCGATACTTATCGAGATGGACACGGCGTCACGGTCGAAGGTTAGGCTGCAAGAATCGAATAGGCGAGGTTAGCGAAGAAACCCTCGCAGGTGAAAATATGTCACAGAGGAGACGCCCAAAGAGAGGGTCACGCGCGTACGGTCCACGTAAGAGAGCGCAGTCACAGACCCCCAGGCTGGATTCTTGGCCCGAGATAAACGGAGCACCCAAGATCCAGGGATTCGCCGGCTACAAGGCCGGTATGACGCACGCATTCGTCGTCGACAAGCGTGCGAAGAGCACCACATCGGGAATGGAACTCCAGGTTCCCGTCACGGTACTTGAGGTACCCCCGATGAAGGTCGCAGCTGTTAGGTTCTACGAGAACACCATCTACGGACTCAAGACCGCAGGTGAGGTATGGGCACAGGATCTCGATCCCCTGCTCTCCAAGCGCCTGTCCGTCCCCAAGAACCACGACGAGTCCTCCTTCGCAAGATACGAGGGACTCGACGTCGAGGATGTCCGTGTCCTTGCATACACCCAGCCCAAGCTCGTCAAGGGAGTGCCCAAGAAGGTCCCCGACATGATGGAGCTCAGGATCGGCGGCGGAAGCATCGACGAGAGGATCCAGTACGCAAAGTCGATCCTCGGAACCGAGGTCGGAATCAACGACTTCGCGGCCGAGGGAGGATTCGTCGATGTCATCGCGGTCACCAAGGGAAAGGGATTCCAGGGAGTCACCAAGAGGTTCGGTGTCAAGCTGCTGTCGCACAAGAACAGCAAGCACCGCCGCGGAATCGGTAACCTCGGTCCTAAGAGACCCGGTTACGTCAGAGGAACCGTTCCCGGTTCAGGACAGCTCGGATACCACCAGAGGACCGAGTTCAACAAGCAGCTCATGAAGATCGGAACAGAGGGAGCCGAGATCACCCCCAAGGGCGGTTTCCTCAACTACGGCGATGTCGCCAACACCTACGTCCTCGTCCACGGATCCGTCCCCGGACCCACCAAGAGGCTCGTCAGGTTCAGAGACCCCGCAAGGCTGCCCAAGAAGGCGGACACCGAGGCAGTGAACATCACCTACATTTCCACAGAGTCGAAGCAGGGGGCATAAGTAGATGGCTAAAACAAACGTCTATGCAGTAAATGGAGACGTCGCATCTCAGGTCGACGTCCCCGCAGTGTTCAGCACCCCTTACAGGCCCGACATCATCAAGAAGGCGGTCCTGGCGGCAGCGGCCAACAAGAGGCAGCCCTACGGACCCTCCAAGGGAGCCGGTATGAGGCACTCTGTCAGCACATGGGGTAAGGGACGCGGAGTTGCCCGTGTCCAGCGTATCGCAGCAGGAAGGATGGCAACCGAGTCGCCCAACAACGTCTCCGGACGCAGGGCACACCCGCCGGTCCCCGAGAGGAACTGGTCCCTCAAGGTCAACCAGAAGGAGCGCGCACTCGCCCGCAAGTCCGCAATCGCGGCAACCGGATGCGCAGACTGCGTGAAGGCCCGCGGACACCAGTTCGATGACAACGTCACATTCCCCATCGTCGTCGCAGACGAGGTACAGGAGATCAAGACCACCGCGGAGGTATCAGCATTCCTCCAGAAGATCGGTCTCGGATACGACCTCGACCGCGCCAAGGATGGACGCAAGATCCGTGCAGGAAGGGGAAAGATGAGGAACAGAAAGTACAGGACCCCTGTATCCGTCCTCATCGTCGTCTCCGGAAGGGAGGCTCCCGTCTTCGAGAGCGCATCCAACCTGCCCGGTGTACAGATCGAGGAGGTCTCCTCGCTCTCCGCAGCGATCCTCGCACCCGGAGGAGACGCAGGAAGGCTCACGGTCTACACAGAGTCCGCATTCGCAAAGATCGGAGAGTGGTAAACATGAAGCAGAGCGACATACTCATCAGACCCTATGTCTCAGAGAAAGCGATGAACCAGGTCTCCGGTACCCCCACCCAGAACTTCAAGGATGGGAACAAGATCCAGTTCATCGTCCACAGGGACGCTGACAAGGCCGACATCAAGGCAGTCTTCGAGGACCGCTACGAGGTCAAGGTCGAGAAGATCTGGACCAGGATCCAGAAGGACGGAAAGCACGCGATCATCAAGCTCGCTGACGGATACTCCGCAGAGGACGTCGGCATGAGGATCGGAATCTACTGAAGGTGAGTGAACATGGGAAAAAGATTGATCCATCAGAGGAGGGGCCGCGGAGGCTCACAGTACCGCTCGCCCAGCCACAGGCACGTCGACGATGTCAGGCTTCCCGCCAAGGCAGCGACGGAGGGAGTCATCACCGACCTCATCCACGCACCCGGAAGGACCTGTCCTCTCGCCGTCATCGACATCAACGGAGATGTCGACTACCAGCTCGCCGTCGAGGGAGAGAAGGTCGGTCAGACCGTCACCTTCAACGGAGGCGCCGTCAAGGCAGGTAACATCACCACGCTCGCACAGATCCCCGAGGGAACCCCCGTCCACAACATCGAGGGAATCCCCGGAGACGGAGGCAAGTACGTCAAGACCGCAGGATCCTCCGCGACAGTCGTCAGCAGGGGAGACGTCGTCATCGTCGAGATGCCGTCGGGAGCGCTCAAGGAGTTCATGCCTGACTGCCGCGCCGCGATCGGAATCATCGCAGGCGGAGGAAGGGCGGACAAGCCCATGGCCAAGTCTGGAAAGAAGTACTACACTCTCCAGTCCAGGTCCAAGGCGTACTTCAAGGTCAGCGGAGTCGCAATGAACCCCGTCGACCACCCCCACGGAGGAGGAAGCCACCAGCACATCGGTGGACCCAGCACAGTCGGAAGGAACGTATGGCCCGGTCAGAAGGTCGGACGTCTCTCTCCTAAGAAGAAAGATAAGAAGACTAAGAGGAAGTGAATCATATGGCAAGATCAAAGATTATTGCAGGTTCAGCGAAGGCCTCGAGGAGAAGATCAAGGAAGAAGGCGTCCGCAATCCAGGCAAGGAGGAAGAAGGAGTTCCTCTACCGCGGCAACACCATGGACGAGCTCCTCGCCATGTCCTTCGAAGAGGTCCTCGAGCTTATGCCCTCCAGGTCTAGGAGGACGTACCTTCGCGGACTCAACTACGAGCAGCAGCTCCTGTTCGACAACCTCAAGGCTGCACAGCCCGGAGAGGTCGTCAGGACCCACCGCAGGGATCTCCCCATCATCCCGCAGTTCGTAGGAAAGACGGTAAGTGTGTACAACGGAAAGGAATTCAAGGATGTAGAGATCAAGCCCGAGATGATCGGCTGCTTCATCGGAGAGTTCATCATGACGAGGAAGGCCCCGCAGCACTCCGGACCCGGAGTAGGTGCAACCAGGTCTTCGAAGTCGGTCGCACTCAAGTGAGGTGTTAAGGAATGCATGGATACACAGCAACAGCGAACCCCGACACCTCCGCAAAGGCACTTGGGAAGGAGCTCCCTATCTCCCCCAAGCTCGCCCGTGAGGTCTGCGGAATGATCCGCGGAATGAAGGTCGATAAGGCGATCAAGGCACTGGAGGACGTCATCGCCCTCAAGAGGCCTGTTCCCCTTAAGAGATACAACAAGCGCGTGTCCCACAAGCAGGGCGTTGGACCCGGAAGATATCCCGAGAAGGCCGCTGAGGCCATCCTCAAAGTCATCCAGAGTGCCGTTGCCAACGCGACCTACAAGGGACTCGACACGGAGTCCATGGTACTGACTACCATCACCGCGTCCAGGGGAAGGGTCATTCCCGGCCACATCGCCAGGGCGCACGGGAGGGCAACCCAGTGCAACCAGGACACCGTGAACATCGAGGTAATCATCGAGGAGGTAGAGTAAAATGGCATCAGAGAGAAAGTTCGTTGCCGAGAACGTCCGCAGGGTCCTTCTCAAGGAGTACCTCATGAAAGAGGTCAGCCGCGCAGGATTCGGAGGACTCGAGGTCCAGAGGACGCCCATGGGAACCCGTGTGGCACTCCAGACCGAGCGCCCCGGACTCGTCATCGGAAGGAAGGGTCAGACCATCAAGACCCTGACTACCGCGATCGAGGAGCAGTTCGGTTTCGAGAACCCCGCGATCGAGGTCACCGAAGTCGCGGACCCCAACCTGAACGCCCAGATCATGGCGGAGAAGCTCGCATTCTCCCTTGAGAGGGGCTGGCACTTCCGCAGAGCGGGACACTCCACCGTACGCAGGATCATGGATTCCGGTGCGAAGGGATGTCACATCATCGTCGCGGGAAAGCTCACAGGTCAGAGGCACAGGACTGAGAAGTTCAAGGACGGATTCATCAAGTTCTGCGGAGAGCCCAAAGCGAACTTCATGGACAAGGGTTACGCTGTCGCCAAGCTCAAGATGGGCGTCATCGGCGTCACCGTCGAGATCATGAAGAACGAGAAGCTCCCTGCAGACATCACCGTGCTTGGAAAGACGGATGCTGCGGCATCTTACCCTGAGATCTTCGCAGGGAAGGAGGCCGCGGCCGAGGATGCCCCTGCCATCGAGGCAGAGGCCGCCGAGGAGGGACAGTGATGTCGCTCAAGGCAGCAGAGATCAGAGAAATGAGTGCAGACGAGCGCAACCAGAAGCTCAAGGAGCTGAGGGACGAGCTCATGCACGAGAGGGGAGTCTCCGCCATGGGCGGAGCCCCCAGCAACCCCGGTGCCATCCGCGCACTGAGGACGCAGATCGCACGCATCCTGACCATCCAGAAGGAGGAGGAAGAGCTCTGATGGCCGAGATCTGTCCCGTATGTGGTTTACCCAAGGAGCTGTGCATGTGCGAGGAGATCGCACGCGAGCAGCAGACTGTCAGGATCTCGGTCGACAGCCGCAGATACGGCAAGATGGTCACCGTTATCGATGGGATCGATGAGAACGACATCGATATCAACGACCTCGCCAAGCAGCTGAAGAACAAGTGCGCCGCCGGAGGCACCGCCAAGGACGGCCGCATCGAGCTTCAGGGAGATCACAAGAAGAAAGTCAAGATCGTCCTGGAGGACATGGGCTTCCGCACGGAAGTCAGGTGAGATGAACAGGAGCGATTTCATGAGGACTGAGTTCATAGGAATGGATGTCGAGGTCATCTCCGCGGGATGCCCCATGAGGGGCGTCATCGTGGACGAGACCAAGAACACGTTCACCGTCGAATCGGCCAGAACCGAGAAGATGGTCCCCAAGAAGGGCAATGAGTTCAGGTTCACATACAATGGGCAAGAGATCGTCGTCAGAGGATCTGAGATACTGCACCAACCAGAGAACAGAATCAAGAAGGTTAGGTGAATTCAATGGCAACAAAAGTTAGAGACATCGGAATCGGCGTCAACCCTCCCGCGGCAGAATGCAATGACCCCAACTGCCCCTTCCACGGAACACTCTCCGTGAGGGGACAGATCATCGACGGAGTCGTGGCATCGGTCAAGATGGACGGAACCGCGGTGGTTGAGCGCAACTATCTGAAATATCAGCAGAAATACGAGAGATACGAGAAGAGGAGCTCGAGGTTCTCGGTGCACGCACCGGCATGCCTCGGACTCAAGGTGGGCGACAACGTCTCCATCATGGAGTGCCGCCCCCTGAGCAAGACCGTGTCCTTCGTCGCAGTGGAGAAGAGGGAGTAAACATGAAGGGAATCGCAGGTAACCAGACCAGAGGCCTTCAGAACGGCTCCCGTCTCAACGTGATCGACAACACCGGAGCGAAGGTCATCGAGATCATCACCGTCCCCGGATACCACGGCGTCGCAAGGCGCGTGCCTTCCGCGGGAGTCGGCGACCTCGTTATCGCATCCGTCAAGAAGGGAACCCCCCAGATGAGGAGGCAGATCGTCTTCGCGGTCATCGTCCGCCAGAGGAGGCCCATGAGGCGCCCCGACGGGACCATGGTCTACTTCGAGGACAACGCCGCGGTCATCACCACCGAGGAAGGGGAGACCAAGGGAACCGACATCAAGGGACCCGTCGCAAGGGAAGCAGCCGAGAGGTGGCCCCGTATTTCGGCCACCGCAAGCGTCATCGTGTGAGGTGTAAGGATATGGTAAGCAGCAAAGCAAGAGTACAGAGGTACAACCAGGCCAACGCACCCCTCCACGTCAAGAGGAAGATGCTCTCCTCCCACCTTTCGGACGACCTCCGCAAGGAGTTCGGAAAGCGCTCCGCACGTGTCTGCAAGGGCGACACAGTCATGGTCGTCCGCGGGAACGAGGACATCCGCGGTATCGAGGGGAAGGTAGTCAACGTCTACACCCAGACCGGCCGCGTAGCAATCGAGGGCGTCACCATCAAGTCCGCAGACGGAACCGAGAAGGAGCGCCCCATCCACGCATCCAACCTCGTCATCGTCAAGCTCAACCTCGACGATGCATGGAGGAAGGAGGCACTCTCCAGAAAGGAGGCTAAAGAATGAGCGATCACATGAAGAGAATTGCAATCCCGAGGTCGTGGCCCCTCAAGAAGAAGGCCCACGTCTTCACCACGAAGCAGTCCGCCGGAGCACACTCCCTCGAGACCTCCATGCCCGTGATCACCGTCCTCAGGGACATCCTGGGCGTCTGTGACACCGCGAAGGAGGCGAAGAGGATCGTCGGCAACCGCGACGTGTTCGTCGACGGAAAGGCCGTCAAGAACCCCAAGGCCCCCGTAGGACTCATGGATGTCCTCTCGATCCCCAAGCTCGACGCGGACTACCGTGTCCTCCTGACCCCCAGGGGAAAGCTCACGCTCGTGAAGATCGAGAAGGACGAGGCTTCCTGGAAGCTCTGCAGGATCGAGGACAAGACCGTCGTCAAGGGCGGCAAGATCCAGCTGAACCTGCACGACGGAAGGAACATCCTCCTGGACAAGAACGACTACAAGACCGGCGACGTGCTCAAGGTCGCATTCGACGGACAGAAGATCCTCGAGGCGTACCCCCTCGCAGCAGGAGCGGCGGCACTCGTCAGCTCCGGTAACCACGCCGGACTCGTCGAGACCGTCGAGGAGTACGAGGTCATCAAGGGATCCGCGGAGAACGTCATCAAGTTCAAGTCGGGAACCGAGACCGTCAAGTCCAACGTGTTCGTCATCGGAGCAGCCGCTCCCGCCATCAAGATGCCGGAGGCTGAGAACTGATGAACGCGATGAGAGAGATCCGTATCGAGAAGGTCGTCGTCAACATCGGAGTCGGCGAGGCCGGAGAGAGGCTCGTGAAGGCGCAGAAGGTCCTCGAGATGGTCACCGGACACAAGTCCGTCCAGACCACTTCCAGCACCATCAACAGGGACTGGGGAATCCGTAAGGGCATGCCCCTCGGATGCAAGGTCACCCTCAGGGGCGACGATGCGGCCGAGTTCCTGAAGAAGGCGCTCCCCATCAGGGAGATGCGCGTCCCCGAGTACTCGTTCGACAAGGAGGGCAACATGTCCTTCGGTATCTCGGACTACACCGACTTCGAGGGAATGAAATACGACCCCGAGATCGGAATCTACGGAATGGATATCAACGTCGTCCTCAGGAGGGCGGGAAACAGGATCACCAAGAGGGCACTCCTCAGGAGGTCCATCCCCAAGAGCCACCGCGTCGCACGCGACGAGGCTATCCAGTTCATGAAGGACAACTTCAACGTTAAGGTGATCGAATGAAGCCCAAGAAAGAATTCGGAAGGTCCAAGGGCTGCACCAGGTGCGGCCGCCGCAGAGGCATCATCAGGAGATACGGGATGCACCTCTGCCGCCAGTGCTTCAGGGAGATGGCTCCCGAGCTGGGATTCAAGAAATACTCGTGAGGTGACAACATGCAGAACGATCCATTGAATGACGCAATGTCTGTTATGAAGAACGCCTCCGCGATCGGAAAGAGCGAGTGCACCATCCAGCCCTCCTCCAAACTCATCGGCCGCGTGCTGAAGGTTATGCAGGACAACGGATACGTGAACCAGTTCGAGTACGTCGAGGACGGAAAGGCCGGAAAGTTCCGTGTGATGATGAAGGGAGCAATCAACGATTGCGGTGTCATCAAGCCCAGGTATTCGGTGAAAGTGGCAGAGCTCGAGAAGTACGAGGCGAGGTTCCTCCCCGCTCAGAACTTCGGTGTTCTTATACTATCAACGACTGAGGGTGTCGTCACACACAACCGTGCAAGGGAACTTGGCATCGGCGGAAAACTCTTAGCATACGTATACTAAGGAAGGTATAATATGACAATAGCAGGGAAAATCGAAAGCACCATCGCTATTCCCAGCGGCGTTACCGTCTCTCAGGACGGCAACGTCGTGAAGGTCAAGGGACCTAAGGGAGAATTAAGCAGAAACTTCGCTCACCCTAGCGTAATCGTGAAAGTCGAGGGAGACAGAGTCAGTGTCTCGTGCGAATATCCCAGGATCAAGGAGAAGGCCATGGTCGGGACATTCCACGCGCACCTGAGGAACATGGTCCACGGAGTAACGGAGGGTTACACCTACCAGCTCAAGACCGTGTTCTCGCACTTCCCGATGAAGGTTGCAGTTAAGGGCGACAAGGTTCAGATCGACAACTACATGGGAGGCCACGCCCCCCGTTTCGCCAACATCCTCGAGGGCGTCACCGTAAAGGTGGCCGGGGCGGACATCACCGTCACCGGAGCCGACATCGAGAAGGTCGGACAGACGGCGGCGAACCTCGAGAGGGCGACCTCCAGAGGCGGATTCGACAAGAGGGTCTTCCAGGACGGAATCTACATCGTCCACAAATCGCACAAGGTGAAAGAATGACCGTGAAGACATTCGCAGATCTTACTGGTCTGAAGGACGAGAACGTCGAGGAGCTCAAGACCATCGGCATCAACACCGTCGAGGAGCTCCAGGCAGCGGTCAACGACGACGACAAGGTCAAGGAGATCGTCAAGGCGCTCTCCGGAGTCGGACCCAAGACAGTAGACAAATGGAGGGAGCAGTTCGCCGGTGAGGCGGTCGCCGAGAAGCCCAAGAAGGCCGTCGAGGTCGTCGAGGAAGAGGAGGCCGAGAAGGCATACTCCGTCAAGGCCAAGCCCGAGCTCGCCGACGAGACCGCTGACGCGCTCGCCAAGAGGGCGGTCATCAGCGGACGCAGGCCCGCATTCAAGAGGCAGGAGTGGTTCAGATACTCCAAGCTCGGCGAGTCCTGGCGCAGACCCAAGGGAATCCACTCCAAGATGAAGAGATGCCTGAAGAGGCGCGCACCCGCAGTGGACATCGGTTTCCGCGGACCCGCCTCCGTGCGCAACCTCCACCCCTCGGGATTCGAGGAGGTCCTCATCCAGAACATCGACGGACTCGAGGGAATCGACCCCAAGAGCCAGGCAGTCCGCATCGGCGGAACCGTCGGAACGAAGAAGAGGCTCGCCATCCAGGCAAGGGCCGACGAACTCGGTATCAGGGTTCTCAACAGGATGGTGTGAACATGACCGATCTCAAGAACCAGAAGAGAATGGCAGCCGAGGTCCTCGGCTGCGGAATCAACAGGGTATGGATCGACCCCGACAAGATCGAGGACGTCGCCAACTGCATCACCCGCGCGGACATCCGCACGGCGGTCGCATCCGGAACCATCAAGGCCAAGCCCAAGAACGGAACCTCCTACGGAAGGATCAGGAAGGCAGCGGCCCAGAAGGCGAAGGGAAAGAGGAAGGGACCCGGAAGCAGGAAGGGAACCGACAACGCACGCGTACCCGACAAGAGAAGGTGGATCTCCGTCATCAGGCCCATCCGCGCAGAGCTCAAGCAGCTCCGCGACGAGGGCAAGATCACACCCTCGGTCTACCGCATGTACTACAGGAAGGCCAAGGGAGGAGTCTACAAGAGCCGCAGCCACCTCAGGATGCACATGATCAGCGCCGGATACCTCAAGGAGGAGTAAGTATGGCAACAGGACCCAGATACAATGTGGCCTTCCGCAGAAGAAGAGAGACCCGCACGAACTACTACGTGCGCAAGAAACTCCTCAGGAGCGGAGAGACCAGAGCTATCGTTAGAAGATCTAACAAGAACATCACGATCCAGTTCGCCGACTTCGACATGGGCGGCGACATCGTGGTCGCATCGGCAACCTCCAGGGAGCTCAAGGCCATGGGATGGGACAGGTCATGTTCCTCCGTCCCCGCGGCCTACCTCACCGGATACCTTGCCGGAAAGAAGGCAGTGAAGGCCGGTATCGAGTACGCTGTGCTCGACATCGGGATGCAGAACCCCCAGTACGGCGGAGTCCTCTTCGCCGCTGCGAAGGGAATGATCGACGCAGGACTCGAGGTGCCCTGTTCCGAGGACGTCCTCCCCGACGAGGACAGGATCAACGGGAAGCACATCGACGATTCGATCGAGGCGGCAGTCAACAGCCTCAAAGAGAAAATGGAGGAGTAAACATGGATTGGATTCCTAAGACAAGACTGGGACAGATGGTCCTCAACGGTGAGATCACCACCATGAGCGACGCACTGGCGACCAAGCTCCCCCTCCGTGAGGCGGAGATTGTCGACATCCTCCTGCCCGACCTTCAGGACGAGGTCATCGACCTGAACATGGTCCAGAGGATGACGGACTCCGGAAGGAGGGTCAGGTTCGCGGTGACCTGCATCGTCGGAAACGGCGACGGATTCATCGGAATCGGAAGGGCCAAGGGAAAGGAGGTCGGACCCTC
>JAEEGK010017008.1_pt1 | contig 15912 bp, 15 predicted proteins | sample 8958771 | NCBI WGS metagenome assembly JAEEGK01 (sample SAMN16246547, study PRJNA631951) | gut metagenome | biome: gut microbiome; feature: rumen; material: SC-attached | host: Bos | place: Iran: Karaj | collected 2018-10
CAAAGATGTACGACAATGCTCTTCCGGTCAGCGAAAAGGCAAGATGGATCATCGTATCAAACTTTGCCGAGATTTGGGTGTACGACATGGACACCCGGAAACCTGAACCGCAGAGATTCAAATTGCTGGACATTCCTACACGGTACAGCTTATTTGATTTTCTCGTTAATCAGGAACAGCATAAGATCAGCCAGGAAACGGAGATTTCCGTAAAAGCTGGGGAGTTTGTCGGCCTAATCTACGACGCCCTTCTGAAGCAATACAGGGATCCGGGCAACAAGGATAGCCTGCGTAGCTTGAACATGCTCTGCGTTCGTCTGGTATTCTGTCTGTATGCCGAAGATGCTCACATTTTTGGGGATAGTGGCAGTATGTTCCATGATTACCTGGAGAAATTTGCTCCCAGAGATATGCGAAAGGCGCTGATTGAGCTCTTTCGGATTCTAAACACTCCTGAGGATAAACGGGACCCGTATGACATTAGCGAGGTTTCGCGATTTCCTTATGTAAACGGTGGGCTGTTTGCGGATGAAAACATCGAGATTCCGAATTTTACCGATGAGATCTGCAATATTCTTCTTTCCAAAGCCAGCGAGAGGTTTGATTGGTCGATGATTAGTCCCACAATCTTTGGCGCGGTATTTGAATCCACGCTGAACCCCGAGACACGTCGATCTGGTGGAATGCACTACACGTCTATTGAAAATATCCATAAGGTCATTGATCCGCTTTTCCTGGACGATTTGAAGGCGGAGCTGGTGAAAATTAAAGCGATCCAGGTTCCGCGAACAAGGAAGATGAAGCTTGAGGCGTACCAGAACAAGCTGGCATCCCTCACATGGTTGGATCCAGCATGCGGTTCCGGGAACTTCCTTACAGAGACTTATATTTCCATCCGAAGGCTGGAAAATGATGTTATAAAAACCCTGAAAAGTGGGCAAATGGAGATGTTCTTTGAGAACATGCATAGCCCGATTAAAGTGGGCATAAATCAGTTTTATGGAATTGAGATTAATGATTTTGCGGTGACGGTCGCTAAAACAGCCCTATGGATTGCCGAATCTCAGATGATGAAGGAAACCGAGGACATCCTTGTGATGAAGTTGGATTTTCTTCCCCTGAAGACAAATGCGTACATCCTAGAAGGAAACGCATTACGCGTAGACTGGAACGATGTCGTAAAAGCGGACAAGTTAGACTATCTCATGGGAAATCCCCCTTTTGTAGGGGCTCGAATAATGTCAAGCAGCCAAAAGAAGGATGTTATAGATGTTTTCGGGAAAGACTGGAAGAATGTCGGAAATCTTGATTATGTCTGTTGTTGGTATAAAATGGCTTCGGATTTTATGCGAGGAACATCCATTCGTTCAGCACTTGTTTCCACAAACTCAATTTCACAAGGCGAAACAGTTGCCAATCTGTGGAAGCCGCTATTCGAAAGTGGCATTCATATCGATTTCGCATACCGCACATTTAGATGGGATTCCGAAGCAAAAGATAAAGCTCATGTACACTGCGTTATTGTTGGGTTCAGCAGACAATTATCAGACTCACCCAAAAGACTGTTTGTCTCCGGTAATATGCAAATTGTTAAAAACATAAATGGGTATTTGATAGATTTCGATAATGTCTTTGTTGAAAGTAGAAGCAAACCCATTTGCAATGTCCCAGAGATTGGAATTGGTAATAAACCTATTGATGGCGGTAATTATCTTTTTACGGAAGAAGAGAAGGAATCATTCGTCAAAGAGGAACCATTGTCAGAAAAGTATTTCAAATTATGGTATGGTTCTCAGGAGTTTATAAATCGTAAACCTCGATACTGCCTATGGCTAGGTGATTGTTCTCCCGCAGAATTAAGGAAAATGCCTTGATGTAGGAGGGGGATTGAAGCGGTTGGCAGTTTCAGACTTTCCAGTACAAGCTCTGAGACTGTTAAATTGGCTGAGCGGCCGACACATTTCCATGTGGAAAATATGCCAAAGACGACCTACATAGTGATTCCGGAAGTATCGTCCGAACGTAGAAATTATATTCCAATAGGGTTTATGACTCCAGATATCCTTTGCAGTAATCTGGTAAAAATAATTTCAAATGCAACGCTATATCATTTTGGTATACTAACATCAAATGTTCATATGGCTTGGGTTAGGGCAGTATGCGGAAGATTAAAGAGTGATTATAGATATTCCAAAGATGTGGTTTATAACAACTTTCCTTGGCCTAATCCAACGGATGAACAAAAACAGAAGATAGAATCGACAGCACAAAGAATACTTGACACTAGATCAATGTATATGGATAGTAGCCTTGCAGATCTCTATGATCCGCTTACCATGCCGTCAGACCTACTAAAGGCGCATATTGAAAACGATAAAGCAGTTATGCAGGCATATGGTTTCTCGATCAAGGATACCTCTGAAGCGGACTGTGTTGTAGCACTTATGAAGATGTACCAGGCTCTGACAGCAAAAGTATGATAGTGCAAAACACCCTCTGGTACAAATAACAGGGGGTGTTTCTTAAAGCCTCCGTAGATTAAACAGGACTGAAAAACGGTGGGCTTTTCTTTCTGGATTTACTAGTTCGACAATAATTGATTGTTAACTCTTTTGTCATTCGTTTTCTTGCCCGTGTTTTGAAGGCAATTAATCATTGAGGTTTCAGAATACACAAGCATCTTTTTTCTCGAAAAGCCTTTCAGACGGCGTGACAGAGAGATGCTTTCTCTGCGGGTCGCGCATGCCATAAAGTGAGGGTATGTAGAACATAGTCTCTTATAGTGAATAATAGGTTGCAGCCTTCACGCGGAGATATTTAGTCAGGGGAGGGAATGATACCCCATGTCATGTTTCTCCCAGAATAGTTCCAGTAAGCAATGTCTTGCTCTATAAACAACCACTTGATGACTTTTAGAATGTGTTCAGGAGTGAAGCCTGTAGAAAAATGTGTTAACGAATAATCCTTGCTGGTCAAATCGTGACATTGATAGACCTTTTTGAGTAATGAGAATAATACTTGGTATTCGGATGGATTCTCTTTTTTCTTCAATTCTAAATCATTTCTAATGTCATTGTGCGTTGGGACGTTTCTGTATGCTCCCCTATGACCATAGTCTGCATTTTCAACTCTTATTACAAAATCAAAAGCCTTGTTTAAAAATGCGGGACGAGTTAAGTATACTCGTTCTCCGTTGGACAAAGTTTCAACATAGTAAGTATATCTCGAAGATAATTCGCCAGCTCCTTCACCGGGTAATTCTTTCAAAAATGTATTGATGACTCGGGATCGAACTTCATTACGAGAACCTTCGTTTGAAAACCATATTTCAATGTTTTTTCGTTCCACATCTCTTACCTCATAACCCCAAAAAATCTAACGGAATAGCGTTAAAAAAATAGTGGCAACCGGTCCAACTAATATAGGCTAAAGTGTCACGATACATATCCTGTGTGAACCAATCGTTAAATACATAAAGGTACTCAACAGTATAACCTAAAGGAGTAAATAGTTTTTCATATTCCATTTTCTTGAAATGACATCCGGGTAGTTTTTCGTCAACAGAGCCTGCACAGTTTTGGAATTTTTTTTCTATTATATAAGCGGTTTCGTTATCGTAGTTGATAAAGCATTCATCAGGCAACCATTTTTTGGAGTTGTAGTCTGAATACTCTATACCATTAGGCTCTAAAAATGACCTGTATAGGGATAGCTTTGGAAGCGAGAGTCCAATGACGCGATGCCCAATGTCCAAAACCTCGTTGCCTAATACAATGTATCCTGCTTCGGTTAATGCTTCAGTAAGGGAAGTTGTCTGTTCAAAGGATAAACCATTTCTATTTGTCATTGCCCCCCCGCCATGCGTGTTAGCAACTCGAGCCATTTATTCCACCTCCCCTTCGAAGAATGTTGAAATATCCATGTCAAAAGTGTTTGCTATATGATTTAGCATTGATAATGAAAGGCTCTTGTCACAGCCATAGGCTTCAATTTTAGATAAATAACTAAGGCTAATTCCTAGCTTTTCTGAAAGCTGAACCTGGGTTAATCCAGCGGATTCACGCTGTTTCTTTATATTTAAACCAATTACTTGGTACAATTCTTTGTCGTTCTGGAATTTCATAGGATACCCTCGAAGATGAAAGTGTAAAAGTATAGTAGACGATTGGTTTCACTATATGTGAATAGTATACTTTATAAGTGGATAGCCTGGGATTCACTTATAGTGAAACCTCTATCAAATAGACAAGTTACAAACCGAGAATCTTTCGTTGAATTAGGAGTGCGATTCAGGTATAATATAGGGCAAATAATAAGTAGAGGTGTAGCTATATGGGAATGTCTGGACTATCTCCTTTCGTAAAATGGGCCGGGGGAAAAACACAATTACTTGATAGACTTGCGGCACACATGCCGAATGCTTTTGGGCGGTATTATGAACCCTTTATCGGGGGAGGAGCGCTTTTGTTGAGTTTATTACCAGAAAGAGCTGTAATCAACGATACAAATGAACAGTTACTTAACGTTTATAGACAATTGAGAATTGATGCTGAGGCTGTAATTGAAGGCGTTAATGCCCTTGATGACATAACTTGTGATGCGAAACGATTTTATACAACACGTGAAAGATATAATGAGATGATAAGAGTGCATGAGTTGAATGCTGAAAGTGCCGCTCTTATGATATGGATAAATAAGCATTGCTTTAATGGACTTTATCGTGTTAATTCAAGAGGATTATTTAATGTTCCATATAATAACAAAGAGACGGGAATCTCAATTGATGCTGAGAATATCAGAAGAATAGGCACATACTTACGAGAGAAAGAGGTGGAAATACGACAGGGGGATTTTTCTGATGCATGTTATGACGTGGGGGCTGGCGATTTTGTTTATTTTGATTCCCCGTATGTTCCGGTAAATGAAACAGCAAATTTTACAGATTATACAAAAGAGGGCTTTTCGTTAGGGGACCATCAACGTTTGGCGGCACTCTTCAGAACACTTGACAAAAAAGGTGCAATGGTGATGTTAAGCAATCATGATGTTCCTTTGGTACACGAATTATATTCTGGCTTTAACATCGAACATGTTGAGGTTAATAGAGCGATTAATAGTGTGGCCAATAAACGTACAGGGAAAGAAGTGATCATCACAAACTATTGAGGTGAATAATAACATGAGGGACTTGATTGGAAACAGAGTTTCGCCGGTGTTCATTTCAGAAACAGAGGCCCTTATTTGTGGAGATTCATTTTCCGTGCTAAAGAGATTGACGCCTGAATCAGTTAATATGGTTTTCGCCGATCCACCATACTTCCTAAGTAATGGTGGTATCACGTGCCATTCGGGGCGTATGGTTTCTGTAAATAAAGGGGATTGGGATAAGGTGTCTTCGGTGACAGAAAAACATGCGTTTAATAGAAAGTGGATTCGCCTTTGCAAAAAAATACTAGCACCAGATGGGACGATATGGATTAGTGGAACATACCATAATATCTACAGTATTGGACTGGCATTAGAACAAGAGGGTTTCAAAATAATAAACAATATTACGTGGCAGAAAACCAATCCGCCCCCTAATCTTTCATGTCGATGCTTTACTCATAGCACAGAAACTATTCTATGGGCGCGAAAGGGTGGAAAACGAGCAAAGCATTTATATAATTACCTTCTTATGAAGCAGATGAATGAAGGAAAGCAAATGAAAGATGTTTGGACAGGCCCGATTACCCCCCAAAAAGAGAAACAACTTGGAAAGCATCCAACGCAAAAACCTGTTTATCTTTTGGAGAGAATAATTGAGGCATCAACAAGGGAAGGGGATATAATATTAGATCCCTTTTGTGGCAGCTCTACCACCGGCGTTGCAGCCAAAAGGTTGAAGAGAAGATATATTGGTATAGATAATAATGAAGAGTATATAGACCTTTCAATAAGACGACTTCAGGAGGAGTGTGTTAGGTGAGGAACTTTGGCGAATGGCTTAAAAAGATGCGACAGAGCATTAATGGATATGATTATTATGTCGATTACGAAAAAGTATATGCTAATGTTGACAGCATAAAAATTGAACTGAATATTCTGAATTCTCTTATCGGTTCAAAAGATATTGAAGCTGACTTTGCTGCATTGTTGGAAAAGTATTCTGAAGTCTTGAAATGCATTCCTACTCTATTGGCTGTACGTCAGAGCGAGATATATGCACAGGATTCTCAAGGTGCCTTCCTTTATGATTTTTGTCATATGAACTATTCTGTTGAGCAGTATAAAGTTTTTATGAGAAAGACTGGTTTGTTTGATTTAATTGCCAACCATATCGTAAATAACCTTGTAGACTATGTTTTAGGTATTGAAACGGGACTGGATAGTAATGGAAGGAAAAACCGCGGGGGCCACCAGATGGAGGATTTGGTTGAGGGATTTATTAAACAAACAGGTACAGAGTATTATAAAGAAATGTATCTAACTGACATTGAAAGAAAGTGGGGAGTGGACCTCTCCGCGATTTCTGCAGAAGGAACAACTACAAAAAGATGGGATTTTGTGGTCAAAACTCCCACTTTGATTTATGTTGTTGAAACAAATTTTTATAGTGGAGGAGGTTCAAAATTAAATGAAACTGCTCGTAGTTATAAAATGATCGCTGAAGAGGCCAAGGCTGTTGATGGAGTGGAATTTGTCTGGGTTACTGATGGAGGAGGTTGGTATAGCGCGAGAAGAAATCTTGAAGAAACATTTAATACCATGCATCATTTATACAATATAGATGATATGGAAAAAGGCGTCTTTTTCACACTGTTTGCTGGGTGATTATTCATTTGCAATACTTTTTGAAAAAAAGGAGGATTGGTCATGGGAATTTCCGATATGATAAAGCGGATTGTTATCAATGCAGACGAATATAATGGTAGTGAACCAGTTAGAAAATGTCCTAAATGTGGGAAATTGAAACCGCTCAGCGAGTTTGGCTTTAGAAATATGGGTGATGGAACTGTTAGGAATCAATCGTGGTGCATCATGTGCCGTGGAAAGCAACGATAACATAATGCAATAGTTGATGATTGATGGAGAAGGCATAGGGTTGAACGCATAGGCAATAGTTGAGGGAGACTAATATGAAGATATCAGTTTATAAAGGGTTTCCAGTTGACTTTCTGGAACTATTGACAGAAAGACCGCTTGTTGAAGGGGATATAGTAAATAAAAAAGAAGTTCTTTGCTTCGAAAAAGCGACTCGTAAGAATTTGGAAAAAGCGTTGTTAGACCTCGAGGATGGAGACAGCAGATGGATTACTTACGAAGAATACTCGCTTATTAAAAATCGAATCGACGATACTATTGTGTTGGAAGGATTGGAACTTACCATTTTTCGCAACAATTTGTTTCCGGACTATTATCCAGTAGAGTTCGAGATGGACGAAGAACTTGCACGTGAAATAATGGGAACGCTAAACGGGGAACAAAATAGTAAACAAAGCGAAGAGTGCAGCAAGTTTATCTCTGTATTTAATGTGCTGGTAAATGCTGATGGTGTTTTATATGCGAGCTTTTATAACTATGAATATGATAGCCTTGATAGAATTAAGGTCGTGGATTATTACCCTCAGAATTTGATTGTTGAGGATAGCAGGGACAAAAGTGACTATAACATATTTCTTAACGAAGATGTTGATACGTATCTTCGTGATTTAACAAGAATTGCAAATAATGAGCCCAAAATAATTGGCTTAAAATCAACGAATGGAGAAAACGCTCAGCGCATTCAACGTTCGTTGCAGGCGTATTGTTTGAGTAAAAGCATTCGATTGGTTAGATTTAACGAGAGTCTTCCGGAAGATGTGGAACTCGAAAGTGCACTTATTGAAATCGCCAAAAATGATATCAAAATTGAAAACTTTGAGAACTTCCGAACTATAAAATTTTACAAGAGTCCGGATATCGACAAAGAAATAGTTGAATTGTCGCAGGCGCAACTGATTCAGGAAATAATACGGCAATCGGAAAATTCTTACAATGATGGTAAGGGGTTTAGAGATATTTTTATTACGGCATCTACAGGGGCAGGAAAGTCAGTTATGTTTCAGATACCCGCTGTATATTTGGCAAAAAAGTATCATAAGTTGACTGTGATTATTGAGCCGGTCAAAGCCTTAATGCAAGACCAAAAAGAAAAACTTAACAAGGCTGGGTATACACGAGTTGAAGCTTTCAATTCTGATTTGATTACACAGGTTGAAAAGGAGGCTGTCTTACAAAGAATTAAAGATGGCGAAGTCGACCTTCTATACTTGAGCCCGGAAACATTATTGTCATATTCGATTGAGACAATTGTGGGTGAACGTGAAATCGGATTGGTGATAGTTGACGAAGCGCATATTGTGACCACATGGGGAGTGGGGTTTAGACCTGATTACTGGTATCTGGGAAGTTATCTGAACAGGCTTAGAAATAGAATTAATATTTCTGCAAAGAAAGCCATGCAACAGAGAATCTATCATTTTCCTATTTGTGCTTTTACGGCTACCGCAATAAACGGAGGCGTTGATGATTCTGTCAGTGATACTGTTATCAGTTTGTATATGGAAAACCCAATCAAATATTTGGGGTATGTGCGCAGAGACGATATCAGTTTCGAAATAACGCATCCTGGAAGTGGAGAAAAGCTCCCTAAGGCTCAGTATGAGGCGGAAAAATGCAAATCCTTGGATACAAGAATCAAGGATTGGTTGTCAAAGAATGAAAAAACAATTGTATATTTCCCATATGCATCGTTGGCATATGATGCGGCAAAGGGAATGAAGGGATTTGCTGGAATCACGGTCGATAAGCGAATTGGGACGTATACTGGTCGAAATATAGATGAACAGAGCAATGAAGCCTTTAACGAAACAAAGCGTCAAACCTTTGAAGCTTTTCGAAATGGTACTACTCCAGTCATATTGGCGACGAAAGCTTTTGGTATGGGTGTAGATGTAAATGACGTTAAGAATGTCTATCATTATGCTGTCAGCGGAAATCTTTCTGATTATGTTCAAGAGATCGGTAGAGCTGCGCGTAAATCATCTATGAGTGGTAATGCGGTAACAGATTTTTACTACAATGATATGACTTTTATGAAAGTGCTCTTTGGAATGTCGCAGATTAAACAGTTCCAAATTAAGAAAGTCTTGGAGGGTATTTACGCTACATATAAGAGTAAAAATGAGGAGAGAAGTTTTCTTATCTCGCCAGAATCCTTTACATACATTTTTAAAGGCAAGAATGAAGGAGAATGCATTAACAAATTGAAGACTTGTCTTCTTATGCTTGAAAAGGATTTCTATGATAAATATAATTTTAAAGTATTGATTTCACGCCCTCAGAGTATATTTACAAAAGCATTTATATGTGTTAATCGAGAAGCGCAGGATGAAGTTTTAAACTCCGAATATGGGAGGTTTATGCACTTTGTTGCTCCGGGGAGATTTCAAGAAAGACAGCCAGATGGAAGTCTTCTTAGTGACGGAGGCGATATTTATTCACTTGATTTGAAGAGTATATGGGAAGGCTACTATCCCAATATCTCTTTTCCTCAATTCAAATATTGGTACTTTAATGCTAACTCTTCCTCAAGAGACAGGATTGAGATTATGCCTTCAATTAGAGGTAAAATCGCGCCAAGGCAGAGAATTACAATTGAGGCAAGAGGGGAGTACTTACTTAGCGAACTCAGGCAAACTGTACTTGCGGATTTTGAATACATTGCGAACTGCTTGTACACGGAGTTTAAAAAACAGTACTTTACTGTGGACGCATTTGCAAAACTTATAAGGGAAAAGTATGGCATGGCCAAGGCAAGAATAATTGCTAATTCATTGTTCGACTTGGTGGATCCGGACGGTCGATGTGTTAAACACAGAGGCGGAGACTCTTCTGGGGAGACGGAATACATGCTGGCAAACGGAAACTTTAAGGAATTCATGCGTAAACCGATCAATAATTCCAATATTATGCAGTATATATCTCGAGAAGTAGGAAGCTCGACATACACGGGATACTTAAGCTTAATAACTGATAGTAATTCTAATACCGCGTTGAAATTATTGTCGATATTTGACTATATAACTTATGAGGTTGCAGGAGGAGAGGAACCGGAGATTTTTATACGGTTAAATGATCCCAATAAAGTAAGAAGTATAGTCATGGGCAATATGTTTTACTCAAATAATTATGTTACAAAGGCAAAACAAAAGCATGATAGAGATGTTGCAGTTCTTTTGAGATTCTTCAATGATTTAAATGGAGATGAGGAAAGATGGAATTATATCGAAGACTATTTCCTTGGATATGATGTGCTTTTGGGTATGGAGCCGGTTGTACAAAAGAATGTAAAAATGAGTAAGGCGATTGACAAAGACCATTCGTATCCGACAAATATGTATAATGGTTGGAACGATTTGAAATCGTTTTTCGATGATAGTGACCATCCAATTCTTCAAAAAATGATTGATATGAATATTCCTATTCCAGAATACTTGGAAACGGCTATTAAGAATTCGGATGAGGGAAAAGATATTTTAATGTCATGGCCGTCTAAAGACGTGTTAGTTTGTCAACAAGAAACATCTAACGGAACATTGGAGTATTTTGGGCGAAAAGGATGGCATGCGTTTAGAATTTATGAAATTGATTATGAAACTGTTAAAGAGGAGTTAAGTTGATATGGCCCATATGTATCCGGTAAAGGAGGACCTGTCGGAAGTACCTTATGCTGAAATAAGGGTGTATGATCTTCTGGCTTCTTTGGGAGAAACGTTTACAGTGTTTCATTCTGTCCAGTGGGTAAAAAAACGAAATAAGTGGAAATCCACTTGGAAAGAAAATGATTTTCTTATTCTGAACAGAAACTTAGGCGCCATAGTCCTCGAGGTTAAGGGCGGAAATATAGAATGCAAAGGAGGAGTATTCCATCAGATTAATTCTGAAACAGGAGAAGTTAGTTTTCTTGATCCGAAAAAAAAGAATGATCCTCTTTCGCAGGCAATAGATGGAATCTATCATTATCGTAAAGTTTTGGATGAAATCAGTCCCGATCTTAGTGATAGGTTCCCTATTGAGGCGGCAGCTTGGTTTTCAACTAGCACCATCAAGGAAAAAATAGATCGGTTCCCGCTAAAATATAGAGAGGTATCGGGAGCAGTATTGGGAGATGAAGATTTTAAAGTAGGAATTCAGGCGGTCTATAATGTGTTCAATTATTATGGGAACAAGAGTAAAGTTAATATTTCGGATGAGGAGTATGACAGGATAATCGACGCGATAGCTACTGACTTCAAACTCATACCTGCGCCTGGTGTTCGAAAAGGAGAATTGGACAGGGCATTTTTGAAATTAACTAACGAACAAGCGGGGCTGCTAGACTATATTTCGGAACAGAAAAATGCTACTATTCAGGGGGTCGCTGGAACCGGAAAAACTTTAATAGCGAAAGAAGCGGCAAAGAGATTTGGTGAAGATGGAAGACAAGTCCTTTTCCTTTGCTTTAATAGGTTTTTGTTTACTTTCTTGCAAAAGACTTTTCCGTATCCCAATGTATCATATTTCAATTTACATACATTTATTTCGAAATATAGACCTGGAGCGGACACCTCTTCTTCGAAAAAAAGAGCCGCAGAATTGAACAACATAGATTGGGATTGTTTGGATTATGATGATGTAGTAATTGACGAAGCCCAGGATTTTCTTAATGAGGAGGTTTTGTATTTTAAGGAGTATGCAGATATAAAAGAGGGGCATTTTTTTGCGTTTTATGACAAAAATCAGTTGTTGACAACAGCGGAAGTTCCGGAATGGATAAGAAACTCCGAATGCAAACTTTTGCTCACCAAGAATTGCAGGAATACATATGAAATTGCGATGACCTCGTATAGTATTATCGATATTGCTTTGGAAAAAAAGGTTTTAATGGTTAACGGGGAACAGACAACCATTAGTTTTGTTAAGGGGAACTTTTTGGTTGGTTTGGCGAATCTGTTGAGGCAACTGACTGGGGATGAACATGGATATGAGTATTCTGACATTGTGGTCCTCACTCTAAAAAGCGAAAAAGATTCGCTTATGAATGATGTCACAAAACTCTCCGGGATTCCAATTACAAAAGAGAAAACAAATTCATCGGTATTGTTTACAACTGCAAGCAAATATAAAGGTCTAGAGAGTAGAGTAATTATTGTCATAGATATTGACGAAGATAGTTTCTTGGATGAGGAACGAAAGCGGTTATTCTATGTGGCTTGTTCAAGAGCAACTCAGAGATTAGCGTTGCTTGTACAGGAGGACGATGAAAGAATTAAAAGAATAGCAGATGCAATAAATGGCAATAATCATTTTGCTGCAAAAGGGCGTTTAGCTATGAAAATGCAAGCGAAAATAATAGATTTAATATAGCTGTTTTAGAGAAATATAAAAAATGTCAGAAAAAGACGGTGCCAGAGAGACATCGTCTTTTTTGCTGTCGTGGGGAAATTTTGTGTACTTAAAATAAGTACATTCTCAACATATGTACTTATTATTTGCTTAAAATGGACTTACTCTAAATGCGGAGGAGGCAGGTCCATGAATACCGGCAAGAGCAAGAAGGACAATGACAAACATATCGGGTTGCGGGTCAATGACGATCTTCATGCAAAGCTGAAGGCTTTGGCAGAGTATGAGGGTCGTTCAATCAATGGCGAGCTTATCTACTTGGTTCGGCAGGCAATCCTTCAGCACGAAAAAGAGGTTGGTGAATTGATCCCGAAAGAATAGCTGTATTGAATGATTATCGTTGAACCAGGTGGCAATCAAACGAAGGGTTTCGTTTGGTTGCTTTTTTGCACCTATTAACACTTGGGGAGGCGAAATATCAATATCTGTAAGTGCCTTCCCATTGAAAGGAGGACTCTTATGGGTAGCGGACAAGACAGGATTTTAGCATATGAGAAGAGACTCAATGATACGGACGAGAAGCATCCTATCAATGAAAGACAGCTCCAACAGATCAACGAAGAACTCGGGCTGGATGAGTGTGAACGTCGTACGGTTTATCGGGATGTGCAGATGATTCAAAAGCATAACCCGGAAATAGTTCGGCACACGATGAAACAACGAGGATACTATAAAAGGCATGTTGTAAGTCCGGCGGATTGCGTGCTGACAGTTGCGCAGATCGAGCAGTCTCCATGGTTTAGCGAGGAAGAAGTTCGGGAGATTAATGCGCTTATTCGTGAGCATGCGTATCCAATGGCACGAGAATGCCTGAGGAGACAGATAACAGTCGGATTTGATCAGACGCAACGGTGCGGTAACGTTCGTGAAAACATGTCGGTCGTGCTTTCTGCCATGGAACAGAGAAAACGCATATGTTTTCAGTATCGAAATGTGGGCGCCGGGTTTGATGAAATCCTCCGACATGGTGGAAAATGGTATGATGTCAGCTGCTACCGAATCCAGGTGGATGGTAACCGAATCTATATGTATGTCGGGGATGCTGAAGCGAAAAAAGCCAAGACTTTCCGGCTGGAACACTTGTATAGGGTGTTCGTTAGTAAAGAACCGATGGAATCTCCGAAGTTATATTACGGGAACGACCCGGAGAAAGAGATTCAACGCCGGGTGAATGAGTCGGTGTTTCATTTTGACGGGGAGCCAGTGCGGCTTCGCATCATTGTTCAATATGAGCCTTTTATTATGGAAATGCTCCTTAATCTGAGCCATGGAAGGATCCAGAAAATGGAAGATCTTGAAGATGGCTCGAAATATGTGTGGTTTGATACTCGACGCAGTGAACCGCTGTGCCGGGTATTAGTGTCTTATGCGGACTATCTTCGGGTAATAGAACCGGATGAGGTAGTGGCGGATATCAGGAAGTTGCTGTCTTCGGCAAATCGCATATATGATATGTAAAAACTTTGTGCAAATTTACGATAGCTTTTTTGGGTGATGTCACAACAGGTGTGACATCACTTTTGCTATATTTGGGTCAGAACAGAAATTAACTTGGGATTTTCAAAAAAAATTTTGGCCAAGCGGACTTAAACGTCCTGTTTTTCAGGGCAAGCGGACTTCTCCGCCCTTGTCAAGAATCCGGAGAACCGCTATACTCCAGGCAACAGAAAGAAAGGAATGCGCGGATGGAAGAAAGATACACATTTTCAAATGAGCGATTCGGAAGACGATTACGGTTCATCCGGACGGAACTCGGATATACGCAAGAACGGCTTGCAATGGAAGCTGGTGTGGATGTGAGACAGATCCGTCGGTATGAGTCTGGAAAACAATGCCCGACCATTGTCCATATGGAGGCGATGTTGAGAGTGTTGGAAATCCCAATCTGGCAATTGCTTGATATGGACCGTGAAACCGCAGAAAAGTATTTCGGTCTAAAGCAGGATGTCCTAGTTCCGCCGACGGTGGAAATGAGGGTTCTCCTGCAGGCGATTTCCGACCGATTTGCTAATATGGAACAGCAGCTTCAATGGATAAAAACAAAAAACGGAACATGAACAGGGTAATACTGGAAGTTATTTCCATGTTATAAAATGTACCTTGACAACTGCATCCGAACATGAACGACAACCAGAAACACAGTCTGCGATGATCACACGGCAGGGGAGCGGGCTGGCGAATCGGGCGCTGGTGGTATGCGTCTTAATGAGGGTTGTTACCTTCCGCTTAGGCGGAACCGGAATAGCGGAATGCTCACGGGGGTAAATACCGGGGTGCCGAACCAAGGCAGTAATGTTCTTACAAAACCTGGCTAAGAAGGAGCCAGTGACATTTTAACTATGAAACATACTCGATGTTTCGAGCATATTATAGAGCGGGCAGTAGGTTTATCCTTCTGCCCGCAATTAATTAAAGGAAGGAGAGATAAACTATGCGTCAAGTTTCTACACATGAGGCTAATTCAACGCCGTTACAATTTGTCTCAGGAAAACGATTTGTGCGTTATCAAGAAGGCGCAGATATGTACAGCATGTCCTTGAGTAAGTTTGTTCGAATGGCAAAAGCAGCCGGAGCAATCTATAAAATCAATCGGATGGTGCTTGTGAACTGCGAAGTGTTTGATCGGTTCTTGGAATCGTATCGTTTGAAGGCATGAAAGAGAAGAGTTTTCACTTGACTTTTTGTTAACAAAAATGTACAATTAGGGTGGATTGAGAAAGGGGGTATACGATGGCGAAATTAGGACGACCTAAAGCAGAGACACCGAAAGATAAGCTTGTCGGTATTCGCTTTACAAGTGCGGAATATGAACGCCTTCAGAAGTATGCCGCCGAAGGCAATCTGACCATATCTGAGTACATTCATAATACGGTTTGTAAATCCGGAAAAACGAAAGCAAAAGGAGAGAAGTGAAAACGGAATCTCATACTTCTGAATGGAAAGGAAGGTTGAGATGCCAAAATCAAAAATTAAATCGCGTAAAGACAGCCTCGGAAGAGTTCTGCAACCAGGCGAAACACAACGAAAGGTTGATGGAATATACATATACACATATACAGATCTTTACGGTAACCGACGGTATTGCTACTCGAAGGATTTGTTGGAACTCCGCAGAAAGAAAGAGCGATTGTTGCAGGAGAGTCAAGCAGGGATTAACATCTATGTTTCAGACCATTGCACATTGAACGATGCATTTGACCGGTATATGAGTTACAAATACCAGCTTAGGGAGACAACAAGATCGAACTATCTTTATATGTATAACCATTTCGTGAGAGAATCCTTCGGTAACCGGATCCTCAGTACCATCAAGTATTCGGATGTAAAGCAGTATTATGTTCATTTGCTTCAGGAGGATAATATCCAGATAAATACGCTCTATAGTATCCATACACTTTTGCATCCGACATTCGAGATGGCGGTTCTTTTTGATTTAATTAGGAA